>Ga0256842_1002055_pt1 | contig 15072 bp, 15 predicted proteins | sample 4559240metaG_FD_185973 | JGI IMG/M metagenome (GOLD analysis project Ga0256842, IMG submission 185973) | Hydrothermal vent microbial communities from Guaymas Basin, Mexico - 4559-240 | ecosystem: Environmental > Aquatic > Marine > Hydrothermal vents | place: Mexico: Guaymas Basin | collected...
CCATCATCGAGGCCAGGCCGATAGGCATAATGAAGATGGAGGACTCCGGCGACAAGGACTGGAAGGTTCTCGCCGTTCCAGTTGAAGACCCGTACTTCAAGGACTGGAAGGACATCGACGACGTTCCAAAAGCGTTCCTAGACGAGATAGCCCACTTCTTCAGGCGCTACAAGGAGCTCCAGGGCAAGACAACTGTTGTTGAAGGCTGGGGTAACGCCGAGGAGGCCAAGAAGGAAATCCTCCGTGCCATCGAGCTCTATAAGGAGAAGTTCGGCAAGAAGGAGTGATTTTCCCATTATTTTCTTCATCGGGGAGGTTAAGGCATGTACAAGCTCCTTAAGATTAAGGACGTCGTGAGGATCCCGCCGAGGATGTTTACCATGGATCCAAAGGAGGCCGCAAAGCTCGTCCTTCGTGAGACCTACGAGGGTATCTACGACAGGGACGAGGGCGTTATCCTGGCGGTCATGGATGTAGAAGACATCAGCCAAGGCATCATCGTTCCAGGGGACGGTGCGACCTACCACGAAGTTGTCTTCAACGTCCTCGTCTGGAAACCGGAGATGCACGAGGTCGTTGAGGGTGAAGTTATAGACGTTGCCCCGTACGGTGCCTTCATTAGAATCGGCCCGATGGACGGTCTCGTCCACATAAGCCAGCTCATGGACGACTACGTCGTTTTCGACGAGAAGAACAAGCAGTTCGTAGGTAAGGAAAGCGGAAGGATCCTCAAGCTCGGCGATGATGTCAGGGCAAGGATAATCGCGATAAGCGTCAAGAGCAGGGTTATCAGGGAGAACAAGATAGGTCTCACCATGCGCCAGCCGGGCCTTGGAAAGAGGGAGTGGATCGAGAAGGAGAAGAAAAAAGCAAAGGAGGAGTGATCCATGGCAAAGGAGCGTGCCTGCAGACACTGCCATTATATAACCACTGAAGACCGCTGTCCCGTCTGTGGGAGTAGAGATTTGAGCGATGAGTGGTTTGACCTAGTTATTATCATAGACCCCGAAAAAAGCAGGATAGCTCAGAAACTCGGTGTAAAAGTGCCGGGAAAATACGCCATCCGCGTGAGATGATATGTGTGGGGACCTCTACTTTTACCTTCCTCCCAGCATACGAAAAGAGTTAAAAATGCCCCTCGGTGAGCTGGTTAGGGGGGAGATTCCTGAGCCTTACCGCAAAATCCTCCCTGTCCTTCGAAGGGTGTCCTTCTTGATCACGGTTGGCGATGTTGTAACCGAAAACGTCATTCGGTTGGATGTTCACCCCTCAGTCGCTATCTATGACCACAAAACAAAGAGGAAGGAATACGCGCCCTCGGTCGGCGATTCGGAGGTAGTCTTTCTAACAGTTAAGAACCCACCCGGAACGATAACGAAAGCTTTATTAAACGCCGTCAGAAAGGGAGTCGAGATCGCGGGCAGGGGAAAGAAAGTTCATATAAAGGTTAACGGGGAGGAAGACCTTGCGGCGATCCCCTCGGTGCTGTATGCTCCCTATGGCTCGCTCGTCCTCTACGGCCAGCCCGACGAGGGGGTAGTGCTTATAAAGGTAACACCCGAATGCAAGCGCAGGTGTGCTCGCATCTTAGCAAATATGGAGGTGGTTCGTGATGGAGATTAAGGTGACCGAGATAAGGGAGAACAAGCTCCTCGGAAGAAAGGAAATATACTTCGACATCATACACGAGGGCGAGCCTACCCCGAGCAGGGAGGCGGTGAAGGGTAAGCTCGCCGCAATGCTCGACCTCGACCCGAACACGATGGTGCTCCAGTACATCAGAAGCTACTTCGGAAGCCACGTTTCCAAGGGTTACGCCAAGGCTTACGAGACGAGGGAGAGGATGCTCTACATCGAGCCCGAATACATCCTCCTTCGCGATGGCCTCATCCAGAAGGAGGAAGAGTGAGGTGGTGTAAATGGCGAAGAAGAAAAAGACCAGCCAGAAGTGGAAGCTCTACGAGGTTAAGGACGGGAAGGTAATCAGGAAGAACAAGTTCTGCCCGCGCTGTGGGCCGGGCGTCTTCATGGCCGACCACGGCGACCGCTGGGCCTGCGGAAGGTGCGGCTACACCGAGTGGAAGAAGTGATTTCTTTTTCCTTACTTTGGACGTGCCATGCCTGTCTACTATGGCCTCAGAATTTTACTTGACGAGAACGTCTACGAACCCGCTGAGGACACTTTCCTTCTAGCCGAGACCATAGACGTTAAACCGGGTGAGCTGGCTCTTGACATCGGCACAGGAACCGGGCTGATAGCACTCCTAATGGCGAGAAAAGCTCGTTTTGTGCTCGGAGTTGACGTGAATCCAAGGGCAGTTGAGCTTGCTCGAAAGAACGCCCTTCTGAATGGTATAACCAACATCGAGTTCCGCGTGAGCGACCTGTTTGAGAACGTTTCCGGAAAGTTCGACGTGATAACGTTCAATGCCCCCTATCTGCCCGGTGAACCGGAAGAGCCGATAGACCTCGCCTTTGTTGGTGGAAAGACTGGGAGGGAAGTGATAGATCGTTTTATCTCCGAGGTTCCTAAGTATCTGACAAAGAATGGCAGAGTTTATCTCGTTCAGAGCTCGATAACTGGAATTGAGAGAACGTTAGAGCTGTTTGAGAATGTAAGTCTTAAAGCTGAAGTAGTTGCAAGGAGGCACCTTTTCTTTGAGGACATAGTTGTCATTCTGGCCAAATGGTAGCAGTAGTCAGGTTTTTAAAACACTCCGCGAACTTAGGCCAGAGAAGAGAATTAGGTGAGGCTAATGGGGATAGTGGTTAAGGCCAACCCGAACATGCCGGAGGAAATCGCGCTCCTCTTCAGGAAACAGCACTACGAGCTCGTCGGCAGGCACAGTGGAGTTAAGCTCTGCCACTGGCTCAAGGAGAGCCTCACAAAGGGCAGGTTCTGCTACAAGCAGAAGTTCTACGGTATAGCGAGCCACCGCTGTTTGCAGATGACACCAGTTTTAGCTTGGTGCACCCACAACTGCATATTCTGCTGGCGCCCAATGGAGAGCTTCCTGGGAACGGAACTTCCCCAGCCCTGGGACGATCCAGCATTCATAGTCGAGGAGAGCATAAAGGCCCAGAGGAAGCTTCTCGTCGGCTACAAGGGCAACCCGAAGGTTCCTAAGGAGAAGTTTGAAGAGGCATGGAATCCGAGGCACGCGGCGATTAGTCTTTCAGGCGAGCCGATGCTCTACCCCTACATGGGTGACCTCGTTGAGGAGTTCCACAAGAGAGGTTTCACTACTTTCATAGTCACCAACGGAACGGTTCCAGAAAGGCTAGAGGAGATGATAAAGGAGGACAAGCTCCCGACTCAGCTCTACGTCTCGCTGACGGCTCCGGATATCGAGACCTACAATCGCGTCAACGTCCCGATGATTCCAGACGGCTGGGACAGGATAAAGGAGACTCTAAAGCTTATGCGCGATGTCCAGACGAGGACTGTGATAAGGCTCACCCTCGTCAAGGGCGAGAACATGCACAGTCCCGAGAAGTACGCTGAGCTGATTAAAATAGCAAACCCGATGTTCGTCGAGGCCAAGGCATACATGTTCGTCGGCTTTTCGAGGAACAGGCTGACGATAAACAACATGCCCCAGCACGAGGACATCAAAGCGTTCGCGGAAGAGCTCGTGAAGTATCTGCCGGGCTACCACATCGAGGACGAGTACGAGCCTAGCAGGGTCGTGCTGATAATGCGCGACGATGTAGATCCCAGCGGAAAGGGGCTGAAAGGACGGTTCATTAGAGGCTAAGCCTTTGTTTTATTTCTATTTCCCCGAGGAAAACTTTATTTATTCTGCCACCGTTTAGCGATCTTAGAGGTGTGGCCATGATGAAAAGGCTGGCTTTGAAACTCATTCCCATGATTCTAATCGGTTTGATCGTTCTCTCTCCCCTCACTATGGCACTCTCCATTACTGAGGGTTCTGTCAACTTTCTGAGAGCGTTTGGGGACAGCAACGGGCAGATACGGAGTATAAGTCTTGCCATTGTCGCCCTCAGTGAGGCGAGCGGAAAGGTGAACCAGGATCTTACACCAAAGATTAGAGAGCTCACGAGGGAGCTTATCTCCTATCAGAACCCCGATGGTGGATGGGGGTACTTCCCAGGAAGTGTAAGCAACGTTCTCGATACTTCTTATGCTCTGATTGCTTTATCCAAAGCTCAGAAATATTTTGAGGGAACCGACGACTTCTTCACAGTAGACGACGCCCGGAAATCCGGTATTCAGTTTCTTCTGAACTCTAAGACGGGCAATGCATGGGGCTACGTCTCTGAGACGACACCCATGTTCTACCCGACGGTTTTGGCACTTTGGGCCCTTGGAGAGAACGGATATAGTTCCTCCAATCCGGTGGTTTCGTCTGCAATTGATACCCTGTATGAGCTTCCAAGGTACATCGATGAGTACACGGCCCTCGGTTTGAAGTTAATAGCCCTGAAAGCCATTGGTGAGCCCGTAAACGAGTCCGAAGTGGAGCGGGTCATGGCCCTCCTTAATAGTGATGATCTCTCCCCCACCCAGAGGGCGATTCTCACTTATGCCCTGACCCTTTACTCGGAGCCAACCTTCGAAGTTGTGGCGACGATAGCAAAGCTCGATCAGATAAAGCATACCGGTGCAAACATGGTCTTCTGGGCGGACACTCCAAAATATCCAATATCCATAACAGATACTGTCACGCCGACTGCTTACGCCCTTCTCGCAATAACTGAGCTTGTGCCTCCGATAAGAAAAGTCTCCATAAATCCCAATGAGATGCCCTGCGATCAGCTGATCTCCTACCAGAACCCTGACGGTGGCTGGGGCATTTACAAGGGCTCTCCTTCCAACGAGAAGGCAACTTACTACGCTCTTCTAGCCGTTGAGGCTTGCTATCCAGCTCCCACTGTAGTTGAGAAAGCCTTGAACTGGGTCGAGAAAAGATTCAAGGAGGACGAGAAAGTCGTTCTTAACGAAAGCAGGCTTACGGTTGGCTATTATTATGCCCTGATGACGCTCCTCCACTTCAACTGCCTCAACGAGAGCGAGAAAGAGCACGCGATAGAGGTAATAAAGTCTGTTAAGCTCGACACCGGGAAGTGGGGAATAGCTGAGCTTGGTCCCCAGCCTTCGGAAACGGCAATGGCTCTGAGTGCTCTCCTTGCACTGGGGGTTAACACCTCGGATCCCGATGTTATCGCTGCCAAGAACTGGCTTCTCTCCATAAGCTCCAAGGGGTGGGGTCTTTACTACCAGCGTGGCCTCTATCCAATTATGCTCGATATAAACGTCCTAGACACCATCACGGTTCTGAAGGCCCTTGAACCTGTTGCAACGAAGTCCGAGCTTGAGAGTCACCTCCAGTGGCTCATCTCCCAGAGGGTGGAGAAAGGATGGCCGTACTCAAAGGAATATGCCAAGGCCAATGGGACGTCCCTTCTGGGGAGACCCCGTGTTGACCTCACGGTGGACGCAACTCTCCTACTCCTTCGCTACGGCTTTGATTACACCGAGCAGACCCTTGAGTTTGTGCGTGAGGCCAGGGATTCCGGCATGATATCCAACGATACGCTTGAAACAGCCTTTGCGGTGATATACCTGTCCAGTTTTAACAGAATGCCGATGGTGGATCTCTCTGACGTCAGGAATGCCCTTGAGACCTCCACCTTTGATGTGCTCTGCCCTGAGGCGAGGAAAGAGGATGCCGAAGAGGCAATGAACTATCTCCGCGAAGCCTTCGGCTACCGCTTTGATCTCGGTCCCCTCTCGCTTATGGGAAGGGACAACGCCATAGTGCTCGCCGGATTCAACGATGTAAACGTCTCCCCTTACAATAGGTACATAACCCTCAATGTATCGGGAAACAGTATAGAGATTAACAACTCCACTTATCCGCGCCAGAACACTGTTCTACTGATCCCCGGAAGAACTGCGAATGGAGTCATACTCTTCGTTCTCTACGACGAAGACTCATCTGAGATCGCTAGACTGATATTCAAGATAGGCTATCCCAAGTATATGCAGGGCTCGGCGGTGGTAGTTCACTACGAGGATAAAAATGGAAATGGTAAAATTGAGCTTAACGAGGTAACCGCCGAGACAGTTGAATGAGGTGAGACCGTGAGGGCTATAATCATCGGGGTCGGCCAATGCGGGACGAAGATAGCCGACCTCTTCTCTTTAGTCGATTTTGAGGCTTTGGCAATAAACACTTCGCGGGGGGATCTTGAGTACCTCAAGCATATTCCTCCGGACAGGAGAATCCTAATAGGCGAAAGCCTTGTCGGAGGAAAGGGCGTTAACGCAAATCCCGTTTTGGGAAGGGAGGCAATGAAGCGCGATCTGCCGATAGTTATGAGAAAGATATCCTCAATGGTTGGCTATGAAGACGTCGATATCTTTTTCCTTACCTTTGGCTTTGGGGGTGGGACTGGAGCGGGGGGCACGCCCGTTTTGGCAGAAGCTTTGAAGGAGGAGTATCCGGATTCGCTCGTTGTGGCAATCGGTGCTCTGCCCCTAAGGGAGGAGGGAATACGGCCAACGATCAACGCGGCCATAACCATAGACAAGCTGTCCAAGGTCGCTGACTCAATAATAGCCATCGACAACAACAAGCTGAAGGAGGGAGATCTTGACATAGCCCAGGCCTATGAGAGGATCAACTACACAATTGTTGAGAGAATAGCCTCTCTCCTGGCTCTCATTGATGTTCCGGGGGAGCAAACTCTCGATGCGAGCGATCTCAAGTTCGTCCTTAAAGCCTTTGGAAGCTTTGCCACGGTGGGCTACGCAAAGGCCCGCGCAGACCAGGTGAAGAGCCTCTCCAAGCTTATCATGAAGTCGTTCGAGAGTGAAGGCCTGTACCTTGAGGCCAACGTGGAGTCCGCCCTCTACGGACTGGTTGCGATCCATGGGCCTCCGGAGGCCCTCAAGGCGAAGGAGATCTTTGAGGCGCTCGATGAATTGACGGGCCGTATAAAAGGAAAGCAGATCTTCAGGGGCTTTTATCCCGATCCCAGGACGCGGGAGGTTGAAGTTGTAACCCTATTGAGTGGCATCTACGACAGCGAGAGCATAGAGAGTATCATCAGGACTGCCAAGGAGTACGCGAGCTCGTTCATGAAGGCAAAGATGGAGGCCGAGGAGAAGAAGAGGAAACTGCTCTCAGGTCTCCCGGATTTTGACGACCTCTACTCCGGTGGTGTTGATGCCGACTGAGGGAATAAAGGACTCCGTTGAGGTTGCCCTTGAGCTCAATGAAAGGAACGTCTACGCCCACATAGCCCACGAAAGTGCGGAGGACATAAGGCGAATAATCTCCTCAATAGACGCTGAGAGGGCCCAGAAAAAGGGCTTTCTCGTGTACTATCGCGATGACTGGGAGGACTTAATACGGGAGCGGATCAGAAAGGGAAAAAGGCACACGGCCTTTGATTTCTACAACCCGGAATTGCTTGACATCTGGGAAGCGAAAGTTGAGGAACTCAAGGATGTACGAAAGGCTCGGTGTTTCCTTCTCTCCCTGATAGCCGCTGGTGTAGTAGCTTCAATTATTGCGGGGCTCTTTTTCTCATGGTACTTCGCTATTCCAGGGCTGGCGGCGTTACCATTAGTGATCTGGGTCCAGGATAGGGCAAGGGAAAAGAGCGATCTGATATACCACCAGCTGACCCAGTTCTTTATCGATGAAATGAGGGCCCTCCTGGCCAAGTATGCTCTCGACCCTGAGAAGTACAGGTTCAAACTGTTCAACGACGATTATTTCGGTGTCAGGAGGATTAAGATCGGCAGAGAATCGTTTGCAGTTGCAGAACCCCTTGATAGGGGGGATACAGCACTTTCGCCTAGCAAACGTTAAAAGGCAAAAATCTAAAATAATTTAAGAGTGAGAGTTATGAAGAAGGGTCAGGTCTCCATTGAATTCCTGTTTGTCTTCGCGGTTCTGCTCGTCCTGTTAGCTTATTCTATTCAAAATACAACCTTTCAGGAGGGTTCCCCGTCAGTCGAAACCCTACAGGTGCAGATAGCGATTGAGGAAAAGGGGCTCGCCAACGCAATATCGGGAGCGATAAGTCAGGTATATTCCCAAGGGCCAGGTTCTAAAACCACAGCATACGTTAAACTCGTTTATCTGCGAAAGCCGGACTACCTCAAAAAGGCTTGGGGAGTTACTGATCCTGTGGTCTTCATAACATACGGGTCTCTCCCCGGTTATGAAAACGGGACTTACGTGATGGTTCTCAACGGCAACAAAACAACGGAGGTCATCCTGACAGGGGGAAACAAGAACGCCTTCTGGAGCTGGGCCATGTACCAGAGAGATCTCGTCTCGGACGAGAACGTGTGGGGTGGCTCAAGTGCCAGAGTTAACATTGAAAACGAGACCAGGACGGTTTACGGCCTCAGACTTAACCCTTCAGGGATTCCTCCGGTGGTGAAAATAGTCGTCGAGTGGAACCCTGATCTGCCGAACTCGTGGACTTTTAACTCGACAGCTGGCGAGATTAGGATAAACATAAACCCGGGTGGGTGAGATGAGAAGGGCCCAGATAACCTTTGATTTTCTCATCGCCATAATGCTCATAACCGTTACGGTAGCTGGTATTGTCTCGATTGCATCTGGAGAGATCGCAAACGCCAGAACCTTTGACACAGCCTCCAAACTGAAAGTTCTTGCCGTGGATCTGAGGGACACTGTTGTTCAGTTATACTCAACTGGGGGCGGTTTTACGGTAAGGAAGGAAGTTCCGTTCGAGATTAATTCCGGCGATAGCGTAACAATAACGTTGAACGCAACAACGAATAGTGTTGAGATAACTGCAAAGTTGGGAGGAAAGAGTTACAGGGTCGCCCAGAAACTCCAGGTTCCCCTCTACGAAACGAGCTCGATAACCCTCAGCTCCGGGGAAAGGGAATTCAACGTGACAGCCCAAAATGTTGGGGGTGAAGTCCATGTCCTTCTCCAGGGCTAAAGCTCAGACTGCCCTTGAAGTCCTCTTCATCGCGGGAGTAGTGCTTATCGGTGCAGCCATAATACTATCGGGATACATGGACAACAACACCGATACCATGGTGCTGGTGCACATCAAAAACGCCGCTGATAACGCCTGTTCTTACCTGGAAACAGGTGTTGTAATTGAAGATCCTGAGCACTCACCCCTGAACACGTTGATAAAGGAAGTAAACTATTCCTCAATCCCGTGCAGGGTTTCGAGGGTCTTTGTTGCCTCATCGACGGATGACTCTATGAATATCAGCGTCGTTATCATGTACTCTGGACCGCTATCCCCTGAGGAAGTCAGGAGTGCGATCTCGAACTTTATTAGGAACGAACTTAAGTCGGCTGGATTCTCTGAAGTGGAGGGGGCCCTTTCCTATGGAGGTAAAACCGTGAGCATAAGCGTGGAGGTGGTGAGAGCGTGAGAAGGGCCCAGTTGCTGTCGCTTGACGCTATGCTGTCCCTCATCATCATGATATTCGTCTTTGCGGCTGTGGTGAACACTTCTGCCGCATTAAAAGGTGAAATAACTTCTATGCTAGGCTGGTATGAGAGGGCAAACATAGCTGATAACATGCTGGACGTTCTAACAAAGAGCCCAGGAGACCCTGTGGACTGGGAAAATAACCCCGTTGAAGTTAGGGTTCTTGGACTGCGGGAGAATGGGAGCTTTGGCATCAGTTACGCGAAAATAGCAGCTATGAACGAGCATGCGAGCGAGCTCCTTGATAAGTTTACCAACTTGTCGCTGGGCAAGGACTTCCTCATTCTTACTTACATCTCGAAGTTCCGGGTGGGAATTAAGGGGCGGTTTCCAAAGATCTACATAGACAACATGACGTTCTCTAATCCCAGGGGTAATCCCCCTGGAATAAACTTTCAGATAGCCGGTAATGAAAATGGGGACACTCCGATAACGGTGAGTTATATCGAAATAGTCAGGGATGGAACTCGATACGTGAACGAGGGGATATGTGACCTGAAAACGGGTAACAACATTGTCTTCCAAGAGGGGGACATCATAAGTTTTATTCTGGCTGATACGGCGACACTATCTGTTAAGAGGGGCAAGTATAGTTATACAAAAACACTCCCGGCAGGCACGTTTGTTAAGGTGTACATAACCGGGCCGGAATCGAGTAAATTCAAGATAACATTTGATAGCTGCCCGTATTCTTTTAAATTCACAGGACATGGAAACGTAGTCGTTACTGTCTCCGCCTATGATAGCACGGTGCCGGAGATAACGGCCAATTACACTTATGCATCTGAGCTTATGGAGCGGAGAGAGCCAACTTACTATTTTGCGGTTATAAATGGCAGTTTGATCCGGGACATGAACCTCATTGAAAAATCCAAGAACAGCTCTCCCTGGGTCGAGGTTGCCCAGAGAAGGGTGATCGTCGAGAGATTCGAGTACAACCTCTCTGGTGGACCATCTGCTGAGAGACCTATTGTCTATGGAGTTCTTGATGGTAGATTGCCCCAAAATACCCAGTTACTTATTTCGGTCCCAGCGGGCAAAGGTAATCTAACTATTGTCATTTTAAGTGGATCCAATGAGAGGGGCTTGATGGTCTATAGAGAGGACGTTGATGAACCTGTTAAGGCAGTCCTTGTTAGGGACAATACGACAACCAGTTACGAAGGGAACTCGACAACCATAGGAATTCCGATGAAAGATCTCGTAGAGGACGAGACAAAGGCACCCCTGGGGATATGGCTTTACTCTGTAAGCGGCTGGGACAGAGAGGATATTGAGATTTCCATTGTGCCTTCCATAAGGTGGAGCCTGAAGCCAAAATTCGAAGAGGGTGTGCTAAAACTCGTTGTGTGGGACGATGGGTGATGTGAGATGAAAGCAAGGAGGGGATTCGTCTTTACACTCGATGCGATACTCTCTTTGGTACTCATAGCTATGTTCATCACGGGAATAGTGGCTATCACTGAGAATACTGGGATATACTCTACATACATGAGGTCTCAATCTAAAGAGATTGCTACGGGGACGCTTCTAACCCTCAGGACGGTGTCCCTAAGTGAGCTGGTAAGCCCGGATGTAATCCAGGGCTGGATAGAGAACGGTACGCTTGACACAACCCTCGTAACTCCTGATATGAGCCCACTTGACATAGCGGCGACGTACTGGGCGACTGCTCCACTCTATCCTGATCGTGATCTGAAGCACAAGGCAGAGATTATACTCGGCTACATCCTTAACAACACCCTGAAAGGCTACAACTACGAGCTCCTTATAAACAACTACACAAGTCCCTATTTGAGGAAGGTTGGATCAAACTATTCCCGGGCCCTCGATGTCTCCCCGGCAACACTCATAATGAGCGGCTACGCGTACAACCAGACGCCGAGGGGATACATGGCGAGGGCTTACTTAACGAGAGCTACCTTCGAAAGGTCGGATATATTTGGAATCCAGAGAGTTCTGGCGAGGGGCCACTACTATTCGGATGGATGGTGGTATCCGAACACTCTTACGGTGGAGTCTCACTTCAGACTCCCTGAAGATGCAGAGATTGGGGCCGCTGACTTGCGTCTGGTTCAAAGGACTGAAAGACAGACGTCAACTTTCGACCTAAACGGGCATCCTCTCAGTGCAGGTTATCACTCGGACGTTTCCAGCTATCTGTCAGGGGGGGACAATGTCCTGACGGCCACCTTCACAACTTCTTACCCTCCAGGTGAGTGCTACGAGATTGGATACGGTAGCGGTTCTATGATATATGTAAAGTACAAGACTAAGAGCGTTAACTCTGCCTCTTTTGATCCAGCAAAGCGCTATGGGGAGCTCTACGATGTCCAGAGCTATACCGGAATTTATTACCTAAACGCCCTCTTTGTTCCGGGCACCGTTACCTCAATATCCATGCACTTGGTCACGGAGGGGGTTTCAGATATCCGTGTTTATTATGCCTATGGTGCCAACTACTATGAGCTCGTCCATAAGAGCGTAGATCCAAGTGGCGTTGTTGAGACAGACATAACCGGACAGGAGATGGAGGCTGGCCTTTCCTCCTATGGTTTTACCATTGAAAATCTCTCACAGAGGTATTTCAACCTCGTAATTGCCCTTGACTCGTGGTGGGACAGCGAGAATAGGTATTTTGTGTACGACATAAACTATCGGTTCAGAAGGCTTTATGGAGGTGGACAGTCATATATTGACATAGATTACATCCCCACAACGATCACAACAAGGTATTCGATTCCTCTTTCCATATTCAAGGACTATGGGGATATTCACTATGGTGGTGAATCCGTTGGAAACAGGTATCAAGAGATGAGCTTCGATTATTACCTTCCTCCCAACGCTGAGCCGTGGTATGTTGACGTATGGACTGCAATTCAGTTCACAACTTTTACCCCAACATCCTACACTACAATCTCAGACAACGGTCAGAAGATCTATGACTACTATTCTGACATCTATATGATAAGAGTGGCCTATTCAAGACAGAACGAACTGATGATGGTGCCAGGTAAGACAAACGAGTTTGTCGCCAAGAGTTCTGACGTTAATCAATACGGCTTCAGGTACGGCGAAAGCAGGGCCATTATAAACTACTTTATCCAAGCCTATGCCGGCTACGGAGATATCTTCCCCAAATACATCCGCGATGGTTGTGGCGGTTATAACATAACATACTACTGGGTAGGCGACAGCTCGCCTCATACTATCCTCGCCGGAGACGAGCCATACTGCAGTGTTACGGCTCAAGACCTTTTAGAGGGGAGAGACACCTATGCCGTTGACGATGCAATAGTGAGACTGTTCAACAACCTAGGTGGCGATGGGACTCAGAGCAATCCTATACTCGTCGAGCTTCCCGCCACGGTGAACATAGAACTGGCCTCGATGGGCAACATCCCTGGACTGTTTAAGCCGATCTATATAACACTTCGCGTATGGAGGGAGGACTGATGAGGAGGAAGGGTTTTCTCCTGAACTCTGCGGTTCTCGTGCTTTTAATACCCCTGTTGCTACTTCTCGCTACTTACGAGGATGTCTCATCTTCAATTATCCGTGCCCAGAGCGAGAGGACTCAGATGGAGAGGACTTATGATGTGATCAACTTTCTGAACCTTGAATTTCAGCGGGCCCTTGAACTCTCCGGAAAGAGGGCTGTCGTTACCGCCGTTGACTACGTTGCAGTTACCGGCAACTTCATAAGCCCCGCTTATGGGGCGAATAACACAATCAGGGATCTAATAAAAAGCGGAACCTCTCCAACAACGGCCGGGTACGACACCGTGAGGGTAATGGGGGGACAAACCATAAGAAATTGGTTGTCAAACGTAAGCAAACTCCTTCAGGATCAGGGCTATACTCTCTCCCCCTCTGTAGATGAGATAGTGGATTCTATGGATATTACCGTTGCCCCCCTTGATGCGTTTACTGTAGTTATTAAGGCTCGTATCCCTCATGTAACGATATCTGACTCCTCAGGTATTGTTGTTTATGACGGCCCAATCCCCTCTTATGGGGGGTACGTGTACTCAACAGTTGATATCCGTGAGCTTGAGGATCCCATGTTCTCGGCGATAACGGGTGGGAGGTACCAGCGGTCCATAAGGGCGTGTCCCTATGCTTATCCTGAACTTGGGTTAAGGCCTTTTACAGTAGCCAACGGCACTGGAATTGGCACTGACGCGACTGTTTTGGGTTACTTCGGTACAGACTTCCAGTACAACTTGACCGACATCTGGGACTCCTCTGGAAACCACATCTCAAATCTGAGTATTGGTGGTATTCCTGTAACAACGAGGGAAGTTATCCTTAACAATGGGGATGTTGGAGTTCTCAAGTTTTACAATACCTCGTCTTCTGAAGGGGAAGCAGGGCTTTCACGCGGGTGGTGTTCTTCCCTCGGATATCGCATAAATTTAACGATCCAAAACAACGTGGGAATTGACCTCAACGATTATCAGATTCCCCTCCTCATCAGCACGGCTAAGGGCTTCACTACCCAGATACTTGACTTTATCTTCCAGAATACAGAAAACACGTATTCTGGCGACAAGTATCGGACAAACGCATCCATTGCCTTCTACGATGCAAACTGCAATCCGGTTCCGTTCTGGATAGAGTACTGGGATCCAACAACTGAGACTGCCCTGGTGTGGCTCAGACTGTCGATTCCAAAGGATGGGCGCGTGACCGTTGAGATGTATTTTGGAAATGAAGTACCCCCCACTAAAGGAGATGGAGACAGTGTGTTTATCTTCTTTGATGATTTTGATCGTAATACCCTCGGCACAAAATGGGTAGTAGTAGATCAAATCCCCACGATCTCAGATGGAGAGCTTTACGTGAAGGGAGGGAATAGCATCGAAGCTATTAGAACAAAATATGAAATAAATTACGATGGCTCTTTTGCAATAAGATTCAGGATGAGAGCAAGTAGCTCGGATATAGGCCTAGACTGGGATAGCGGTATTGGATTTCAGGATAGCAGCCCTGATTTGTATTGGCTTATGTACTTTACTGATGATGTACTCGATGTTAGTAATACGCTTGCTATTCATGAGGGCGGTTGGTGGAGTAGGTATACTTCAGCCCAACAAAGGAGGGCAGGTAACCCAACTAGCTATCATTTGTATGAGGCATATTTAGTGGACACTGGAGTATGGTATGATTGGAATACAAAAAGATATGATGCAACTTTTAAGGATATAACTGATGGAAGAGTAAACTATGACACTAAATATAAACATAAAAGACTTTTAGACCCACCTGCTCTCAAGTACCTTTATGTTGTTAATGACAACGATGGAAGTGGAGATGAAGGAATTTATGATTTCATATTCGTCAGAAAATACCCTGAAAGAAATGGGGAGACGCTTCAAGATCCCAATTTCAACGGGATAACCCTCTACTGGAGGACAACGACACTTAGCGAGGTCGTGGAGAACAAACCTACTTCCGGAACGTCAACTACGGCTTCTTCACCAGGCGATGCTGCAGTCTACGACCTTCAGCCATTCATAGATTGTCTCCTCGACCAGCGCTACTTTGGGATATACGACGGCTGGTCGTTCTTTGAGCGTCTGGAGGGGAGCAATAAGA
>Ga0256842_1002056_pt1 | contig 15072 bp, 12 predicted proteins | sample 4559240metaG_FD_185973 | JGI IMG/M metagenome (GOLD analysis project Ga0256842, IMG submission 185973) | Hydrothermal vent microbial communities from Guaymas Basin, Mexico - 4559-240 | ecosystem: Environmental > Aquatic > Marine > Hydrothermal vents | place: Mexico: Guaymas Basin | collected...
AACAACTCAAACTCCAACAGATTCTAAAGAGATTCCAACTCCTAAGATTCCAACAACTCAAACTCCAACAGATTCTAAAGAGATTCCAACTCCTAAGATTCCAACAACTCAAACTCCAACAGATTCTAAAGAGATTCCAACTACACAAAAAATAGAATCACCTATTGAAAAAGATATAAATAATTTAAAATCAACACCTCTATTTAAAGCTCAAACAACTCAAGAACACTCAACCCAACAACTAGTTCAAACAAAACAGTTCAAAAATACAGATGAAGTTCATAAAGCCAAAACAACTAATAATGATATGTTAAAACAACTACTAAATATAGATAAAACACATAGAGATAGTTCAAATATAGATTCTACTCTCTCAATTAAAACAGTAAAAATGGTAGATACTACAATTACAAATGATACTGATGTAAAAAGTTCAAAATCTCTTGAACAACTGCTTCGTGGAGAGAGTTCAACAAATACAAACACTCCAACAAAAATAGATGGACTAAATATTCCAAAATCTGATAGCTTAGATGTAAAACTTCATGAAGCAAAACAGATGATAAAATATATCTCAACTGATGTAAAAAATGCGATAGAGGATTACAAATCTCCATTTACAAGGATTAAAGTACAACTAAATCCTCAAAAACTTGGTGAGATTGATTTGACTGTTATTCAAAGAGGTAAAAATTTACATGTAAATTTGAGTTCAAACAATGTTGCTATCAATACTTTAGCACAAAATATTAATGAGCTAAGAGTTCAATTAAACAATAGTGGAATAAATAATGCTACATTAAGTTTTAATAACTCTTCACAAAACCCTGATTCAAATCAACATCAAGGGCAAAGAGAGCAACAAAGAGATGCTAGAAGAGAGTACAACTATTTTGAAGATGAAGAGAAAAATGAAGAGATTTTAAACTCTTTAGAGATAATCGTCCCAAGATATATATAAAGGATAAATTATGGCTATTACATCAACAGGATTAAATGCAGCACTAGCTACGGATACTCAAAAATCAAATAATGTAGCAGACAAAACAAGCTTAAAAAAAGATGATTTTCTTAAACTTCTTTTAGTTGAACTACAACACCAAGACCCTACCGAGCCTATGGATAGTGAAAAAATCCTTAGTCAAACTTCCCAACTAGCAACATTAGAATCTGCTCAAAATACTAATGATGCTCTTAAAAATCTAGCAACTTCTTTAGGAGAATCTCAACAATTTTCTACAATTTCTGCTATTGGTAAAATGGCTGATTTAGGTAATGATACTATTCCTCATAAAGAAAATGAAACTTCCTCTTTTGATGTTTATTTTCCATCAGATGTTAAGGATGGAACAGTTAGTATTAAAGATAGTGATGGAAATGTCATAAGAACTTTAGATTTAGAAGAGAGTTCTAAAGGTGTACAACAATTCACATGGAATGGTCGTGATTCAAATGGAGATAATAGTCCAGATGGAATCTATAAGATAGAAGCCAACTACACAGATACTGATGATAAAGCACAAACCACTAAATTTGGTGCTTACCCTATAGAATCGGTAAGGTTTGAAGGTGGAGAAACACTTGTTAAAGTTGGTTCTAAATATGTACCAATGAGTAGTATCAAAGAGGTTTACTAAAAGAGGTTTATTATGATGACACAAGCTTTTTATACAGGCGTATCTGGACTTAAAACTAATCAATATGCAATTGATACTGTATCAGATAACTTAGCAAATATAAGTACTACTGGTTTTCGTAGTAGTACTACCGAATTTTCTTCACTATTTGAAAAGACTCTTTCCACAACTTATGATAATACAGCAAACACTGTTGGAGTCGGTTCGGCAGTTCAAGGTACTACACTTAGCCAAGCTCAAGGCTCATTGATGCTGAGTGATAGAACCACTGACTTAGCGATTATGGGTGAGGGGTGGTTTGGTGTTCAAAGAAATGATAACACTATGTATACTAGAGATGGTGGTTTTGGTTTTGATTCAAATAGTGATTTAGTAACAGATGATGGGCTTCATGTTTTAGGAACTATGGGTGGAAATATAAATGGTGGTGTACTTTCTGCACAATTAGATGAAACCATAATGGGTGCTGTTTCAGCACAGGGACCACTTAATTTTCCAAATATTTTAACTTATCCAACTGAACCCTCAACAAAAGCTGAATTTAAAGGTAATATTGGAAGTGATGATGAAACTAGAAGTATGAGTGCAGGTGTTGTAGATTCTCTAGGAAGTAAAAATAATCTAAAACTCACATTTACAAAAACTGTTCCACAAACTTTGCCAGGTAGCCAATGGGATATAGTAGCTACTACACAAACTCTTGATGGTGAAACTATTTATGATACAAAAAATGCTCAAATATCATTTAATTCTTCTGGTGCTTTAATCTCAACAACACTAACTAGCATTGATAATAATGGTTCAGCAATAGCTATTGATTTAGGAAGTGGATTCGATGGTGTTGTTTCTCTTGGTGGAGAGATCACATCATCTAGTGTCAGTGATGGAGCAATTGCTGGTGATTTAGTGGGATATAACATAAATAATAGTGGTGAAGTTATAGCAGCCTTTTCAAACGGTATGCAAAGCAGTGTTGGGAAAATCGCTCTATTCCATTTTCAAAATGACCAAGGTTTACAAAGAGTTGGTAATTCTAATTTTACACAAAGTAATAATAGTGGAGATGCTATATTTTATACAGATATAAATGGTGCATATACATCAGGCTCAGAGATAGCAAGTTCTAGACTTGAAAGCTCAAATGTAAATATGGCAAAAGGATTAACCGAACTTATAATTTATCAAAGATCATTTGATGCAAGTTCAAAGTCCATCACAACAGCAGATGAGATGATGCAAAAAGCCTTAAATATGGATGCTTAATTAAGTTTGGAACATTAAATGCTTTTTATCTAATAATATATAGAAAAAAGGATTTAAGATGTTAAAATCACTTTTCGCCGGTGTATCCGGTCTACAATCGCACCAAGTTGCGATGGATGTAGAATCAAATAATATTGCAAATGTAAATACAACAGGTTTTAAATACTCTCGTGCTAACTTTTCAGACCTTTTAGCTCAAACAAAAGCGATTGCTACTGCTCCTCAAGGCTCTTTAGGTGGTAAAAACTCTGTTCAAGTTGGTCTTGGTTCTAGTGTAAGTTCAATGACAAGAATCTTCTCTCAAGGTTCAGTTCAAAATTCAGATAAAAATACAGATGTTGCTATTCAAGGTGATGGTTTTTTTATAGTATCTCCTGATGGTGGTAACACATATAAATATACTCGTGCTGGAGATTTCAAATTTGACGCAGCTGGAAACTTTGTAGATAACAACGGTTTTGTATCTCAAGGATGGCTAAGAGATCCAGATACGGGTAAGGTTGATTCTACTGCTCCAATTACAAATATAAATATTGCACCAGGTTTAACAACTCCAGCAAATCCAAGTTCTGAAGTTGTTTTAAAAGCAAATCTTAACTCTGGCCCACTTATTGAAAGTTATTCACCTGCATATAGAGTTCCTAGTGGTACACCACCTGTTGCCCCAACTCCAGATGCAATTGATTCAAATGGAAATCCAATAGCTTCAGGTAATTTAGGTGTTATGTTCAACGAGGTTGGTGAAGCATTTTCATTGCAAAAAGATCAGGGGGTATGGGTATCATTTTTAAGTTCACAAGCAATTGCAACTAATACTGTTAGTGCGAGTTCAGGTTCTGATGATGAGTTGAATATCACATTTGAACTTGATAATGGTGATACAGAAACTATTGTAACAACTGGATCTGATGGAACAGAAACAGCTGATGACAATGGTATAAGATATGCTTCTGCAATCAATGCAAAAACTTCTATTACAGGGGTAGAAGCAACCTATGATACAACAACTGATAAGCTAACATTAATCAATGCAAATGGAACAACATCCCAATCACACAATATTAGATTAACAGTTAATTCTGGAGATAATAGTGGATTAGATAATAATGATGATTCCACAACTGCATATAGATACCAATATAACCCAGCTGGAGCCTCAGCAACAAGAAATGATGATAAAACTTTTACAACTATCGCTGATCTTCGTAATGCACTAGAGGTTCAAGCTCGTGCAGTTGGTGATGGTGATGGTGATGGTACATCAGATGAGAATAATATCACTGTTTCTGTTACAGAACAAGGAAAAATAGAGATCTCAAATCCTGGTAATTCAGAAGATGGTGATTACGATATGAATCTAAAAATTACAGCAATGACATCCCAAAGTGTTGCAGGTGGTGGAATTACTGAAAATGTAAGATTTACAAGAAGTATGGAAGCACTAAATTCTGTTTTACCTGTTGGAAGTGGTGGTATGGCTTACTCACAAGGCTTTAATGCTGCAACTCACTCAAGTTCAATAGATATTTTCGATTCTTTAGGTTCTAAACATACACTAAGAATGGAGTTTAGAAAAACAGCTGTTGATACTTCTACTGGTAGTACTTGGAGCATGAAAGTAACTGTCCCACCACCATCAACTATCGATACAATAGCACCACTAGATGAAAAAACTGGTTCTATCCGTTTTAATAATGATGGTTCACTAGCTACTTACAGCCCTCCAAGTATCTCTTTTACAGGAAATAATGGTTCATCTCCAGACCAGCAAGTTTCACTTAGTTTTGGTACTGCAAATGACTTTGATGGTATGACTAGTTTTGATTCAAAATCATCTACTTCTGGTATATCTCAAGATGGTTATACTGGTGGTGACTTAGTTGGGATTAGAATTGATCAGAGTGGTACATTAATCGGCTCATTTTCAAATGGTAGATCATTTGGATTAGCTCAAATCTCTATGGCAAAATTTACTAATAACGAGGGTTTAGGAACAGAAGGTGGAAATATTTTTGTTCAAAGTGCTAACTCTGGTGATCCTGTTATTGGTACTGCTGCCACATCTGGTCGTGGATTTATACAAAGTGCTGCTTTAGAAGCATCAAATGTTGACCTCTCTCGTGCCTTAACTCAACTTATAATTATCCAAAGAGGATTCCAAGCAAATGGTAAAACAATTACCACTTCAGATACTCTTCTTGAAACTTTAATAGGCTTAAAACGATAAGCCTATTTAAAGATTTCTAGTCTATATAAGAGCAACAATAATCAACAACACCTTTAACTTTTATGTCAAAGTAACTATCTGCTTCAACTTCAAAGAAACATGGTGCTTTCATCTTAATAAACTTTTTACTACCCTCTAATTTAATTTTAAATTTACCAGATAGAATCTCCATAACTTCAGCTTTAGCTGTATTGAATCTATAATCACCATCTAACATAATCCCTAAAGATTTAACACTACCATCTTTAAACTCAACTGTTCTACTTGTTACTTTTCCATCATAATAGATATTTGCTTCTCTTACAACATTTACTTTTTTAAACTTTGACATTTTTTCCCTTTTTATTTGCTTGTAATTTCACTCTTTGTGAGTGTGTTATAGCGACAGCCATAGCATCTGTAATATCTAACGGCTTTATCTCTTTTTTTATCCCTAGCAGTCTTTTAACCATAAAAGCTACCTGTTCCTTTTGTGCCTTACCATTTCCTGTTAGAGCTTTTTTCACTTGAAGGGCAGTATATTCACTAAACTGTCCAAACTCTTGAAGTAATTTTAACATAATAGCACCACGAAATTGAGCTAATTTAATAGTAGTTTTTGGATTATGTGCATAAAAAATATCTTCCATTGCAACTTCATCTATTTTATTATTTTTAAATATCCTATCAAAACCCTCAACCATCTGTGGAATCTGAAATTGTAAATCCTCAGCTTTCATTTTAATAAGCCCAGCTTCAATAAGCGAGATTTTTGAATTTTTAAGTGAAATAAGAGCATATCCCATATTTCTAGTTCCTGGATCGATTCCTAGTATTACCATTATCCCTCTAATTGTCATAAAATTGAAAAATTATTATATCTAATTAACTTATGCACATATAGTTATATTAGTTATTCACATCTAATTAACCCTATTTTATGCAAACTATTAGTATTATTCACATATAAATAATTAAATAGGGTTTAATGTGAATATCGGAGAAGAAGTACTAAATTTACTAAAAGAAGAGATAACTGAGGCTGAATATAATAGATATATTAAACAATTATCTTACAATACTGAAGAATCAAATGAAAATATAGCAGTTTATTATGCACCAAATGCACTTATTGCAAAATGGATAAAAAGTAAATATACACAAAAAATAATACATCTTTTTGAAATAAAAACAGATTTAAAAGTAAATTTAATTATAGCTCTTAAAAACACAACTACAAAAGAGAGTATAAAAAAAGTTATAATTGAACAAAAAAGTACAAATCATTCATTATTAAATCCTTCTCATACTTTTAATAACTTTATGGTTGGTGGCTCAAACCAATTTGCCTATGCTGCTGTGAAAAGTGTTAGCGAAAAAGCTGGTGAACTTTACAATCCATTATTTATTTATGGTGGTGTTGGACTTGGTAAAACACACCTAATGCAAGCAGCAGGAAATGTTTTTCAAGATCAAGGTAAAAATGTTATCTATACAACAAGTGAGCAATTTTTAAACGATTTTTTAAGACATGTTAGAAATCAAACAATGGAAAATTTTAAAGAGAAGTACCGTAAATGTGATGTTTTACTTATAGATGATATTCAGTTTATTGGTAATAAAGAGAAGATTCAAGAAGAATTTTTTCATACATTTGAAGCTCTAAGAGGTGTTGGAAAACAGATTATCTTAACAGCTGACAAGCATCCTAAAAAAATAGGTGGCTTAGAGGAGAGACTTCAGAGCCGTTTTGAGTGGGGTTTGGTTGCAGATATACAACCACCTGAACTTGAAACAAAAATAGCTATTATTAAAAACAAATCAGAAATCAATAAAGTCAGACTTAGTAAAGATATTATTAACTATATTGCAACTGTTATTGATAGTAATGTTCGTGAGATAGAGGGTATTCTTTCTAAACTACACGCTTATTCACAACTGATGAATGTTGAAATAGACTTACAATTTACAAAAAACATACTAAAAGAGCATGTAAAAGAATCTCATGCCAATCTAACTATGGATATTATTACACAAAATGTTGCAAAAGAGTTAAATATAAAACCTAGTGAGATAAAATCAAAAGGTAGAAGTAGAAATCTAGTATATGCAAGAAGAATCGCTATATATATCTGTCGTGAACTAACTCAAAACACTATGCCTCAACTAGCACAATATTTTGGTATGAAAGATCACACTGCAATCAGTCATACACTTAAAAAAATCAATGAATTAATTAAAAATGATGATGATTTTAAAGTTAAAATAGAAGAGATTACAAATAAAATAACTGCTATTTCTTAAAACTATAAAAAAAAGATATAATTTCAGAAGTGAATAAGTGTGAATAAAGCTTATCAGTTTCATCACATTGATACTTCACTTAAAATAGGGACTTTTGAATGGTTTTCACATTTTCACAGCCACCTACTACTACCTACTAAAATTATTAAATATATACAGGAATAAAAATGAAAATTTCTATCTCAAAATCAATTATTGAAAACATACTAATTTATGCTCAACCATTCTTAGAAAAAAAAGATACTTCTCAAATAACATCACATATATATTTAGATGTAAAAGATTCAAAATTAACATTAAAAGCAACAGATTATGAAATTGGATATGAAGTAAAAACAAATAATTTAAATATTTTCCAAGATGGTAGTTCAACAGCTAATGGTAAAAAACTTTTAGACATTATTAAAATATTAAAAGATGGTGAAATTAATTTAGAAGTTAAAAACAATATGTTATATATTTCTCAAAAACACTCTAATTTTAAATTACCTACATTTGATTATAAAAGTTTTCCTGAATTTCCAACAACTAATAACAAAACAAAAATATTAATAGATTCTCAAAAACTTATAGAATCTTTTAAAAAAATTACTCCTGCTATTGATAATAATAATCCTAAATTTGAATTAAATGGTGCATTATTAGATATAAAAAAAGATTATATAAATTTTGTATCTACGGATACTAGAAGATTAGCTGTTGCTACTATTTCAAATAATAGTATCTCTGAAAACTCTTTGATTATCCCTAAAAAAGCTATATTGGAGATTCAAAAATTATTTTTTAACGATATAGAAATTTATTGTGATGATATTAATCTTATTATTAAATCTCAACAATATTCTTTTTTTACAAAACTTATTAATGGAAAATTTCCTGAATATTCTAGAATTATTCCTAAAGAGACAGCATTTAAAATAATTCTTCCTAAAGCTCTTATGATAGAATCTATTAGACAAATTACAACTATCTCTAATGATGTTAAAATTACATTTTTAAATAATCAAATAATTTTTGAATCTTTAAGTGATGATAATATTGAAGCTAAAACAGAGATTAATATTAATACTGGGTTTAGTGAAAATTTTACAATTGCAATAAACAGTAAATATATTTTAGATTTTTTAAATACTATAAATAATTCTGAATTTACTATGGAACTAAATGAAGGTAATTTACCTTTTATTTTAAGCGATGATAATTTTAAAACAGTTATTATGCCAATTGTCATCTAAAACAAAATTTTATATAAAGTTAATTTAGATAGAATCTAAGATTATTTTTAATGGAGAAATCAATGGAAAACTATGGTGCTAGTAATATTAAAGTTCTTAAAGGTCTAGAAGCTGTTAGAAAAAGACCAGGGATGTATATTGGTGATACTGGACATCGTGGTCTTCATCACCTAGTTTATGAAGTTATTGATAACTCTATTGATGAAGCGATGGCTGGTCATTGTGATACTATCAATGTAACTCTTACTAAAAAAGGAACATGTAAAGTATCTGATAATGGTCGTGGTATCCCTACTGATATGCACCCAACAGAGGGGATGTCAGCAGCTACTGTTGTTTTAACAGTTCTTCATGCTGGTGGAAAGTTTGATAAAGATACTTATAAAGTTTCAGGTGGACTTCATGGTGTTGGTGTTTCTGTTGTAAATGCACTATCTGCCGATCTTAAAATGACTATTTATAGAGAAAAAGAGATTTTTGAACAAGATTTCAAAGAGGGGATTCCTCAAGAGATACTTAAAGTTGTAGGAACTACTCGTAAAACAGGAACAACTATTGAATTTTCCCCTGATTCATCTATCTTTACAGAAACAGTAACTTTTGAATATGAATATTTAGCAAAAAGATTCAAAGAGTTAGCATATCTAAACCCATTTATAACTATCATTTTTAAAGATGAAAGAACAAAAGTAGAAGAAACTTATCACTTTGAGGGTGGTATAGCTCAATATGTTACAGATAAAAACACTAAAGCAAAAGTATCGGATGTATTTTCATTCACATCTAAAATAGAAGATATTGAGTTTGATGTTGCTCTTATGTATAATGATTCTTTTGATGAAAAACTTGCTTCTTTTGTAAATAATATCCGTACTCCAAATGGTGGTACACATGAAGCTGGATTTCGTGCAGGTTTAACTCGTGTTATCTCTAATTACAACTCTAAAAATGGTGCAGCAAAAGAGAAAGATATAAAAATTACAGGTGACGATGTAAAAGAGGGGCTAATAGCGATTGTTTCTGCTCGTGTTCCTGAACCTCAATTTGAGGGTCAAACAAAGGGAAAACTTGGAAATACTTATGTTAGACCTTTAGTTCAAAAACAAACTTATGAGCTTCTTTCTAAATATTTTGAAGAGAATCCAATTGAAGCAAAAGCGATAGTTTCTAAAGCACTTTTAGCTGCAAGAGGTCGTGAAGCTTCTAAAAAAGCTCGTGAACTTACTCGTAGAAAAGATAATATGAGTGTTGGAACACTTCCCGGTAAACTCGCTGATTGTCAATCAAAAGATGCAACAGAGTGTGAACTATATCTGGTGGAAGGGGATTCTGCAGGTGGTTCAGCTAAGATGGGTCGTGATAGAGTATTTCAAGCGATTCTTCCACTTAAAGGTAAGATTCTTAATGTTGAAAAAGCAAGACTTGATAAGATTCTAAAATCTGATGAGATTACAAATATGATTACTGCAATGGGTTGTGGAATCGGTGAAGAGTATAAAGAAGAAAAACTTCGTTATCATAAAATCATCATTATGACCGATGCTGATGTTGATGGTTCTCACATACAAACTCTACTACTTACTTTCTTTTTTAGACATTTTCGTCATGTTGTTGAAAATGGGTATCTTTACTTAGCACAGCCACCACTTTACCGTTACAAAAAAGGTAAAAAAGAGATATATTTCAAAGATGATAGAGAGATGAATGATTTCTTAATTGGAATTGGTGTTGAATCTTTAGAGATTGATTCTGTAGGTCATAATGATTTGGTATCTTATTTTAAAATGGTTGATCATTATGCTGGATCATTAATTGCCTTAGAAAGAAGATATTCACTTGTTTCTTTGATTCGTCATTTTGTAGAGAATCCTGATCTAATCTCTCTTCCAACAGTAGAATTATTTAGTAAAGTGGAAGAGTTTCTAACATCAATTGATAATAATATTTTAACAAAAACTATCAATGAAGAGACAAATGAGATTCATATATTTGTACAAACTACGGGTGGAATGGAAGAGTTGTTAATCAATGATGAGCTTTTCTCTGCACCACATTTTACAGAAGCTAATTTTGTGTATAGAAAGATTCAGGAGTGGAATCTTAACTTTACAGATGATATTATTGCTGAGTTAGAAAGAATTAAAGATTCTGCTAAAAAAGGTGCTTATATTCAGCGTTACAAAGGTCTTGGTGAGATGAATCCTGAGCAACTTTGGGAAACAACAATGACAAAAGAGAATCGTGTACTTCTTCAGGTAACAATTGAAGATGCTGAAGTTGCTTCTGATTCATTTACACTTTTTATGGGTGATGAAGTTGAACCTCGCCGTAACTATATTGAGACTCATGCTAAAGATGTTAAACATTTAGATGTTTAATTTCTAATAATTTATGCTTTTACCACAACTAAAAGAGAGAGAATACCGTTTTAGGTTAGCACTTAGAATGGGAGTTCCTATCTTTTCTCTTATAATTTTATTTATATCTACAACAATCCTTTCAGCTGATGAATCTTTAAGTGCGGCTTTTTATTTTGTATCTGTAATTCTTTTTGTATTTGCTATATATTTTATACTTTTTCTTATCTATAATGGTTCAGAGATACGAATCATAGACCCTATAACTCAAACTTTTACAAGGGAATATCTCTCTAAGTATTTAAAAAAAGAGTTAAAGAAAAAAAATGATTATTCACTTATTTTAATTAGTATTGAAAATTTGAATAATATAAATAATATCTATGGATTTAAAAATGGTGATAAGGTTTTATATAGCGTAGGAGAGTGGATTAGTGAGTATTTAGAATCAAAAAATATTAAAAATTTCCCAATAGGACACATTAAAGGTGGTGAATTTATTATTGGGCTTGATGGTTTAAAAAGTGATTATAATACGATATTTGATGTTATGTGTATAAAAAGTGAAAAACTAAAAGTGGATGATATTGAGATTGTTATCTCTAGTACTATTACTGATACATCATATTCAAATAAATTAGATCAATTAATTGAGAATCTTTATGAGATTCAAAAAGAAAAAATATCTAAAATAGGTAACACTAATAGAGAAAATATTAATCCTAACGATTTAGAGATGATAGTTATTGATGCAATTAAAAATAGAAAAATTATGATGAAAACTCAAAGTATTTTTAATAAAAATATAGAATCAATAAAAGAGTGTTCTGTAAAATTATTTGGTGAAAATAATAAAGTAATTCATCAAAAAGAGTATATGAAAGTAATAAATAGGCTTGGTTTTGAAGTTGAATACGATTTGATAGTTTTAGAAAAGATTCTTGAAAATTGTGTAGATGATAGTGAAATCATATATGCTTTTTCTATCTCGCCTAGATCTTTAAGAAATCATATCTTTATAGCTAAAGCAAAAGAGTTATTAAAAGATTCTAGAGAATCAAAATCAAAAATAATGTTTATACTTAGCGAATCTGAGTATTATGCACAAATTGCTAAGTATAACTCTATATTAAAGGCTTTTAGAGATTTGGGAGTAATGATAACAATAGATAGACTAGGCTCTTTACATACAAGTTTTTTATATTTAAAAGAGTTAGATATAGATGTTGTGAGATTCGATTCTTCATACTCTAAAAGTGAAAAGTATAAAGATGTTATTGATGGTTTAAGTGTTATAGCACATAAAAAAGGTGTTAAAACTTGGATGAAAATGATAGAGAATAAAGAGATTAGTGATATGGCTGATAATCTAAATATTGACTATAAACAAGGTAGGTATTTAGCTCCAATAATAGATAAGGAAAATAGATGAAATATGGCGAAAAAGAGATAAGAGAGTTTGATGTTGAGAAAGATTTAGAGATATGGCCAAATGAGCATAAAAAAGATTATTTGATTAAAGTAACTTTACCAGAGTTTATGGCACTTTGCCCAAGAAGTGGTTATCCAGATTTTGCAAGTATCTATATTGAATACACTCCAAATGAATTTGTAGTTGAGCTAAAAGCACTAAAACTTTATATAAATTCTTTTATGACTAGATCAATCTCTCATGAAAATTCTGCGAATGAAATTTATGATGTTATAGATGCTAAAATAAAACCAAAATATATGAAGTTAGTTGCCGATTTTAATCCAAGAGGAAATGTGCATACTGTCATAGAGATTGATAGCTCTAAAATAGGCTAAAAGCAGGTATGTTTTCTAAATTACTTGGTAAAAAAAATGAAAATTCTACTGACAAATTTCATAATGATATAATTGAAAAAATATCTAAAATGAATCTTACTGAGATGAGATCTTATTCTAAAGATAAAATAAAAGATTTTCCAATTTGTGAATTTGGTTTAGAAGAGATTCTAAAAAAACTAACTTTAAAAAATGAAAAAACTTTAAAATACTATTTAAGTTCTAATGATATGGATAGTAAGTTTAAAAAGGGTTTTGACTTAGTTTTAAGTATATTGCAAGATAAAAAAATAACTATATCAATTATAGAAGAATCTAAAATTTTTGTAGATATTTATCAAGAGCTAATCTTGGAATATGATAAAAATAATAAAGATATTTATCATTCAAGATTTAACAAAAGCTTGCACAATGCATCCAATAATTTTGATCTAAAAACAGATGTAATTAATGATATAGAGATTCGATCAATGGTAAAAAAAGAGTCTTTTATAATTTTAAATTAGGATTAGTATCTATATATATTTTTAACCATCTTTTTGCTTCATTATAGGTTTTGAATATATTGTTAATTTGAGCTTCATAAGCAGTGTTGAGAATCTTGGAGTATATTTTTGATGGCTGTATCCCTAGATTCAAAATATCTTTCCCCTCTAGTAAAGCTTTATATGGGGAATTTAGTATATTTAACTCTTTAGCTCTTTTTTGTATAAGTTCACATTTTTTATAGTTTGAAGGATTCTTTTTAGATATAGCCATATTTAGTAGAACTAACTCTTCAATTTTTAGTTTTGTAGCTAATCTATATAGCTGAGAATCTTTGTAACTATAATGATTTGAATTATCTACTAAAACTAAAACCTGTTTGAGTATCTCTTTTTCTTTTGTTAAGTAAAAGATAAAATCTTTAATTTGCTCTTGGTTTAATTTATGACAAAGTGCAGATAAAATTAAAATAAGATTCTTGGGAGTTGTTTTTTTTATCTCATCAACAGCATTCAAAGTTTCTTTCCAATCACTATCATTTAGATTCTTAAGGTGTGGAAAACTATTTAAGGCATTAAAATTTTTTAAAATTTTTAACCCATAAGATGGCTTATTACTTTTTAATAAAAGTTTTTGAATTTCATCAAAGATTCTCTCTTTTGGAAGCTCTTTTAAGGATTCTAATTTACACATATTTTGGCATAAATCTAAAAGATTTTTATCAATTTTTAGATGGAATCTAGCACTAAATTGTACAGCTCTTAAGATTCTAAGAGGGTCTTCTTGAAATTTGTTTTTATCTATAAATCTTAATATTTTATTTTCTAAATCATCTATACCATTAAATGGGTCAAGAATCTTTTTATTTAAAACATCATAACCGATAGCATTGATAGTAAAGTCCCTTCTGGAGCTAGCCATTTTAAAATCAAGGCTAGAATTAACTTCTATTACAAACCCTTTATGACCCGATGAAATTTTACTATCTTTTCTAGGGAGTGAAAAGTCCAAATCTAAATTATCAAATTGTAGTTTACAAACCCCAAAAGACTTCCCAACACTATTGACACTCCCAAACTCTTCTAAAATAGATTCTAGAGAATCGAATGAGGAGATTCCATAAACCTCTATGTCAATATCTTTACTTGGAATTTTTAGTAAAAAATCTCTTACAAATCCACCCACAATAATAGGTGTAGCATTTTTATTTTTTAGTTTGTTAAAAATAAGGTCTAATTTCTTTGGATACTCAATCATCTTTTACTCAGTTTAGTATTTTGATTCTAAGTATAACACTAATTTTACGAATCTCTAATCTTGATTTAGATATAATCGCGAAAATATCTAAAGTTATCTATAAAATAGAATCTCTTTAGTAAAATTTCCCCTAATATTAAGGAAACCCAATATGCAAAAAATTAGAAATATCGCCGTAATCGCTCACGTTGATCATGGTAAAACTACATTAGTTGATGGACTATTAGAACAATCTGGTACATTTGGTGATCATGAACAACATGATGAAAGAGCTATGGATTCAAACGATTTAGAAAAAGAGCGTGGAATTACGATTCTTTCTAAAAATACAGCTATCCGTTATAAAGATTACAAGATTAATATTATTGATACTCCGGGTCATGCCGATTTCGGTGGTGAAGTTGAGCGTGTTCTTAAAATGGTTGATGGTGTTTTAGTTCTTGTTGATGCTTATGAGGGTGTTATGCCTCAAACTAAATTTGTTTGTAAAAAAATGCTTGCACTTGGTAAAATGCCAA
>Ga0256842_1002057_pt1 | contig 15066 bp, 13 predicted proteins | sample 4559240metaG_FD_185973 | JGI IMG/M metagenome (GOLD analysis project Ga0256842, IMG submission 185973) | Hydrothermal vent microbial communities from Guaymas Basin, Mexico - 4559-240 | ecosystem: Environmental > Aquatic > Marine > Hydrothermal vents | place: Mexico: Guaymas Basin | collected...
ACTCCCGACGCTCAGGCTTCCCCAGGGCGAGCTTATATCCTTGGAGTTCTCGATGAGGTAGTAGAGCTCAATCTCTCCCGAGACAGTTTTCTTGAAGTCCGAAACGTCCGGCAGTTCCGTTATCGCCTCGCAGGTTCCGTCGGAGCATTCCAGCGGTTTCTCGTCGAGCCCTAAACTGAGCTCGAGGGCCAAAAGCCTCGCCGTCTCATCAATGGGGGCGGGATAGAGTGTGTAGAGCCTTCTAATTGTCTTCAACAGAACCGGAAAGCGCCTATCATCCTCGTCTATCCCGTAGCCGATGCTCCTGAGTGGATCCCTAACGGGTTTTCCGTGGAGGGCGTTCCTGAGCTGAACCACGCGGTTGGCCCAGACCATCGTCGGCTTAGGTTCCCCGAGGAGAGAAAAGCGCCTGTCGAGGGAAAAGCCCCTCTCAGGGTTTAGCTCCCGGAGGGGAGAAAGCCACAGGTCGAGTTCCGGCTCGCTTATGAAGAGGTGGCCGGCTTTGAGAACATCCAATCCCTCAAGGAATAGCCTGTAAGAGCTCTCAACGGTTTCGTCCCGCCCGATGGAGAAGGCGTAAAGGCTCGCGTCCGCCAGACCGAGGACGAAGGTCGACTGGACGTCGAGGAGGCTCGCCAGTGTTACCTCGTTCAGCCTGACCTCGTCTCGGAGCCTTTCGAGGAACTCACGGGCGTTGGCCAGCAGAACCCTTGCAGTTCTCTCCCAGTCTTCTACAGAGGCACGCATAATACAAACTCTCCGTAAGATGAGATAAGGCTATCGCTTCCACTCCTTACAGTTCATGTCGAGGCAAATCTCGTACTCCCTACCTTTCTCGCGAATCTTCACGACTGGAGCGCCGTTGCAGCAGGTTTTTCCGGTGGGAATCACTTCTCCGCGCTGGAGGATTGGGTAGGTAACGTTGCACTTTGGCCAGTTGGAGCAACCGACGAAGCGCTTGCCGGTTTTCCTGTTGTATTTGAGAACCAAGTCGCCGCCGCACTTGGGGCACTTTCCAAGGACTAAGCGCTTCCTGGAAGACTCGGAGGGCTTGGCGTTCTCACCCTTACTGGCACCTGACCTTGAGGAAGTCCCAGAGAGCCCAGAGCTCTTTTCAACTTTCACGGAGTCCTTCGAGGTCGTCTCAAGGAGCATCTTTCCAATGTCCAGTTCTTTCTCCTTGAAGACCTTGAGGATTTTAATCAATTGCTCCTTGCTCTCCTCGATTACCTCGTCCCTCTTCGCCTTCCCGGCCATTATCTCCTCCATCTTTTCCTCGAAGGCCCTCGTGAGTTCAACGCTGACTATGTCGGGGACGTTCTTTTCTAGGGCTTCAACGACGCGCATTCCCAGCGGTGTAACTTTTATCTTCTTCTTGCCCTCGATGTAGCCCCTCTGGTAGAGAGTTTCCAAGATTTGCGCGCGCGTTGCCTTCGTGCCGATGCCCAAATCTTCCATTTTCTTGATTACTGCCGCCGGGGAATACCTCGCGGGAGGCTTGGTTTTCTTCTTCTCGCGCTTGATCTGGATAACCTTGACTGGCTCGCCTTCCTTGAACTGGGGAAGGATTACCTCGTCGAACTTGACGTATTTCCCATAGACCTTCAGCCAGCCCTCCTTGAGGGTTCTCGCACCGCTCAGGATGAAGCGATGCCCGTTGGAGTTTATGATCACCCTCATGCTCTCCCTTACTGCCGGCTCCATGAAGAGCGCCAGAAAGCGCCTCACTATTAGGTCATAGAGGTTTTGCTCATCCTTTGTGAGCTCTCCAGGCTTTGGAAGCTCACCGGTGGGATAGATTGCCGGGTGGGCGGGGTCTTCCTTCTTGCCCTCGACGGGCTTGAGCGTTCCCTTGCCTAAGAGCTCGTGGGCGAAGGGCTTGTACTCCGGCAACTTCGCGAGGTTCTGCAGTATGGAGCGGAAGTTGAGGTTCTTGGGGAGCTTCTGTGAGCTTGTCCTCGGATAGCTCGAGAGCCCGCGCTCATACAGGCGCTGTGCGAGCTCTAAAGTCTTCTTCGGGCTGTAGCCGAAGGCCGAATATGCCTCCCTCTGAAGCGTTCCGAGGTCGAAGGGCACTGGTGGGTTCCTCTTCTGCTGTTTTACTTCAACTTTCTCAACGAAGGCCGGCCCCTTCTTGGCCTCGCTGACTATTCTCTTCGCCTCTTCCTCGTCCCATATCTTGTCCTTCTCGTAGGTCGCCGTGTACTGGCTGTTGTTTTTCTCAAGAATCATCTTGATGACCCAGTAGGGCTTCGGCTTGAAGTTCTGGATTTCCTTCTCGCGCTCGACTAGGAACTTTAGGGTTGGCCCCTGAACCCTGCCAGTGGAGAGAACCATCCACTTCCCGCTGGCGCGCTTTATTGCGGATGTTAAGGCCCTTGAAAGGTTCACGCCCCAGTACCAGTCGAGGACGTGGCGCGCTATTCCGGCATCGGCCATCCCGAAGTTTATCGTCGGCTCGAGGTTGTACCAGGCTTTGAGGAGGTCTTTTTTCGTTAAGGCGGAGAACTTCATGCGCTTGGCCTTTGAGGGGTCAACACCGCAGGCGTATTTCAGAGCTGTATAACCGATGACCTCGCCCTCGGTGTCGTAGTCGCAGGCGACTATGAACTCGTCCGCTTTCTTCGCGAGGGTCGCGAGGGCCTTGATGTAATCTTTCGCATAGCTCTTGCCCTTCTCGGCGACGTAGACCGGCACCCATTCGATGTCAAAGACAGGGTAGCCGTAGGTTTTGGTTTTCGGGGCGAGGGAGAAGAGATGGCCGACGGCAGGGGCGACGATTACCTTCTTCCCGTCGCGGGTGAACTCGTAGTAACTCACCTTTCCTATCGTCTTCCTGACGGGCTTGCCCTCAGCCAAGGCGTAGGCGATTTTTCTCGCGACGTTGGGCTTTTCGGCTATGATGAGCGTGACCATGAGGCATCCTGAGTGTGTGGGATCGGGGATATAAAAATCCTACTGACACCTGGTTTAGGTTTTTCATATGTGGAACGAAACGTCCCGAGGTCAGGGATGAGAGACTCCAACAAAACCGCCTGTTTTAAAGTGTATGGAATTGCATGGCCTCTTGAATAGTTAACATTTTGATCAGACTTTTTGCCAGAAAAGTTTCTGTGGTGCCGGGGCGGGGCTTTGAACCCCGGACCTCTCGGTTTCTCAGGCTCCCCCGAAGGGGAGCGGCCCTATGAGCCGAGCGCTCTGACCAGGCTAAGCTACCCCGGCACGGCCCGAGCGCTCGACCTATACCTTTCGGAAGAGCTTTTTAAATCTTTCGATGCCTTAAAGCTTGAAAATGCCGAGGAGCCAGATGCCTATCGCGATGAGCAAAAGCCCGGCGATAACCGAAAGCTCCGCCGAATGCCTCACCATCGCCCTCGAGAACTCCTTGCTCTCCCTTAAGCTCCCCATCGCGAACAGTATCGTGAGCAGGGGGAGGACGAATATCAGGTTGTAGAGGGCGAGGAGGAGAAATACCATCGCGGTCGACGATCTAGCTATAACGGCCGCGTAGACGAGGTAGGGGCCGGCGGAGCACGGGAGGAGGGTCGTGGAAACACTGATCCCCAGTATAAGCGCCCCTATGACGGTCGTATCTGTGGAGAACATCTTCCTGCGAAGGGCCCTCTTGTCAACGGTCCTCGAGCGCTCTGCTATCCCAGTTGCTATGGTGTAGATGCCGAAGGCTATCGCAAAGTAGCCGGCCCACCTGAGGGGAATCCTACCGGCTATGAACGTCAGGCCCAGCCCAAGGGTGTAGTACGAGATGTAGACGGCGATGACAAAGGATAGGCCGACGAGGTAGAGCCTCCTCTTATCCACGCCCTTCACCGAGAGCGCGATGAGGAAGAGGGTGTACACCGCAAAGGTGCACGGATTGACGGAATCGGTCAGAGCCAGAGAAAGGAACTGCGGTATGAAGTATGACATGCCTATCAGGGAAAGAACGACCGCACTTATCCCGAAGGACAGCACGATTATCAGGAGCAGGTACTTGAACTCCCTCCTGCGCAGGATTTCCGCCGGCATGATACCAGCTAAGGAAGGGCCGATATTAGGTTTTCCTAAACCGATGGTTCTCAACCTCAGGAGTTTGAACGCTAGCATCTTCAACCTAAGGTTTAGGAAACCCATAAAATCCGGCCGGCTGAGACTCAAGCGGTGGGAGCATGATCATCTCGAAACCCTGTGTCACGATGAAGGGCGTCGTGATAGGAGCCTACTCGTGGGAGAGGAGAATAAAGCTCGACCTGAAGAAAACGGCCGAGTGTTTGAAAGAGAGGGGCTACACCGTCAAAAAGCTTCTCCCCGGGATGATGCTCATCGTTGAGATGGAGGGCTATGAGGTGAGCGTTTACCCGAGCGGGAAGATAATTGTCAAGCTCTTAGAGGACGCCAAAAAGGGTGAGGAAATCGCAAGGATTGTTTACGACTGCGCCGGAGTTCTGGAGGTGGTAGCGTGAGGATTCCCGAAGATGTAAGAAAGGACATCCCGCTGACGAGCGAGGTGATTTATTTCGACAACACGGCCACTTCGCTCACGCCCAAACCTGTTGTGGAGGCGATGAACGAGTACTACCTCAGATACCGCGCCAACGTCCACAGAGGTGTGCACAGGCTCTCCCAGATGGCGACGCACAGGTACGAGGAGAGCAGGAAAGTGGTTGCGGACTTCATCAACGCGAAGTTCGAGGAAATAGCGTTCACCAAGAACACGAGCGAGAGCCTCAACCTTGTGGCCCTCGGCCTTGAGGGCATCTTCAGGCCCGGAGACAAGATAGTAACGACTCCCTACGAGCACCACTCGGATTTGCTCCCCTGGCAGAGATTAGCTAAAAAGCTTAACCTCAGGCTGGAGTTCATCGAAGGGGACGGCGAGGGCAACCTCGATTTAAGCGATGCGGAAAAGAAGATTAAGGGAGCAAAGCTCGTCGCGGTCCAGCACGTCTCCAACGCGCTCGGTGTTATCCATGAGGTTGAAGAACTCGGAAGGATTGCGAAGGAGGAAGGGGCTATATTCGTCGTCGATGCGGCTCAAAGCACTGGCCACATGGAAGTTGACGTTAAAAAGCTCCATGCGGACTTTTTAGCTTTCTCGGGCCACAAGGGGCCGATGGGGCCGACTGGAATTGGAGTGCTCTACATCAACGAGGAGTTCTTCGACGTCTTCGAGCCGCCGCTAATCGGAGGTGGAACGATTGAGGACGTTTCCCTCGACGGTTACAAGCTGACCGAGCCGCCGGAGCGCTTTGAAGCGGGAACGCCGAACATAGGGGGAGCGATAGGCCTCGCCGCGGGAATAAGGTACATTGAGAGGATTGGGATAGACAAAATCGAGAGGCAGGAGAGGAAGCTCGTTAAGAGAACCACCGAGGGGCTCGATGAGCTTGAGATTCCCTGGTACGGACCGAGGAACCTCGATAAGCACGCTGGAGTCGTTAGCTTTAACGTCCCGCCGCTCCACCCCCATGACGTGGCCGCGATACTGGATGAGAACAATATAATGGTTCGCTCGGGCCACCACTGTGCCTTACCAGTTATGAAAAAGCTGGGGATAGACGGGACGGTGAGGGCTTCGTTCCACGTCTACAACAGCCTTGAGGAAGTTGAGACGTTCCTTGGAGTCATGGAGGTGCTTGTAAAAAGTTTGAGGGGTTAGATGTGCAACTCCCCCAGCTCCACGTTTATCGTCTCGGGTGTGCGGTAGATGAACGCTCCCTGACCTTTGAGAACGTGCCTCCTCATCGGGCCCGGAGGGACACCGTTGGCCTCGTAGATCATACTCTGAACATCCGGCTCGTGGTAGAGAAGCAGAACCGGACCGGATATGTTCAGTAGGGAATCAGGGGCGTATTCGCTGGCTATGACGGTTGCCCTCTTAAGGGCGGGCTTTGTTAGGAGGGGAAGTCCCGCGCCTCCTGCTGTGGTGTACGTTAAAACCGCTGCGTCGTTGAGGCCCACCATGACCTTCTTCCTCTTCTCAACGGCGGCCGCGAGTACCAGGAAAGCGTTTCCGACGAGGGTTATGCTGTGGGCGTCCCCAAAGTCCACGAGGATGTTTTGGCCGAGTTCCGGCACTTCGCCCGAGTAGAGGAGCTGATCTATGGCCGTGTAGCTCTCCGCGATTACCTCGGAGTACTTTTGACCGGCCTTCAGCGCTTCCGGGACGCTTTCAACTTTCCCGGCCAGGATATCAGAGTAGAGGGTCTCGGTGAGTGCCCGGTCAAGCCCGTAAATGGTCTGTACTATCGTGGCGGCGGTGTAGAAGTCAAAGTAACCCTTTTCGGCCATCTTTATTGGGTCGAGGCCGCTTGGCTGTGTATCTCGGATTTTGAGGACAGTATCGAAGCCCACTCCATCAAAACTTCCCTTCGTGTCAAAAATTATCCTTGAGTATCCCTTCTTATGGTACTCCCCCGCCAGGTACCCAAGGGCTTTGTCGGGGAACGCCTCCATTCCGAATACTTTCAGAGTCCTGCCGTGGTAGGCGGGGTCGTAAAAGACGTCTTCACCTTCCTTCTCAAACAGCTTAACGGCTATTCTACTGTACCTCATGGAGTCCACCGATCCATCCTGGTGAACAAACTATAAACGGCTTCCGCTAGATTACCTTGACCATCCTCTCTCTCCAGGGACCCACCCTGACCCTGATGTAGCCCCTGAACTTCTCATCAACTTCCCTGTCGCCGGTGTAGACCCTCACAAAGCCGTCCTTGACCTTGGAGGGAGTTGCAACGACGATGACGTTCTCCTTTGGAACGTGCCTTAGAACCTCTGCGGAGAACTGCTGGTTCCCCCTGCCGAAGAGGAAGTTAAGGCCCCCGATGACGGTGACGATGATCTTCGGGTTTCTCTCAGCAAACTTGAGGAGATCCTTCTCGGCCGCATCCTTCACGAGGAGCCGGGCCTTGCCGTCCTTTATCTCGACTACGTCAACGCCGAGGAGCGTTCCGTCTATACCCAGCCGGTCCTTGAGCTTCTTTATGGTTGAACCTGCCCCCAAGAAATAGACGCCATCTTCCAGCTCCTCGGCGAGTGCCTCTATTGTTGCGTCGACGTCTTCGGCCTCGTCAGTTTTCGCGGGCTCCTTCGCCCCCTGGAGGAGCATCTCAACGTGGGGCGTGAGGGCCTTTCCGTAGTGCTTTGGCCTTACTTCATCGCGCCTGAAGGCGTTCTCATCGAGGTCCATCACGTCCCTCTCAATTAACTCTGCGTTTCCCCTGATGAACTCAACGAGCAGCCTAGCCGCATCCTCCGGGGATGTCGCAAAGACCCCGGAGAACATCTTAACGCCAGTCGGAATACCGAGGATTGGAACCCTTTTTCCGACGACGCTGAAGACGTCCCTCGCTGTTCCGTCCCCGCCTGCAAAGAGAATCAGCTCAACCCTCCCCAGCATTTCGCGGGCGAGCTCCTTTGTGTCCTCCGGGGTCGTGTCGGGTATCCTTACGCCAAGAACCTCCCGGTAGCCCACTTCCCTGTGCCTGATGACCTCGAAGGGGAATTCAAATTCCCTCAAAACGTTTTCTCCAAGGGGGCCCGGCCCCGTCAGAAACTCAAGCTTCCCGGCCTCTTCATAGCCGCTCAGCTCCCGCAGGAAGAGCCTTGCGAAATCCTCCGCGATGGGCCTCGCACCCCTCCTTATCGCTTCCTCCACGACGCCGTCTGTTCCCTTCAGGGCGACCCTTCCGCCCATCCCCGCTATGGGGTTGACTATGAACCCGATTCTCATCCTTTCTTTCATTCCTATCCCCGTCGAATTTATGAGCGAGGGCTTAAAGGTTTCACCTCATGTACTTCCTCGCGAAGACCGTGAGGAACACCGCCCACATGAACATTCCGAAGAGCGCTTCGAGCGATGCTATTGCCCGCCCAACGCCCACCGGATGGTAGTCCCCATAACCGAGGGTCGTCGCTGTCACTATGCTAAAGTACTCGTAGTCGAGGAAGCCCATACTGCTTGAGAGTCCCCGAACGCTTCCCGTCAGGAAAAATAGGATCGGGAAGAAAACGTTGACCGCGGCCAGCCATATCAGTATCGGCCTCTTCCAGTCGGTTCCGTATTTGCATGTCAAATCCGCGAAAAGCCATTCGAAGAGTATCTCCATCTTTTTAAGAAGCTTCCTCCATCCCCTTCTCCTCGCGGAGGCCTTTATCTTCCTCTTGGCGACCATCTCAAGGTAGTAGTACTCGTCGGCCTTTTCAAAGTCCCCGCTCCGCTCCCAGCTCGTTCTGGCGAGGCGATAGAAGACCTCCTCCGCGTGGGGACTGTTGAACTGACAGTCCTCCACGATAACGAAGCCCTCAACGTTGAGCTCCAACAGTAAAGTTGGAAGGACAGTGAGGTTCCAGGTCGGCGATATCACGAGCGTTGATCTGCGCAGGATGAAGTTGCTCTCGATGCGGACGTGAACGAACTCCGGCGAGAGGAGCCTGCTCTGCCTTATCTCGACGTGGCCGAAGACTTCAAGGTTTTCCAGGGTTAACCTTCCGGAGAAGCCCCTCACGGTGAGCCTGACCTGCCTCTTGAACCTCGGAGCTGTGTCGAAGCGTACGTCCCTCAGAACGAGCTCTCTCGCCCTGACCATCCGGGCTTTCCCCTCGGATACGCTGACGCCGTGCTCCTCGAGGATTTTCCTGAGGAGGGGGTAGCGGGTGTTTATCCCGATCTTCCTCACGTTCTTGAGGCCAGATATCTCGATGAATCCTATGATCTCCTTTCTCTCCCCGTATGCCGCCTCTTCTCCTCCTTCTCCCCCACCAACGTAGCGGGTGGAGTTTACCATGAGGTACTTAACGTCGGAATCGCGGACGGCTATGTGGCCGCTGAAATCAACACGGAGTATGTTGAGGCCGAACACCTTCGAGTCCTTGAACAGGAGAACTTCCAGTTTCGTGTCAAATACAATGACCCTCTCTATCGTCGAACCAACCACCACGAGACCCTTGATGGAAGAGCCGTCCACTATGAGGTTCTTGATGTGGGAGTTTCTAAAGACGAGCACCCTCTCGGATGTGAAGTCCTTTATCGTAACGTCGTACAGGTAAACTCCCTCAAAATAGCTCTGACCGGCCTTGAGTCTCTCCGCGAACTTCTCGGCCTTGATCCGCTTTATCTCTTCACCGAGAAGTCGCTCGCCCTCATCGTAGGGAATATGGAGGGGACAGTACTTCGATCCCTCAACCGGCTTTAGCCTGCACTTTTTCCCGTTGCTGTAGACGTACTCACACAGCGCTACTCCCCCCTGAAGAGTTCATAGATCAGGACGTCCACGAAGCCTTCCCCCGGAACGTACTGGTGTTTTCTCAGCCTGCCAACGAGCCTGAATCCGTTCTTTTCGAGAACACGGGCCGAGGCTACGTTTGAACTGAAAACACGGGCGTAGAGCTTTCTGAGGTTGAGCCACTCGAAGGCGTATGTGATCGCGAGAGAAACGGCCTCGGTCGCGTAACCCTTCCCCCAGTGCTCCGGCCCGAGGAAGTAACCAAGCTCGGCGTTTCCACTGTGGAGATCAACGTTATGGAGGCCGATGAGGCCGAGGAGCGTCTTTTCCTCGTTCTTTATGATGGCAAAGACCTTCTCCCTCGCCTTTTCCCGCCTTATTGCCTCATACCACTCCATCTCGTCCTCGAAGAAAAAGATCTCGTGGGGTTTCGTGAGGTATCTCCTGACGGCCCTGTCGTTGTACCACCTCCACAGCAGGTGAACGTCCTCTCTCATCGGGACGGCGAGGCTGACTTTCCTCCCCTCGAGTATGATCGGCCTCATCGCAAGCACCTTAAACTTAAAAGGGTCGTCCCGTATTTAAAACTTGATGGAGAGGGAGAGACTCATAGACATCGTCGCGAGGATACTTCGAAGGTCTGGCCTGAAGGTCGCGAGGGTCGAGCTTAGGGGAGGGTGTTTTGACCTCGTTGCGAGCGGACTCTTCACGCTCCTCTTCATAAAGGTCGTTACCAACATCGACACGGTTACGCCCGAACAGGCGGAGGACCTGAAGAGGCTGGCCAAGCTTTTCAAGGCGACTCCGATGATAGTGGGTGTGCGAACCAAGAACTCGGAGATAGAGGAGGGAGTCATCTACGAGCGCTTCGGGATATACGCCCTCAATCCAGCGACGCTCTACCGGGTTTTGATAGAGGGCGAACTTCCGGCGATATTTGCGGAACGCGGCGGCCTCTACGTTCGGATCAACGGGGAACTGCTGAAGAAGCTTCGCGAGAAGCACGGCTACTCAGTGGGGGAGCTGGCATCCCTCCTCGGGGTTTCGAGGAAGAGCCTCCTGAACTACGAGCGGAACGAGCAGGCGGTTTCGCTGGAGGTTGCGCTCCGGATGGAGGAGCTCTTTGACGAGCCCATAGCCGAACCGATCGACGTTCTAAGGGCAAAGGTCGACGTCGAGCTGAAGCCAGCGGAGCCGGAAACGCCCCTTGAGCAGGAGGTCTTTGAGAAGCTCAAAGAGCTCGGCATGGGAGTGGTCAAGGTGAAGAGGGCCCCCTTCAACGCCCTTTCAAGGGAAGACGAGGTCACGATTCTAACGGGGATAGACGAGAAGAAGACGCGCTCGACAGTCAGGAGGGCTGAGATGGTCGCTGAGGTCGGGAGAATCATCAACACGGGCGGCCTCTTTGTCCTGGAGAAGTCAAAGATGGAGGTCGTTTCCGAGGTTCCGCTGATCCCCAAAGAGAGCCTGAAGGAGATAAAGGACGTGGACGAACTCATAGAGCTCATCGAAGGCCTCAAGAGGGAGATAAGGAAGAGCATTTAGGAAAAGAGAACGTCCCTCCAGACTTTCTGGAGCTTCTCCACGTATTCCTCGGGTGAAGCTATGAGAACGGCCCATCTGGGGGTCTGCCGCCTCTTGAGTGCGTTGGCAAGGGGCGTTACCTTGGTCAGGGGCTCAAGCTCGCCGTTGTCCATAAGCACGTTTATCTCGGTCGCCTTAAGCCTCGGCTCGCTGAGCATCAGATCGGCGATGCTGAACTCGAGGATGACCTCTCCCTCCCTTGCCCCGACCTCACTCGCGAGCTTTCTTTCAAGTTCTTGTCTCTTCTTCACGTTGCGATAAGCTGCCAAAAGCTCCCTCTTCTCCTCCGAGCTGAGCTCCCCTGCCCCGGCCAGAACGGCGGCCTTGTAGAGGTTCCTGTATTTGACCCTCTTCACGATCTCCGATGGGAAGCCTTCGAGATCCTCCAGCTCAACAAGAACCCGGCAGTCTATCATCTTCCAGAAGTCCCAGAGGTGCCCCTCCTCAAGGGCGAACTCCAGGGCCCTGGTCAGCATCCCCTCCGCTATCTTGACTGTGTGGTGGAAGTAGACGCGCGAGTACATGAGCGAGCGCGCTACCATCATGCCCTCAACCGCCTCAACTCCCTTCTCCTCGACGACGAGCTCACCGTCGTGGATCGTCAGGACCTTCAGCAGTCTCTCCATATCTATTATCCCGTGAGCAACCCCGGTGTAGTGGGCGTCTCTGATGAGGTAGTCTATCTGATCGACGTCGACATCGCCGTGAAGGGCCTGACCCAGGTACCTCCTCTCATGCTTTCCAAGGATTAGATCGGCGACGGCCTTCGGATCGATGCCCCACCTCTCCAGTATCTCAGGTATCTCCCCACCACCGTTCCCGTCGGTTATGTCTATCTTGCCAAGGATTATCCGCTGACCGAGACGCATGTGGTCGTATTCCTGCGTGTAGTGCTTGTAGATACTCTCAAACGTATGGCTAAAGGGGCCGTGTCCGATGTCGTGGAGCAGGGCGGCCGTTTCGAGGAGGAGGGCCTCGTCCCGGGGTAAGCCAAGCTCGGCAGAAAGCCTCTTGGCCACGTTCCAGGCCCCGAGGGAGTGCTCAAAGCGGGAGTGGTTGGCGCCTGGATAGACCAGAAACGCGAGACCGAGCTGCCTGATGTGCCTGAGCCTCTGAAACTCGGGGGTTTTCACAATGTCGAGGACAACACCGTCTATTTTCATACTTCCATGTATGGCGTCGTGTATGACCTTTGCCATGCACACCACCCGGGAACAGTTGCCAACGGACTTAAAATAGTTTTCCGCAGAAGGACAAAAGATCAAGGGAAAAATAGGACGAAATTCACCGGTACTCGCGCTCCAGGTGCATCTGTTCCACCTTCCCGATGTTTATCACCCGCAGTGTGCGGAACGTTTTTTAACACCGGCAGGGCAAGATACGAGCGGGGGAAGAGGAATGGAAGGCATATTCCGGCTCACCGACTTCAACTTTTATAACAAAACGGTGTTCCTGCGGGTCGATCTTAACTCACCGCTCAAGGACGGAAGGATAATCAGCGACGCGAGGTTCCGGGCGGTTCTTCCGACCGTGCGGAAGCTCCTCGAGGACGGGGCCAAGGTCGTCGTCGCCACCCATCAGAGCAAACCGTACAAGAGCGACTACGTGACGACTGAGGAGCACGCTGAAATACTCGGAAGGCTCCTTGGTACTGGAGTTGAGTACGTTGAGGACATCTTCGGACGGCTCGCGCGCGAGAGGATAAGATCCCTCAAGCCCGGCGAGGTTCTAATGCTCGAAAACCTCCGCTTCTCCGCTGAGGAGATCTTCTACAAGCCGCTCGAGGAGTGTGAAAAAACCCACCTCGTCAGAAAACTCGCCCCCCTGTTGGACTACGCTGTGAACGACGCCTTCGCCGCTGCCCACAGGAGTCAGCCTTCCCTGGTGGGCTTCGCCCGGCTCGTGCCAACGGTTGCAGGCTTTCTCATGGAGAAGGAACTCACGGCCTTAGAAAAGGCCTACGAACACGGTGAGAGGCCTAGGGTTTACGTGCTCGGCGGAGCCAAGGTCGATGACTCTCTGAAGGTTGCGGAGAACGTTCTGAGGAAGGGAAAGGCCGACCTCATCCTGACCGGGGGGTTGGTGGCTAACGTTTTCACCCTCGCCAAGGGCTTCAACCTCGGCGATGCCAACATCATGTTCCTCGAAAGAAAGGGCCTCCTCGAGCTTGTGGAGCGGGCCGAGAGAATACTCGACGAGTTCTATCCCTACGTCAGAACACCGGTTGATTTTGCCGTCGATGTGAACGGCGAGCGCGTTGAGGTCGATCTCCTAAGCGATGAGAAGGAACTCTTCGACCGCTACCCCATACTCGACATAGGCTCCAGAACGGTTGAGAAGTACCGCGAAATCCTCCTGAAGGCGGGAACAATCGTCGCCAACGGCCCAATGGGAGTTTTTGAGCGTGAGGAGTTCGCCCTCGGAACGGTGGGGGTCTTCAGGGCGATAGGGGAGAGCAAAGCGTTCAGCGTTGTAGGGGGCGGTCACTCGATAGCGAGCGTCTACCGGTACAACATAACCGGAATAAGCCACGTCTCGACTGGAGGGGGAGCGATGCTGAGCTACTTCGCCGGCGAGAGCCTACCCGTCATCGAGGCCCTGAAGGAGAGCCATCAGCTCTTCAAGGCCCGAAATTGAGGGATGGCCTTTCCGCCACCCGTTCTGGAAGGTTCAAAAGCGGAGGCCAATCAATCACTTCCGGCGTTGATGGTCGGAGCCCTTGCCACCTAAAAACGCCTCCACGCCCCGAAGTATTCCCTCCATTCCCTCACCCGCCGGCTTGGGGATGAAAACGTCGGCTATCGGGGTTATCCCGCTCCTCTTCGGGTTTATCTCTATCACCCTTCCCCCGTGCTCCTTGACGACGTAGGGGATGTATGCGGCCGGATAAACGACCCCGCTCGTGCCTATGACGAGAGCGACATCAGCCTTAGAGGCCAGCTCAAAGGCCCTCTCGAGTGCATCCTGCGGAAGGGGCTCGCCGAACCACACCACGTCCGGCCTTAGAAGGGATCCACACCGGGGACACCTCGGAAGATCCTCCGAGGCCAGGAACTCCTCAAGTCTTCCGCTCTCCTTCAGGTTTTCCCTGTAGGCACAGGAGGTACAGCGAACCCGAAAGATGTTGCCGTGAAGCTCTATCAGGTTTTCCGTTCCCGCCTCACGGTGGAGGTCATCAACGTTCTGAGTTATTACAGCTTTGATGATCCCCATCTTCTCGAGCCTCGCAAGGGCCAGATGGGCCCGGTTCGGTCTGGCCTTCGCTATGAGCCTCATTCTCCATTTGTAGAACTCCCACACCAGCTTGGGGTTTCTCCTGAAAGCTCCGGGAGTTGCCAGTTCTTCAGGTTTATAGTTCCTCCAGAGCCCGTTGGCGTTCCTGAAGGTGGGAACGCCGCTTTCTGCGCTTATCCCCGCGCCGGTGAAGGCTATGGCGAACTTCGCCTTTGCCAAAATCCTTCCGGCTTCCTCGCAGAGCATGATCCCCTTTGGGAGGCAAAACTTAAATTTTTAACTGACCAGTTCTAAACGTTAAGATGGCATTCGAGTGGGTGTCGCCGATGGCTCCAATGGAAAAGGGGCTATTATCCATATTCTTCTGGGGCTGCACATAACGTCCTTCTACGAGTTCCTGAGGGAGAACATCATCGCGTACTACGTTCTCTCGGCGATGCTCCTGACGACGATCGGAGCAATCACCATAATGTCCATACGTAAGGAGGAGGTGGGATGAATGTGGTGGGAAAAACCCGGTCATCTGCGAACTGTTGGTAACAGGCTTTTCATCGGGGAGCACGACGTCGTTGAGCTCGCCGAAAAACACGGAACGCCCGTTTACATCTACAACCTGGGCAGAATACGGGACAACTACCTCAGAATGGCTGATGCCCTCAAGAAAGCCGGGTTCAGGGAATGGAGGATACACTACGCGATGAAAGCAAACAACAACAGAGAAGTCCTCGGATTGATCAGGGAGCTCGGCGGTGGAATAGATGCCACCTCGCCGGGTGAGGTTAAGCTCGCAAGGGAGATCGGCTTCGAGGACGATGACATAATATTTACGGGAACATCCCTCAGCAACGGTGACCTTGAATTCCTCGCCAAAACGAAAGTGCTCATAAACTTCGACTCCATCTCCTCTCTGAGACGCTTCAACGGCGAGGAAGGGCGAAAGGTCGGCCTCAGGATAAACACCGGCGTCGGGATCGGCAGGGTTGAGAAGACCACAACTGGTGGGCTAGAGGCAGGGAGCATTCCCGTC
>Ga0256842_1002059_pt1 | contig 15048 bp, 9 predicted proteins | sample 4559240metaG_FD_185973 | JGI IMG/M metagenome (GOLD analysis project Ga0256842, IMG submission 185973) | Hydrothermal vent microbial communities from Guaymas Basin, Mexico - 4559-240 | ecosystem: Environmental > Aquatic > Marine > Hydrothermal vents | place: Mexico: Guaymas Basin | collected...
TGGCAGTCGTGGACCCCGTGGCCTCCTGGTCTAGGGGCTCCCGCCTTTACCCCGCCCTGCCCTTCCTCGCAGGCCTGACCCCAACGCTCCTCCTAATGGCCTCCTGTGCAGGCCTGACCCCGCTGACGGTCGCGATGTCCCTGATCGTAGCGTCCTCAGCCGTTGTGGTCGAGTCCGTCCACACCGGCGTCGTCGACGACGACTTCCTCATCCCGGCGACGGCGCTGCTTCTTTCCGAGTGCCTCTGCTAGGAGGAGGGGGACGAGCAACGCGGTCAGCGACAACTCCGGAACCTGGGGTATGCTCACCTCGCCCACCACGCCCACGTAGCGGTTTCCGACGGAGTCCGTGAGATTAGCCACCGCCTCGCTCTCGCCCGGGGGCAGGGCCTCGATGGGGCATGATCCGGCCATGACCCCATCCCCGGCCCCCGCATCACCGTGGAGTCCGTCGTCGAAGAGCGGGATCACGACACCCCCGACCTCGAGATGCCCGGAGACCTGGTGGTGGTCCCTGACGAGGAGGGTGAAGTTCACCTCGTTTCCGGCTATCGTATAGTCGAAGTCCAACACCTCCGGTGCGAAGGTGTCCATGAGGTCGAAGGCCTTCGATACGTTGAGCTTGCCGTACCCCCAATCCTTGTTAGGGGTCTCCCCGGTCCAGCGGTCCCGTTCCGCGCCCTCCCTCAGCGCCTGATATATCTCTTGAACGGTCGCGTTTGGGTACGCGTGTTTCAGGAGCGCGACCGCCCCCGCAACGTGTGGTCCGGCAGCGCTCGTGCCGCCGAAGAACTCGAAGATGTCGTCCTTGGCCGATGTGATGATATCGTAGTTTCCGGGAGCGGTGATGTCCGGCTTCTGCGCTCCGTCGATCCTCGGCCCCCTGCCGCTCCAAGGGCTTAGGGCCCCCGGACCCTCCACGTAGTAGCCCCGGGTCGAGTAGGAGCCGACGCAGAACGCCAGGTCGGCGGTGCTAGGTGAGGTTACGGTCGAGGTGTGGTTCTCGAAGTCCCGCGTGAACTTGGCGTTCGCCTCCCATGTGCTGTTGTCGTCGGCCAGGTAGGCGTGGAAGCCCCCGTCGCCCCCGCTCACCCTGAGGCTCCAGTCCCACTGCATGACCCCCCGGTCCCTGGAGATGGCCACCATGAGCATCCTGGTCCCACGGGGGGACTCGGGCGCAAGCCTCGAGTACACCCTGTGCCCCTTGAATGCGATGATCGAGCCGTCGCACGGCAGCAGCACTTCATCGCCGCGGGCGCCGAGGTAGAAGGAGGGTACGGGACCATCCCTCCACAGGACCGTGAGGTAGACGTTTGTGGCCTCGCCCTCCAGGGTGAAGCGGAAGGTCCCGTCCCCCGACACGTCCATGAAGGCGTGTTTCTCCTTTGCTAGGTTGCCCGCTGGGACGACCACCGGTACGCCCTCCCTGACGGCCTCGTCGACCGCCTGCTCCTCGGGGGAGCTGCCATCGAGGTACTCGTAGACCCAGGATCCGACCTCTATGAGGATCACGTCCGCCCCCTGGCTGAGGGCCACGCTGATGCCTTCCACGATGCTCATGGAGGCCGGGCCGTGGACGACGATCTGCATCACGTCCGCCCCCGGCGCAGCCCCGCGGAAGCGGAGCCCCGGGCCCCCACCGGCGAGGATCCCGGTGACCGCGGTCCCGTGGCCCATGTAGTCACCGGGGGCCCGATCCAGCTCCCAGCGGTGGTAGACCCTGATGAGCCCGCCCTGCTTGACCGCAATGGAGTCCACGACGCCCCACCCCTGGGAGATCAGCCTGGATCCGTCCCAGAGGAGAAGCATCTCATCCCCGTCCCGGACGCCGTTGCCGTTCGAGTCGACGAACAGGAAGTCGTAGCCGGGGTCGAAGGCCCCGACCATGGGCGTCATGACGTGGCCCACGACGTCCTCCAGGAGGCCCAGCTCCTCACCCGCGTCCCCGCGCCCGTTCTCGTTCAGATCCGCGTACTCCCCGGGATCCGGCACCCCGTCCCCGTCCGAGTCGACGAGCTCGTACGATGTCCCGTTGTAGTGCCAGAGGAAGGGGTGACGGTAGTCGGCGCCGGAGTCCAGGTCGGCGATGAGGATTCCAGACCCATTGAAGCCCCTCGACCAGAGGGCAGGGGCCCCCACCTGGGGGATACTCACGTCGAGGGGCTGCGCCTGAAGGATGGGCCTCGCGGCGTCGACCCAGAGGACGCCGTCGGTGGACGCGAGGGAGAGGAGCGTGTCCAGATCCCCCTTTACCGAGAAGACGCGCCCCACCGAGCCGGTGATCTCCAACCCCTCTAGGAGGTCCGGCCCCTTCCCGGGGGCGAGGATCACGTTGGCCTCCACCTCCCCCTCCAGGCCGTGGTCCATGAGGAATAGGAGCCTGGGCCCGATCTTAGGACCCTGGGAGGGTGAGAAGGAGGGAAGGACGAGAATGGTGAGCAGGAGGATGGCGAAGACCCATCTCATGCCCTTCCCTAGCGGAAACTATATTAATTAACACATCCTACCAACTGAGACCATGGCCCCCAACGGGCTCTACACGGCCAGGAAGCTCAGGAAGCTCAGGCAGAAGCTCAGGTGGAGCGATAAGTATTACAAGAGGAGGGTCCTGAGGCTCAAGGAGAAGCACGACCCCCTCGAGGGCGCTCCCCAGGCCAGGGGGATCGTCCTGGAGAAGGTCGGGATCGAGGCCAGGCAGCCCAACTCCGGCATCCGGAAGTGCGTGAAGGTCCAGCTGATAAAGAACGGCAAGGTCGTTACGGCCTTCGCCCCCAAGGACGGGGCCATAAAGTACATAGATGAGCACGACGAGGTGATCATCGAGGGCATAGGGGGTAGGCTTGGGAGGTCCATGGGTGACCTGCCGGGGGTCAGGTACAAGGTCATTAAGGTCAACGGTATTTCGCTGGAGGAGCTCAGGAAGGGCAAGAAGGAGAAGCCGAGGAGGTAGAGATGGAGAAGCTCCTGATCTTCGGGAAGTGGGACCCGACCGAGGTCGTGGTCAAGGACCCGGGGCTGAAGGACTACATCAACCTCAGGCCCATCTTCGTTCCCCACACCCACGGCAGGCACGCCAGGGAGTACATGGGGAAGGTGAAGCTGAACATAGTGGAGAGACTCATAAACAACCTCATGAGGACGGAGAAGTACACGGGGAAGAAGAGCAAGGCCTACAAGATGGTGAAGCTCGCCTTCGAATACATAAACAAGAAGACGAAGAAGAACCCCATCCAGGTCCTGGTGGACGCCATCCAGAACGCCTCCCCACGGGAGGACATCACGAGGCTCAAGCTGGGAGGCATTTACGTGCCGAAGGCTGTGGATGTCTCACCCTCCAGGAGGGTGGACGTCGCCCTCAGGAACATGGTGGTGGGGGCCATGAACAAGACCTTCAGGAACCCCAAGCCCTTCTACGTCCTTCTGGCGGAGGAGATCATGGCCGCCGCCAGGGGGGATCCCTCCAGCTACGCGGTCTCCAAGAAGCTGGAGGTAGAGAGGATAGCGGAGTCTTCAAGGTAGTTTTTTATTGTATTGAAAATTAAGGGGGGAGCGACATGGGCAGAAGAGAGGAAAACATAAGGAAAGCCCAGAGGATAATGCTCAAGCCCGAGAGGATCAGGAACATCGGGACTGTGGCCCACATAGACCACGGAAAGACGACCCTCTCGGACAACCTGATCGCCGGCGCCGGGATGATCAGCGAGGAGATGGCGGGCAAGCAGCTCTTCCTGGACTACGACGAGCAGGAGCAGGCCAGGGGGATCACGATCCAGACCGCCGCCGCCAGCATGGTCCACGAGTACGAGGGGGAGGAGTACCTGATCAACCTCCTGGACACCCCGGGACACGTGGACTTCGGCGGCGACGTGACCAGGGCAATGAGGGCCGTGGACGGGGTGATCCTCGTCGTCTGCGCCGTCGAGGGCGTCATGCCCCAGACGGAGACGGTCCTGAGGCAGGCCCTGACGGAGAGGGTGAAGCCTGTGCTCTTCGTGAACAAGGTCGACCGCCTCATCAACGAGCTGAAGCTGGAGCTCCCCGAGATGCAGAGGAGGTTGGCCAAGATCGTGAACCACGTGAACCAGCTCATCAAGCGCTACGCCCCTCCGGAGTTCAAGAAGGAGTGGCAGGTCAGGGTGGAGGACGGGAGCGTCGCCTTCGGGAGCGCCTACCAGAAGTGGGCCATCTCGGTGCCCTTCATGCAGAAGACCGGGGTGACCTTCAAGGAGATCTACGAACTCGTCTCCAAGGGGCCCGAGGGGCAGAGGGAGCTAGCCAGGAAGATACCCCTCCACCGCGTGGTCCTGGACATGGTCGTCAAGCACCACCCGAACCCGGTCGAGGCCCAGCGCTACAGGATACCGCAGATCTGGAAGGGGGACCTGGAGAGCGACGTGGGCAAGGCCATGCTGGCCTGCTCCCCCGACGGCCCCGTCATGGGGATGGTCACGAAGATCATCATCGACCCCCACGCCGGGGAGGTCGCCGTCGGGCGCCTCTTCTCCGGGACCCTCAGGGAGGGGCAGGAGCTCTACATCAGCGGCATGGGCGGGAGGAAGTACAGGATCCAGCAGCTCGCCATGATGGTTGGTCCCGAGAGGATCCCCGTCAAGAGCCTCACCGCGGGGAACATCTTCGCCGTCACCGGCCTAAGGGACGCCATCGCGGGCTCTACCATCTCCGACAGGGAGGGCGTCATGCCCTTCGAGCCCCTGAAGCACTATTCCGAGCCCGTGGTAACGATGAGCATCGAGGCCAAGAACCCCAGGGACCTGCCGAGGCTCATCGAGGTCCTGAGGTTCATCGCGAAGGCGGACCCCAGCATCAAGGTGGAGATAAACCAGGAGACGGGCGAGCACCTCATCCACGGGATGGGGGAGCTCCATCTAGAGGTGACCATCTACAAGATCGTCCACGAGTACGGGGTGGAGGTCGAGACCTCCCCGCCCATCGTCGTCTACAGGGAGAGCGTGGAGTCCGTAGGGGGTCCCTTCGAGGGAAAGAGCCCGAACAGGCACAACAAGCTCTACTTCGAGGTGGAGCCCCTGGAGGAGGGGGTGGTGAAGGCCATCCTCGAGGGGGAGATAGAGGAGACCGTGAGGCCCAGGGACAGGAAGGCCCTGGCCAAGAAGCTGGCGGAGAAGGGCCTCCCCTACGACCAGGCCAAGGGCATCGAGGCCATCGTGGGCGCGAACGTCCTGCTGGACCTCACCAAGGGGATCCAGTACCTTGGCGAGACCATGGAGCTCATAAGGCAGGGCTTCCAGGACGCCATGACCAGGGGACCGCTGGCTGCCGAGCGCTGCCAGGGGGTCAAGGTGAAGCTGGTGGACGCGAAGCTGCACGAGGACGCGGTCCACAGGGGGCCGGCGCAGATCATTCCGGCAACCAGGAACGGCATCTTCGGCGCCATGTGCGAGGCGGGGAGGATCCTCCTGGAGCCCATGCAGTACGTCTTCATTAGCGTACCCCAGGAGTACATGAGCAATGCCATCAGGGAGATCCAGAGCAGGAGGGGCGTGATCCTGGACATGTCCCAGGAGGAGGACGTGGTCATGATCAAGGCGAAGGCCCCGGTTGCGGAGATGTTCGGCTTCGCGGCGGCCATCAGGAGCGCGACCTCCGGAAGGGCTCTGTGGACGACCGAGAACGCTGGGTTCGAGAGGGTGCCCAGGGAGCTGCAGGAGAAGCTGGTCAGGGAGATCAGGCAGAGGAAGGGGCTCTCACCGGAGCCCTACGACGCGGACCACTACAGGCTCTGAGGCAATACTATAAATATCGCTCCGCTATAAGGTCGAGGTGATAGGGCATGCCAGCTAGGGAGAAGGAACACCTTAACTTGATCTTCATCGGGCACGTCGACCACGGGAAGAGCACCACAGTTGGAAGGCTCCTCTACGAGACCGGGGCCATACCGGACAACATCATCAAGAAGCTCAAGGAGGAGGCGGAGAAGCTGGGCAAGGAGACCTTCGAGTTCGCCTTCGTCATGGACAGGCTCAAGGAGGAGAGGGAGAGGGGCCTGACCATCGACATCGCCCACAGGGAGTTCGAGACCGACAAGTACTACTTCACGATCATCGACGCACCGGGGCACAGGGACTTCGTCAAGAACATGATCACCGGGACCTCCCAGGCGGACGCCGCCGTCCTCGTGGTCTCCGCCAGGGAGGGCGAGGGCGTGCAGGAGCAGACCAGGGAGCACGTCTTCCTGGCCAAGACCCTGGGCGTCCCCCAGATCCTGGTGGTCATAAACAAGATGGATGCCACCCACCCGCCCTACAGCCAGGAGAGGTTCGAGAAGCTCAAGGCGGAGGTGGAGAAGCTCCTCAAGACCGTGGGCTACAAGCCCATTGCGGTCGTCCCAATATCCGCCTACTACGGCGAGAACATCGTGAAGCCCAGCGAGAAGATGCCCTGGTTCAAGGGCCCGACCCTGATCCAGGCCCTGAACATGATCCAGCCGCCCAAGGAGAAGCCGGTCGACAAGCCGCTGAGGATCCCCATCCAGGACGTGTACTCAATCAAGGGCGTCGGGACCGTTCCCGTAGGCAGGGTCGAGACCGGCAGGCTGAGGCCGGGTGACAAGGTGGTCTTCATGCCGCCGGGCGTCGTGGGCGAGGTCAAGAGCATCGAGATGCACCACAAGCCCCTCGACGAGGCCGTCCCCGGCGACAACATCGGGTTCAACGTCAGGGGGGTCTCCAAGAAGGACATCAAGAGGGGGGACGTTGCCGGGCACCTGGACAACCCGCCCACCGTCGCGAACACCTTCACCGCGCGCATCATCATCCTGAACCACCCGACCGCGATCGGCGTCGGCTACACCCCGGTGATCCACGCCCACACGGCCCAGGTGGCCTGCAGGTTCGAGGAGCTGCTTCAGAAGCTCGACCCCAGGACGGGCCAGGTCATCGAGGAGCACCCGAAGTTCCTGAAGAAGGGCGACGTTGCCGTCGTGAAGCTGAGGCCCATCAAGCCCATGGTCATCGAGAAGTACAGCGAATTCCCGCAGCTCGGGAGGTTCGCCATCAGGGATATGGGCATGACCATCGGCGCGGGCCAGGTCATAGACATCGAGCCCAAGAAGGTGGAGATCAAGGGCTGAAGCCGAGATGGCGAGGTACAGGGCCAGGATCACCCTCTACGGCACCGACCACCGGAAGCTGGACGAGGTGGCAATGGCCATCAAGAACCTCGTCCTCCAGGCCGGGGAGGAGGTCCACGGACCGGTCCCCCTCCCCACCAGGAGGCTCGTGGTTCCCGTGAGGAAGAGCCCCTGCGGCCAGGGAAGCGAGACCTACGAGCGCTGGGAGATGAGGATCCATAAGAGGCTCCTGGACCTCAACGTCGACGACAGGGTCCTCAGGAGGATCTTGAAGATTCAGATCCCCGACGAGGTCAAGATAAACATCGAGCTCCTGACCTAGATCTCCTCTTCCTCCTGGCCCTCAACAACCCTCTCCATTTTTTCGGCGACCCTCGGAGCCCCGGCGCAGGAGGAGAGTATCTTCGCGAGGTAGGGACCGCACCTGAGCCTCCTGCACGTGGCCAGCAGGTCCTCCCCTCCCCTCACTCTGGGCAGGAAGCGGCAGACCGAGGGGTCCACGTCGGACTCCAGGACCCCTTCTATGTAGGAGAGGAGCCTCAGGGTCTCGAGCACCCCATAGGGCCTGAGCAGGGCGACAGCCTCCCCCAGGCTGGGTATGCCGCTCCCCCTGTAGAGGCCGGCCAGGAGGAAGCCCCTCCGTTCCAGGACTGCTAGGGAGCCGGGAGGCAGCCCGGTGGGGGTCCTGGCCCTTGGGCCGGGGACGGCCGAAGGATCCCCGACGAGCTCCCCACGGATCTCGAAGACCCTTATGGGCCTGCGCTCCCTGGCCAGCCGGAGGAGCACGGAGCCCTCGACCGAGTCCGGGTCCTCTGCCAGAACGGCCTCGGCAACCTTCCTGGCCCCCCGGAAGTCCTCGAGGTTGAGCAGGGCCTCCCCCTTGACGAGGAGGGCGTCCAGGCCGAGGCCGAACTTGATGGCCTTGTCGGCGTTCTTGGAGGCGGACTTGAACTTCCCTAGCCTCAGGTCCATCCTCGCCAGGGCCAGCCTGGCGTCGGGGGACTTCACGCCTTTCAGCGTCTTCTCCAGGGTCCTGAGCATCTCCCTGCTGTTCCCCGCCGCGAGGAACGCCACCGCGAAGGCCAGCTCGCAGTTCCCTCCCCTGTGGAGGGAGGACATGGCGACCTCGAAGGCCCTCTTCCTCCTGCCGGCCAGCAGGTGGCAGAGGGCGATCTCGGGGGGAGGGGCCTGTCCCACGGAGAGCTCCCCCTCGGCCTCCTCGCACCTGCCTAGGACTGCGAGGATCCTCGCCCTCTGGGCGGGCGACGCGACCCTGGGCAGGAGCTCCTCCAGCACCGGGCCGGCGGCCAGGGACAACGCGACCTCCGCCACGACTCCGGAGAAGGCCCTCCCCCTCCTCATGGAGACGAGGGCGTTCTGGAGGTCCCCGAGCTGGGCGTAGATCCCCGAGGCCCTGGCCATGGACTCCCCCTCCCCCGAGTCCCTGTAGCTCTTCAGGGCGGCCTCCAGCTCCCCCCTGAGCTCGTGGATCCTTCCCATGACCAGGTTTCTCAGGCCCCTCAGCTCCTCCGGGTACTCCCTTGACGCTATCTCCATCGCCCTCCCCAGGTCCCCCCTCTCGGCCAGGGCCCTGGCAAGGATCAGGTTTGTCTTGTCCGGTAAGCCTGAGTCGCTGAGGATCTTCGTAAGCTCCTCCCAGCTCCCTCCCCTGTACAGGGCCTCTATCATCCTCTCCCTGAGCCAGCTCTCCTTCAGGCCCCCTTCGTAGGCCTTCACGTAGTCCCTTACGGCGTCCCTGAACCTCCCCAGGCCTTCCTCGGCCCTGCCCCTGAGGGCGAGCTCCCTGGGGCCGAGGCCCTCCAGCCTCTCCAGCCTCGCCAGGGCCAGGAGGGCGTCCACCCACCTGCCCCTCTCGATGTAGAGCTCGGACAGGATCCTCAGTCCATCTGGTCCCAGATCCCCCCTACCCTCCAGGAGGGCGAGGGCCTCATCCGTCCTTCCGGCCTTGCGGTAGGCCTCGGCCAGGGCGGCTAGGCACCTAGGGTCGCAGGCGTCCGAGTTCCGGAGCTCCTCCAGGAGCGCGATAGCCTTCCTGAGCTCGCCCTTGGCCATGAGGCACCTGGCCAGCAGGGCCTTGGCCCTGTTGCCCACCCCGGACTCCAGGAGGTCCGCAGCCTCCCTCTCGGCACCCTCGACGTCCCCCATGCGCAGCAGGAGCTCGGCGATGGAGAGCCTCGTCTCGGGGTCGTCCCTGAAGCTCAGGGACGCCCTCAGGGCGGATATGGCCTCCCTGAGCCTGCCGGCCTCGGCCAGGGCGGTCCCCAGCATGGAGTAGCTCTCCCAGGACGGCCTGACCCTGCAGGCCTCCCTCAGGAGGCCGAGGGCCTCGTCGACCCTCCCCCTCTCGGTGAGGATCCTCGCGAGCCTGACCATGGCCTCGGGGTCCCTGGATGCGAGCTCCCTGAGGCGTGAGAGGTCTCCCCTCACCCTGGCTAGGGCCTCCGCGTGGAGGACCTCCGCCCTGGGCGTGCTCTCCCCTACGCCCTCGTAGACCTCCACCACGTCCTCCCACCTGCCGAGGGAGGCGAGAATTTCCATGAGGGCCTCCAGAACCTCCCCGTCTAGGCCCGTCGCGAGGGCGACCTTCAGCCTCGGTATCGCCTCATCGCCGGCCCCATGGCGGAGGAGGATCCTCGCCCCCCTCACCAGGGTCACCGGGTCGCCCTTGAGCTCCCCTAGCCTCAGCAGCGTTCTCCCCAGCTCCTCCTCCTCGCCCAGGGCCTCCAGGACTGATGCCCTGGCCTCGAGGGCCTCCTCATCTTCCTTTATCACGAGGAGGGCATCGAGCTTCTCAAGGGCCTCCTTGAGCCTCCCGAGCCTCCAGAGGGAGATCCCTTTTACCTTGAGAACCCTCGGGTCCTCGGGGACCCCCTCAAGCGCTTTAAGGGCTTTCTCCGGCTCGCCTGCCTCCAGGTAGAGCTCGGCGGCCCTAACCTTTCCCTCCTCCCCGTCCATGGAGTAGGCCTCGGCGGCCTCCAGCGTCCTCCCCTGCCCCTCCAGGAGCTCCCCCAGCCTCAGCGCCGCCTCTTCGAGCCCCCCTTCGGCGGCCCTCCGCAGCGCCTCCTCCGCCATGGTCCCCTTCCCTAGTTCGGAGGCCAGCTTGCCCAGCCTGAGCATGACGTCAGGCTCGGGCCGGAGGGTCGCGACCTTCAGCATGTCCTGGAGGGCGCCCTCGAGGTCACCGAGGGCCTCCCTCGCCCTCGACCTCAACTCCAGCCCCTCCGGGGAGGAGTCATCCCTCAGGAGCTCCAGCGCCCTGGCCGGGTCCTGCCTCAACAGGTGGACCGCCAGGGTCCTCCTTAGGGCCGGTCCGGCATAGCTTGCGAGCTCCTCGACGAGGGCCCCGGCCTCGCCGGGGTCCAGCCCCTCCAGGATCTCGGAGGCGAGCCTCGCGGCCACCTCGTCCCTGCCCAGCCCCGACAGGGCCCTTATCTCGACGGACTTCCAGAGCGTCCCCTCCCTCCCACCGGCGAGCCTAAGGGCCTCAGAGTAGGAGCCCTCCGCCAGGAGGAGCTCGGCCTCGAGCAGGGAGGTGTCCAGCCCCCTCTTCCTCAGGGACTCCAGGATCCTCCTGGCGGCGTCAAACCTGTTTTCCCTAGCGCAAAGGGATATCACGCGGCGGAGGAGGTCGAGCTCCCTGCACCTAGACGCCAGTCTCTCCAGTTCCCTCCACTCCTCCTCCGACCTCGGACCCCTTTCGAGGATCTCCCTGATCCTTGACTCTCTCCTCCACCAGAGGGGCACTATTCCGTTATATAGAGCCTGGGTTAAATTACTTGGGCGTGCTTCTGGTCGAGCACCTAAGGGAGAACGTGGCCATGGCCAGGCTCGAGCTCCTCTCGGCCCTCCGGGCGGAGGGCGTCCAATGCACCTGGGCCTTCCTCGGTCCCTTCACCCTGCTCCGCTGCCAGTCGGACCCCCTGCCGGCGGTGGGGAGGCTGGGGATGAGCAAGAGGGCTGCGGAGGTTGAGTACGCGGGCCCACCTGGTAACGCGCCCGACCTGGCTAAGGGGCGAGCGTTCCTGGTTTCCTCGTCCGTCCTCCCTCGGGGGGACAGGAGGAGGCTGGCTGCCAGGGTAGCGGAGGCCCAGAGCGGCGAGCCCTCCTTTTCCAGTCCGGAGCTGCTTCTGAAGGCGGTGCTGGTTGGGGAAATCCTCCTTCTCGGGAGGGTCGTCTGGGAGAGGGAATCCTTCGCCCACAGGGAGCCCCACCGGAGGCCCTTCCGGACGCCCGTATCGATGAAGCCGAAGTACGCCCGCCTCCTGGTAAACCTCTCGGCCGTGCCGAGGGGTGGAAGGCTCCTCGATCCCTTCTGCGGGGCGGGGAGCATCCTGATCGAGGCGGCCCTCATGGGGATAGAGGCCCACGGCAGCGACAGGGACCCCAGGATGGTGGAGGGGGCCAGGGAGAATCTGGAGGCCCTGGGCCTGAAGGCGAGCTTGGAGGTGGCGGACGTGGGGGAGGTGGAGGGGGAGTACGACGGCATCGCCACGGACGCCCCCTATGGGAGGTCCTCAAGCACAGGCGGCGAGCCCCTGCGATCCCTCATGCGCAGGGCCTTTGCCACCTTCCACAGGGTTCTCAGGCCGGGGGGGAGGGCGGCCGTTGCACTGGGGGACGAGTCCCTGCTCGCCCTCTCGGACCCCCTCGTGGAGCTGTACAGGGTGCACCAGAGGGTGCACGGCTCCCTGGAGAGGACCTATTCAGTCCTGGCCAGACTGGGCTAGGATCCTCCTCCCCCTGCGGACGATCTTGATGGCGTACGCGAAGCCGAGGAAGAAGCCCAGGCCGACTATGTAGACCTTGAAGACCATTGAGAGTGCGGTGAGGATCAGGAAGTAGCCCTTTCCCATGTTTATGGGTCCAAGCTTGTCCGGCATCCGGACGACGGTCCCGTTCTCGTAGATCGCCGAGGCCCTGATGAAGTAGATCCCTTCCTCAATCCCGTGGAACTGGATGCTGGCGTTGTCGCCCGTTGCGGATCCGTGGGCGAGCTCAGACTCGTTGAGGTACATTATGGAGACGTCGACGCTCTTCAGGTCCCCCGTCTCGGACCAGACCCTGACGGTGTAGTCGCCGGTGGGGGACCTACCGCCGGGGGACATTTTGAGGTGTACGCCCATGTATGAGAGCTCGGACGAGGCGCTCTGGTACACGGCCACGGTGAAAATGGTGGCGAAGACCAGCAGGTACACCGTCAGGGCCACCAGACCCCAGCGTAGGGCTTCCCACATCGAGAACTCCCCCCTACCCCGGGAGAAGAGGTAGGCGGCCACCGGCGGGAAGATGAGGAGGGAGTTGGCATAGGGGGACACGTAGATGTTCAGGGGTGCCAGGGCTACCGCCAGCAAGAGGACCGAGGCTAGGAACAACCATGATCCGAGTCGTTGCATCTCGATCACAACCTCATTAAATCGCCCATAATATCCTTTCCCCCGTGGAGGAGTATTTCGCCGCCCTTCGGGAGGGCCTGGAGAGGGCCTTGAGGGTCGCCAGGGAGGCCAGGGCCAGGGGCCTAGACCCGGAGGAGGACGTGGAGATAGAAATCGTGGACGATATGGCTGCCCGCATTGAGAAGGTCCTCGGGATTGAGGGCGTGGCATCCATCATAAGGGAGGCCCTTAGGGAAGAGGCTGACAGGGAGGCGGCGGCCCTGAGGGCGGCGGAGAGGGTCCTCGAGCTGGGGAGGACCCCTAGGGAGTCCATAGAGGCCGCGATTAGGGTCGGGCTCGCAGTCCTCACGGAGGGAGTCCTCATAGCCCCCTTAGAGGGCATCCTCGGGGTCGAGATAAGGAGCCAGGGGGGCACCCACCTCGCCGTCCTTTACGCGGGCCCCATCAGGGCGGCGGGGGGAACGGCCCAGGCCATTTCCGTCCTCATTGCGGACATGGCTAGGAGGCGCTTCGGCATAGGGAGGTACGTTCCCACGGAGGAGGAGGTGGAGAGGTACAAGGAGGAGGTGAAGCTCTACCACAGGCACGTGCACCTCCAGTACTTCCCCACGGACGAGGAGATTGAACTCATAGTCAGGAATGTACCAGTTTGCCTCGACGGCGAGGGGACCCTGGACGTCGAGGTTGGGGGATACAGGGACCTCCCCAGGGTCTCCACCAACAGGGTCCGCGGGGGGATGGTCCTTGTCCTCGCGGAGGGCCTGACGCAGAAGGCGAAGAAGTTGCTGAAGCACGTGAAGAGGCTCGGCATAGACGGGTGGGACTTCCTGGAGGCCCTTGTGAATCGCTCCTCCGGCGGTGAGGCCCCTCGGGAGAGGTACCTGGAGGACGTGGTCGCGGGGAGGCCCATCCTCTCGTACGGGGGCAAGGAGGGAGGGTTCAGGATACGCCTGGGAAGGGCGAGGAACACGGGCCTGGCGGCCGTGGGCGTGAACCCGGCCCTCATGGAGGTCCTCGGGGGCTTCCTGGCGGTGGGCATTCAGCTCAAGCTCGAGGGCCCCGGGAAGGCGGGGGCCGTGGCGCCGGTCTCCGGAATCGAGGGACCCTTGGTCCTCCTGGACGACGGGACGGTACTGAGGGTGGACGACGTGGAGGAGGCCAGGAGGCTCCGGGGGAGGATAAAGAGGATCCTCGACCTGGGCGAGATTCTCATCGCCCTCGGGGAGTTCAGGGAGAACAATCAGCCCCTTTACAGGCTGTCCCTCACCCACGAGTGGTGGGAGCAGCTCGCGAGGAGGGCTGGCTTGGAGATCGAGGGCGTCCCGGGGCCCGAGGAGGCCATCAGGCTCTCCAGGGAGCACGGACTCCCGGTACACCCGAGGTACGCCCTGTTCTGGGAGTCCCTCTCGGTCGAGGACCTCAGGAGCATGCTGAAGGCAGCCGAGTTCGGCGACGGGGGTGTAAGCTTCTCCGAGGAGGTCAAGCAGGTCCTCGAGAGGCTGGGGCTCCCCCACAGGCCCGAGGGGGGACGCCTCGTCCCCCTCGGCCACTGGTCTAAGTTCCTGGCCCTCCTCCTCAGGGGCCTGGATCCCTCGTCGATCGAGGGCGGAAGCGCGCTGGAGGCCCTGAGGTCGGCGACGGGCCTGCGTATCGAGCCCAAGGCCTCCAGGAGGATAGGGGCCAGGGTAGGCAGGCCCGAGAAGGCCAAGCCGAGGACTATGAGGGGGAGCCCGAACGTCCTCTTCCCGACCGGCATGACCGGCGCCTCCGCCCGTTCCATAACCAAGGCAGCCGAGGGCGGGGAGAGGGCGAGGCCGGTCCTCCAGCTCAGGAGGTGTCCCCGCTGCGGTAACGTGACCCACAGGTACCGCTGCGAGGTCTGCGGGACCAGGACCAGGCCCACGGGGAGGGCCCAGCAGGTGGAGGTGGACCTGGCAGAGGAGCTGAGGAGGGCGAAGGAGTCCCTGGGCCTCAGCGGGAGTGTCAACGTCAAGGGTGTGAAGGCGCTGATGTCCTCGGAGCACTTCCCAGAGCCCATGGAGAAGGGGGTACTGAGGGCCCTCCACGGCGTCACGGTGTTCAAGGACGGAACGGCGAGGTTCGACATGACCGACCTGCCCCTCACGCACTTCAGGCCCTCCGAGGTCGGCCTCACGGTCGAGAAGGCCAGGGAGCTGGGCTACGAGAGGGATGCCTGGGGGAGGCCCCTGGAGAGCCCCGACCAGCTCCTGGAGCTGAAGCCCCAGGACCTCATCATCTCCCGGGAGGCGGGGGAGTACCTCGTCAGGGTGGCGAAGTTCGTGGACGACCTATTGGAGCGCTTCTACGGTCTGGAGCCCTTCTACAGGGCCGAGAAACCCGAGGACCTGATCGGGCACCTCGTCATCGGCATGGCCCCCCACACCATCAATGGGGTCTTGGGCAGGATCATTGGGTTCGCGGACGTCCACGCCCAGTACGCCCATCCCGTGTTCCACGCTGCGAAGAGGAGGAACTGCGATGGCGATGAGGACAGCGTCATGCTGCT
>Ga0256842_1002060_pt1 | contig 15033 bp, 15 predicted proteins | sample 4559240metaG_FD_185973 | JGI IMG/M metagenome (GOLD analysis project Ga0256842, IMG submission 185973) | Hydrothermal vent microbial communities from Guaymas Basin, Mexico - 4559-240 | ecosystem: Environmental > Aquatic > Marine > Hydrothermal vents | place: Mexico: Guaymas Basin | collected...
AGCCACATTGGAAGGCTGGCGAAGTACTTCAGGCCGCGTGCGCCGGTTTTGTCGAGATGGATAGGCGGTGAATCCGCCACACCGCAGGCAATCCTCTCGTCTTCGGCGAGGGCCCTTATCGTAACGATTCCACCCATCGAAAAGCCGACGAGGCCTATCTTTTCTGCCTTCTCCGGGTGGTTGCTCTTCAGCCAGTCTATGGCAGAGAGAACGTCAATAAGCTCCTTTTCCCCCACCGTCGTGAACTTTCCCTCGCTCTTTCCGTGGGCGCGGAAGTCGAAAACGAGGACGTTGTAGCCCTTCTTAAGCAGAAACTCGGTGGTCTGCTTCATGTAGACGTCGTCCCACCTGCTCCTCGTGTAGCCGTGGAGAGGAATCACGGTTTTGTCACTCCCGCTTGGAATCCACCAGGCGCTCAGCTTAAGCCCGTCCCTCGTCTCGATGGTGACATCCTCGTAATCGTAGCCCAGGTCTTTTGGCGTCCAGTCACCGACGAAACGCGGCGGCTTTACCATTTTATACCCCACAAAGGCCGAAAAGGCCAGAAAGAACAAAAGGAGGAAGAGAATGAGCCAGACTATCATCCCCTCCTCACCTCGAGTTCCTTCATGCTCCATATGAGGGGCATCGCGAGGAATACCAGGAGCGCCCCTATCGGGAAGAGAATCCGGTAGTTGCCGCCGGCGAGGTCAACGATGGCCCCACCTATAGTACCAGCGAGCAGTACAGGAATTGACTTGGTGGCCTCGTAGACACCGTAGTAGCGCCCCGTAAAGGCCTCCTTCTCGAACTTGGTGAGGAGGTCGCCGACCACAGGATAGGAGGCCGCTATGAGTGCCCCCCATCCTATTCCAGCTATTAAAAGGGCCATGTAAATCTGGGCCTCCGTGTGGATGAACCACCCCCACAGGAGCGGCAGGGCGAAGATGAAGCCCCCTATGATTATGCTGAGCCTTCTGCCAACCCTATCGTAGATGTAGCCGCCCGGAAGGGAGCCGAGGAGCACGGCGACGTTGAAGAGCGCCATCAGGTAGAGGCCCATCGAGGTCACCGCGTCAATGTTCTCCTTCGTTGCGGCACCCTTGAGAATGAAAGCTATGATGCCGTAGAGGAATATTGCTATAAACTCGAAGCTCATCCACCAGAGGATCTGGGCTGTGTAGAACTTGAGGAAGTCCCTTGTCCGGAATATGCTCATTACGTACTCCGATAGGCTTTCGTTGTCAGATATCTCCGGAGGTTTAGGCTCCCTAACCTTGTAATAAACGAGAGCAGCTGCGATGAAGAGGAAGAGTGCAGTAAGCCCGAACGGACCGATGTAGTCCTTCCCGTACTTCGCAACCATGAAGCCCCCAAGGCCGAATAGGAAGAGGTTGCCCGCCCACTCGAGGAGCGTTATGACTCCGCTCGCCTTTCCTCGCTGGCCGCTCTCAACCGTGTCCGGCATCAGGGCCCTGAACTGGGCGGTGTAAAGGTGGAGTGAGAAGTACAGAAAGCCCAGCGTGAGGGCGAAGGCCCAGAGAGGAACACTCATCCTGTAGGCCGTCCATATCATTAGCGTCGCGAGCATCGCGAGGATTCCACCGGCAAATATGAAGGGCCTCCTCCTTCCGTGCCTTGACTTGAGGGTATCGCTGTAATAACCGAGGAGCGGCGGGATTATCAGCCCTATGATTCCCTCAAGCGCCAGAATGCTCCCTTTCACAAAGGCGGAACTCGTGTAATCGGAGAGCAGGGGAAAGGAGAACCCCTTGTTGAGGGCCCACCCCATGCTCCTGCTGAATCCGAGCAGGGCAAGGCTCAGAACAACACCCCAGTTAAACTTTCGCTTTTTCATTGTATCGCCTCCATGTTCGACTTTTTCAACGGGAACGGTACCTCAATATCGTCGAAAGGTCAAAGTTAAAGATTAAAGGTTTTTCAATCCATATCCGGCACGTAGTCCAGCGCGTCTCCCTTGTACCTGACAATGTCGCCCCTCCTGACGAACTGCATCGTTATAACCGACAGCAGGAAGAAGACCACCGCGAAAGGCAGGAGGGTTTTGTATCCAATCACGTCAAGGAAAGCGCCCGCCAGCGGAGGTGCAACGAGGTTTGCCGCCTGGCTGAAGAAGTAGTAGAGTCCCGTGTAGCCGCCGAGCTTCTCCTCGGTGGTCATGTCCACGACCATCGGGAGGGAGTTGACGTTCACGAGAGCCCACCCCACTCCTCCAAAGAAGAAGAGCACCATGAACTTCAACACCACCGGATCCGTCAGGGCGCTGCTTTCCGGTTTTGATGCCTCCCCGAGGAGGTAGGCCATTAGCATGACGGCACTCACAAGGATTAACCCCGCCGTGATGGTCTTTTTCCTTCCGATACGGCCACCTATCAGGCCGGCCGGAATCGCGAAGAGCATGAAGCTGAGGGAAACGACCCCCATCATAAAGGCACCGGTGCTCTCCTCGATGCCGAGGTGGTACTTTGCGTAGCTCGTGAAGAAAGTCTCTATTGAATTAAAGGCGACGAACCAGAGGAATATGGACAGCAGTATGAAGAGCAGGCTTCTCTCATGACTGGCAAAAACATCCTTCAGATTCTCCTTTAACTCACCAAAGCTTTTGTGAGATGTCTCCGAAAGAAGCCTCCGCAAGCTGATCCTCTCACCGGGAACGCGGTACTCCTCAGGCTCGGGGACGAAGAGAACCACCATAAGGTTAGCGATGAGCATTATCGCCGCTCCTGCAAAGAAGGGGTATGCATAGTTCATGTCATAGAGAACCTTTCCGCCGAAGTACGCGAGCAGGGCCCCAACTCCGCCCATGAAGTTGATCACGCCGTTCGCCTGGGAGCGCTTCTCGCTTGGCGTTATGTCGGGCATAAATGCTATGACGGGCGAGCGGAACAGTGCCATAAAGAAGTTCATGAGTATAATCGTCCCCATAAAGAGGGCTATGCTACCGTGTCCCCTCGCTATCGGAATAAGCGCGAACATCAAAGCGGCGGAGGGCGCTCCAAGGAGTATGTACGGCTTCCTACGACCGAGCCGCGTTCGCGTCATATCGCTCAGCGCGCCTAGGAACGGGAGCAGCAGAACCGCGAAGAGGTTGTCTATCGTCATTACGAAGCCGGTCACAGTCCTGCTCATTTTGAACGTGTCCTGCAGGAAAATCGGTATGTACGCGTTGTACAGAGACCATATTATGCTTATGCCAAAGAACCCGAAACCGAGGAGGAATATTCTGCTGTACTTGAACTCTACCATGTTCACCACCCCACTATTTTAGTCTTCAATGAACTAAACCGCTGAGTTTATAAGGATTTTTGGTCTCCAGGTGAGTAGGGACCGGGGATGAAGCAACTGAAGGTCTTGGGGCACAGAGGGTTCAGGGGAAGGCTCGAAAACACTCTCCCAGCATTCAGGAGGGCGCTCAAATACGCCGATGGGATAGAGTTCGACATCAGGCTAACCGGTGATGGAAAGCTGGTGGTACACCACGACGACTCCTTCTACGCGGACGGCTCGCGGTACAGGCTAAGGGCACTGAGCCTGAGGGAGCTGTGGAAGCTGCACCCCCTTGGAAGACTGGTTCCAACGGTCGAGGAGGTTCTCCGCTCATTTCCGAATGTCCTCCTAAACGCCGACGTCAAGGAGACGGAGGCCGTTGAGGGAATCCTAAAACTCGTTGAGGAGAATGGAGCCCTTGAAAACACGGTGTTCTCCTCCGAGAATCCAGAGATAGTGAAGGCCATCATGAGGGAGTGTCCGGAATGCAGGGTGGGACTCTCGATAATCGGGTATTCCTCGGTTCCCTGGATACCGCGCCTCCGGGGCATGAGCTCAATCCACGTTCCGATAGACGCGGTCTCATACATCGGCTATAGGCCGCTGGTGGTCCTCCTACGAACCCTCAGGAGGCGCGGACTGAAGGTCTACATCTGGAACTACAGGATGAACGAGCTGGCTTGGGTTCCCAGGCTCCTGCCCCTGGCCGATGCGGTTATCTCCGATGATCCCGCGAGGCTGAGGAAAGGTTTTTACGTCAGAGACCTATCAAAAGGAGGCGATACTCATGTGGGAACGCGATAGGGTTATCGTCCTTGGACACAGGGGTTACATGAGCGCCTACCCTGAGAACAGTCTCCTGGCCTTCAGAAAGGCCATAGAGGCAGGTGCGGATGGAATCGAGCTGGACGTATGGCTGACCAGGGACGGAAGGGTCATCGTCATGCACGACGAGAGCATAGACAGAACGAGCAACATGAGCGGAAACCAGAAGAACATGACGGTGGAGGAGCTGAAGAAGGCGGACATAGGCATGGGGGAAAGAATCCCGACGCTTGAGGAGGTTTTTGAGGCCCTCCCCGAGGATGCCCTAATCAACATCGAGCTCAAGGACACCGATGCGGCAGGGGAGGTCGCTAAAATAGTGGCTCAGAACGGCCCTGAGAGGGTCATGGTATCCTCCTTCATCATAGACGCGCTCAGGGAGTACAGAAAGCACGACAAAGAGACCGTGATGGGAATGCTGATAGACCGCGAAGAAGTTGTCCCTCTTATTCCACAGCTGAAAGGGGAGCTTAACCTCTGGTCGATAAACGTCCCCATGGAGGCGATACCCCTCATCGGGTTTGAAAAGACGGTTCAAGCCCTCCACTGGGCACGCTCCCTCGGCCTCAGGGTGGTGCTCTGGGCCGGGAACGACCTTCTGTTCTACCAAGACGACAACCTGGCCAAGCTCAGGGGGCTGTTCGACGTCGTCATAACGAACGATGTGGAAAAGATGCTGGAGTATCTTAAAACGCTTGGGCTCAGGTAAAGATTTTTAAAGTTCTTCTCTTTACTTCAAATGGTGGGGATATGCGGTGGGGTTTGATTCTAATTCTCACGGCCATCGCTCTGATGCTGACTGCTGCAATGGTACCGCCGGAGAGGTACGCTCCTCCCCCCAAGCTGAGCGTGTATCCCAACCTAGAGGACTTCACGGAGGAGCTTGAGGAGCACAACGTAACGAAGCCCTATCTATGTGTGCCAGCTGAAAGGGTTCTCGTCATGTGTCACATTCGCTCCGATTGGGAGCTGAACAGAACCATAACGGCGCTCGATAAGTTTCCACACTTCTCGATAGAACTCACCAATGGCTACGACGAAACCGATGTCGTGGTCTTTAACAAGAGCGAGTTTTACTACGCCCTTCCGAACACATGTCATCCCTGGGAAAACATTGAACTGAAGCCTATCAAGCTGGACCGGGAACGGCTGGAAAAGGAGCTGGAAGCCTACCGCGAGCTGGAGGGCCTGATTGATGATCCCATCGAGAAGGAGTTCATTCACAACCGCACCATCGAGTTGGAGGCGCTCCTCGGATTGAGGCAGAAAGAGCCGATCTGCAACGCAACATTCGCCCACGTCATCCTGATGTATCCCGTAAAGACGGAGAGCAACGCACCCCTGATGGCGGCCCTGTGGACAGGTGTCATTCTCACGGGAATTGTCGGGCTGGTGATGGTATGGAGGGAAAGAAGGCTCTGATACTCGCGGTGACTCCGTTCGTGATTTTCATAGTCCTAGGCTCAATATTCGTCGGTACCTACTACAGGGAGACGTCCCTGGCTCGTGAACAAGTCTCCGCAATGGACGAACTTGAGAAGGTCGGGGAGGAGAACGCCGCGTGGTACGGGGTCTGCAACATGGTGGACATATACGTCACGGTGAGGGACCGGGAGGATGCCGCAAGGCTGGAGGAGTTTCTCAGGGAGGAGAAAATAAGGGTCGCGGTTTCGAGGCCCAGGGAAAGGATAATAAAAATGACTGGCAGGGTCGCCCTCAAGGATGTTGATAGGATTGTGGAGAAAAGTGGAGAGAACGGATGGGTGGCGGCGTATCACAACAACTCCGATTTCTGCGCCAAGAGAATTTTCAGATTTGAAAGAGAGAACCGGATAATATCCGCCCATCTGGATAAACTCTCCCCCGAGAGTAGAGAAACCCTCACAGGAGTTATAGAGAGAAATAGCGAAAGCATTGAGGAAATTAAAAACGAGACGAGGCTGTGGGCGGAGCTGGACATCAGGGTGCGGGCGGGGCCTTCGTATACACCCGGAAGCTTCCACGAGCTGTCGGGCTTCCTGGCGACGTGGGGCGTTGTGCTGGGAACCCCCTTCCTCCTGTGGTGGGTGTTCGGTGGCAAACAGGAAGAAGAGAAAAAATAACGGCGAGGGTTCCTCACCAGAACATTTCACCAAAGTTGCTGGCGTTCGTTATTCCAGCAGGAACCGATATCTCCACCGACTTGTTCACGTCCGAGAGCCTGACCCCCTTGTGAACAGTCATGTGAACTTCCACAGGCTCCTCGGAGATTGCGGTTATCGTCATTACAATATCCATGTACGTCTCCATGAAGACCGGTGTCCCATCGTCCCTGAGGTGAACCTTAACCCACCCGGATTTCGTGTCCACGGTCACGTTGCCGGGGAGAGTTCCCCAGGCCTCGTTGAGATAGCTAGTCTGGTTGGTGGCGTTAACGAACTCCCAGAAGGTGACGTTGACGCGGAAGGCGTATCCGCTGGCTAACTTTTGGATGGTCACGTTCTTCCTCTTCAGGAGGTTCTCGATGTAGGCAACGTTGAGTGAACCCTTCGCCTGGGAGTAGATGGTATCATCGCTGGAGACACGGTACCACTTTCCATCCACGTTGATGTACGTGCTGGTGCCGTTGACGAAGTACGGCCAGTCAAAGTTGATGTCCATCCCCATGGTGTGCGTCTTCATGCTCATGTTGCCCTTTTCCAGGCCGGCGGTCCTGTTGAACATCCCGATGACACGACCAGACATCGTTATGTTGACGGTCTTGTTTGTCCCCGGATCAACGAAGTTCATGGTCATTGAGAAGTTCTGGTCGTACCTGGCAGTTTCAATGTTGTTCAGAGCATTCAAAACCTTCTCCTTGGTCAAATCAACGTTCTCCCCGATGCATCCGCTTGCCAGCATTATGAGACCAACCAGCAAAAGGGCCATAACCCTCTTCATGGTACTACCTCCCGTGGTTTCATTAGAATGTATGTGAGTGAACTTAAATACTTTTTCTATTCATATTTTACATACCATCAAAAAGAGTCAGCAAAAAGTGGAAAGCTCAGAGCGCCTCGAACTTCTGGAGGAATATCCGCAGATCGGTCTTAAAAGGCTCTTCGGCATGCTCTATCTCCTCATGGAGGCGTTGGAGAAAGCCCTTTTCATCAACGGATTCGTCCCAGAGACGTTTTACTAGGTTTTCGAGCCTCTCATAGTATTCCACGTACGGCCTCGCTTCAAACAGGGCCTCTTCCAGCTTCACATCTCATCCCTCCGTTTGAACCAGTAATACCAGAGCCGGCCGACGTCCTCGGCCTGACCCATTATCAGGAAGTAGCGGAGTATCGCGAGGTTCACGAGTATGAGCAGTATGAGGATGATGTTATACGCCGGAACCTCGCGGCTCAGGAAGGCGTAGTAGTCCCAGATGAAGTGGAGGAGCATCGCGAGGAGGAAGTACGGCGTGACCGAGTCTATCTTCCCCTCGGCCTTCATTCCGTAGCCAACGCCTATCACCGCACTCCAGGCACCGTGGGCGAACGGCGTCAGGAACGCCCTCACGATGGTCACTGAGACACCGTATCCCAGCCCGTAGAGGAAGTTCTCAGTTGCGGCGAAGCCCAGTCCAGCGGCAACGCCGTAGACAAGACCGTCCATTATGCCGTCCATCTGACCGGCTTTAAACGGCCACCTGACGGCCAGGGCCTTTGCCGGCTCCTCAACGATTCCGGCAACCATCGCCACGTAGAAGGCCGTCGTCGGGAGAACCGGGGTGACGGCTCCCCCCAGTGTCAGAACGCTCTCTATCATATACGCTATGCCGACTGAAACCGTCGCCCCCAGCAGGAAAGTCCCTATGACGTACCTCCGGGGCTCGGGCTCGTACCTGTCGGCGTGATAGAAGTACCAGAGTATCACCAAGGCAGGGGCGTATGCGAAGAACACTATAGCACTGAGGAAATCCATGCCTCACCTCACCAAAAGAAATTGGGGGGCTGAAAATTTAAAGGTTTAGCATTTTCCAAGGAGTTCCTCCAGGTCCAGACCCTGGCTCTCCAGGTAGTCCACGAGGGTCCCTGGGGGTTTTACCGAAACCGCGTTGACGTTCATTATCTCTATCGTTATCTCGTCCACCCATCTCCGGTCTTCCTTCCTGTAGTACACCTTCTGGGTTATCTCCACCGGGACGAGGTCCTTGGTCAGCTTAACCGTCACGGTACCGCTGTAGTCCTTCTCGCTCCCGCCCTCGCTCCAGATCGTGTGGTTGACCGTGATGAGATAGTAGTTACCCTCCGTCGTCACGGTCGCGTTTTCGAGCGGAAAATCCTTCCACAGGTTGTCGAGAAGGGTTGAGTTCATCTCGGGCCCCTTACCCTCCTCATAGCACGAAAACTGCCAGTTCACGAGGCCGCTCTTGTTCGTCAGCGTTACAAGCCCAGCCCTGGTGGTGTAGTAGTAGACGGCATAGACCATCTCCCCCGTCCTGTTGGCCACGGTGGCAGAGGACGTCATCTCGTTTTCCTTATCTATGGCAACCGAGGAGTGGAGCGTCGCAACGAGTTTGGTCCCGTTGTACGTTTTAACGTCCATGACGTACTCATAGCTCTTTATCCCAGCAACGGCGCTCTCAAGCTGCCCCTTCGTGAAGGGCAGATTTGGGGTCGTCGTTGTGGTAGTAGTCGGGCTGCTCCCCCCAGAGGAGATGCATCCTGAAGCGAGAACCATGAGAACGAGCATCGCGCCGATGATTCCTAGGTACCTCTTTCTCATTCTATCACCCGGAGAATAGTTCAGCTCCCGGTATTAAAACCTTGGCATCAGAGCGAGCCCAAGACCCTGCTCAAGTCGGCGAGTCTGCCGAAGTCCAGGAGCTCCTCATCCAGAGGGACCAGAACCCTCGCGCTGGAGACGTCATACGCCCTGAGGAATGGGGAGACTATCTCCCTGAGCACGTCGTTTCCATACGCCCATGGGCTGAACGCGGGCAGAACTATCAGTTTCTCACCCATCAGGAAGACGGGCACCTTGACGAGCGCCCCCACCTCATCCCGGAGCCGTATCGAGGGATGCTCGTGCCCTATGATGAAGCGCTCCCCATCGACGAGTTTGTGACCGTGAACCAGTTTCCATCCGGCGAGTTCGAGCTCATCAACGATCTCAACGCCCAGCTCCCTGAGCCAGAGCGTTCCCACGTCGTGGTTCCCCCTCACCAACACAAGTTCATTGACGAAGGGAGCGATTTCCTCAATAAATGCCTTCAGCTCCTCTCTTTCTCTCCACTCGGGCACGAAGGAGTGCTTCAGGTCGCCGTCCACAACGAGGATTTTCGGCCTTTCCCGCTCGAGGAGAGACTTCAGCCTTCCAACGACTTCGTTGAAGACTCGGGGCAGGTAAAAGCCCTCCCTCGCCATGCTGACCTCGTAGCCCAGGTGGAGGTCCGCTATGATGAGCGCCCTTCGGAGTTTCAGCGCCTTGCCCGGTAGCGGTGTGGGTCTCATGTGTTGGAGTTTGGCCTTCGGCTTTTAAACTTTGTTAGGGCAACCGAAAAGGTTTTAAATCTGTCCACAAAGGGAACAATGGTGAGTAAAAATGCCCTATGTTGGATTCGTGAGGAGCCCGCACGGGCCGGTCAAAACGTACGAACTCATACTGAGAGAGCTGGAAAGAAGGGGCTTTTCCATCGAGTTCTCAAAGCACCACTGGGCGGGCGATCTGCCCTTCGGCCTCATCGTGGCTGAAACGGATAAGGGGGAGGTGGCCGTAAGGTGGGCCCTGGGAAGGGAGTTCACAATGGAGCTCGAGGAGGTTGACAAAGAAACCTATGACGAGTTCGTCGAGAACACCATTGAGTACACCAACGCGGACTCAGGATGAGCGCTCCTGCTTTATCCTTTCTATAACGTCGAATATGCTCCACAGGTCCCTTATCACGTGGAGGTGCGGAATTAAGGCGAGCCTCTCGCGGTTCTTCTCAACGAACTTCGCGCTGAACGGGAAGTAGTACCAGACGTACTCCGTGTTCTCATCGCCGTGCCCTATGAAGCGCCAGGGCTTGTCATCCACCCAGACGAATATTTCGTCCCCGTACTTCTCCCGAACCTTTCTGAAGGCCTCGTCTATCGTCATCTCGCGGCCGAAAACTATAACGTCGTCGAATAGGTCGTAGATGCCCATCTCCCTGAGCCTTCGGACCTTCATGCCGTCAATGAAGTCCTCCGCCGAGAAGGAGATGACCGTGTGGCCCTCCTCCTTGAGTTTCTTCAGCAGTTCAGGGGCATCGTCGAGGGGTCTGCTCAGCTTTGCCCTCTCCTCGAACCAGGTTTCGAAGAACTTCGTGCGCAGAAAGAACGGGGGCTTTGATGTCTTCTTGTGGCTACCGAACGTGGGTCTCTCGAAGTAGTTTTCTAACTTAGTGAGAGCCTTGGCCCAGAAGCCCTTGAAGGGCAGCCAGCGATAGCGCCTCTCCAGAGCCCGTCTGAACGCCTCCTCGATGCACGAGTAAGTGTCCGCCAGTGTTCCGTCGAAGTCGAAGGCTATTATCATGATGACCCCTCCCAAAGCTCTCCAATCGGGGCTTTAAGGGTTTTTCTTTTTTGGGCCTGAACACAAAGCATATAACAATCTCAACCTTATTTTCCCCGACTGTCTTAAAGCTAGAGGGTGATAGGCATGGGAAGGCATTACCTCCCCAACGCTGCGCATAAGGAAGAACTTGTCAAGGAGATTGGTTTCGCCTCCGTTGAGGACCTCTTTTCCGACGTTCCCAAAGGCATGGTCAAGGAGTTCAACCTTCCGGAGGGTAAGAGCGAATACGAGGTTTTTCTTGAACTCAACGAGGTTCTCTCCAAAAACAGAACCGTTCTTGAGATGCCCAGCTTCCTCGGAGCCGGGACATACTTCCACTACGTTCCAGCCCACGTGAAGTACCTCATCGAGAGGAGCGAGTTCTTGACGTCCTACACCCCTTACCAGCCTGAGGTAAGCCAGGGCATGCTCCAGGCCCTCTTCGAGTACCAGAGCCTCATCGCGGAACTCGTTGGCCTTCCGATAGTCAACGCCTCAATGTACGATTGGGGAACGGCTATGGCCGAAGCGGCCCTGATGAGCGCCAGGGTTACCAGAAGGAACAAGTTTGTAGTCCCGAAGGCCCTCAGTCCAGAGAAAAGAAAGGTTCTGCACACTTACACCGCGGGCCCGGGGGTCGAGATAGAGTACGTGGACTGGAATGAAAACGGCCAGGTGGACATCGAGAAGCTCAAGGAGGCGGTTGACGGTGCCGCCGGAGTATACGTAGAGATTCCAAACTTCTTCGGAGTACTCGAGGAGGAAATCACCGCCATCGGCGAAATCGCCCACGACGCGGGAGCGCTCTTCGTGGTCGGCGTCGATCCAACGATCCTCGGTGTGATGGAGGCGCCCGGAGAACTCGGAGCCGACGTCGTCGTTGGAGAGGCAGCCTACTTCGGAAACCCGATGAACTTCGGCGGCCCGAGGGCGGGAATATTCGCGGTTAAGAACGACAGGAAGTTGGTAAGGCAGATGCCGGGAAGGATAATCGGAATGACCAAAGACGCCGACGGAAAGAGGGCCTTCGTCATGACCCTCCAGACCAGGGAGCAGCACATAAGGCGCGCCAAGGCGACTTCGAACATCTGTTCAAACGAAGCCCTGGTTGCCGTTGCGGCCGCGATACACCTCGCGACCCTTGGCCCGAAGGGCTTAACCGAGCTCGGAGAGGTCATCCTCAAGAACACCGCCTACCTCAAGAAGAGGCTTTCAGAGGTCGCTGAGATTCCCTTTAAGGGCGTCAACTTCAAGGACGTTCTTGTGAGGTTCGGCAAGCCCTACAATGAGATACACAAAGCCCTTCTTGAGAGAAACATCCACGGCGGTTACTACATAGGGGAGCACTTCCCGGAGCTGGGAGAGAGCGCCCTCTTCGCAGCAACCGAAACGACGAGAAAGGAATGGGTCGATGCACTCATCGAGGTCCTCAAGGAGGTGGCCTGAATGTTCCGCCAGGCTAAATGGGATGAGCCGCTCATCTTCGAGCTTTCCCGCGAGGGAAGGGTCGGCTACACCATGCCGAAGCCGATTGAGGACGTCAGCGTTGAGGTTCCCGAGAAGCTGAGGAGAAAGAGCCCCCTCAACCTCCCCCAGCTGAGCGAGCCAGAGGTCGTCAAGCACTACACCCGCTTAAGCGAGATGAACTACGGCGTTGACTCTGGCATCTACCCGCTCGGTTCGTGCACCATGAAGTACAACCCCAAGATAAACGAGGAGATAGCCGGCCATCCGGGAGTTGCCTACGTGCACCCCTACCAGGACGAGAGAACCGTTCAGGGAGCGCTAAAGATAATGTGGGAGCTTGAGCAGTGGTTGAAGGAGATAACCGGCATGGACCGCTTCACCCTTCAGCCTGCCGCCGGAGCCAACGGTGAGTTCACCGGCGTTTCGATAATCCGCGCCTACCACCTCGACAGGGGAGACACCCAAAGAACGGAGATGCTCGTGCCTGATTCTGCCCACGGAACGAACCCTGCAAGTGCAGCAATGGCAGGCTTCAAGGTCATCGAGATACCCTCCAACGAGAACGGAACCGTTGACCTCGAGGCCCTTGAGAACGCAGTGAGCGAGAGAACCGCCGGATTGATGCTCACGAACCCCAACACCCTGGGCATCTTCGAGGACGAGATACTCGAGATAGCGAGGATAGTCCACAAGGCAGGTGGGCTTCTCTACTACGATGGAGCGAACCTCAACGCGGTCCTCGGAAAGGTCAGACCAGGGGATATGGGCTTTGATGTAGTTCACCTCAACCTGCACAAGACCTTCTCGACCCCGCACGGCGGCGGCGGTCCCGGCAGCGGGCCGGTCGGCGTCAAGGACTTCCTCAAGGACTACCTGCCGGTTCCGCTCGTGGGATACGACGAGGAAAACGACCGCTACTACCTCGACTACAACGTACCCAAGAGCATAGGCAAGGTGAAGGAGCTCTACGGCAACTTCGCGGTGATGGTGCGCGCACTCACCTACCTCAAAGTCATGGGCAGGGGAGGTCTCAAAGAGGCCAGCGAGATAGCCGTTCTCAACGCCAACTACATCACCCAGAAGCTGAAGGGCACCCGCGGCTACGAGCTGCCCCACAAGGAGCTCAGGAAGCACGAGGTTGTGTTCAGCGCCGACCCCATGAAGAAGGAAACGGGGGTTAAGGCCCTGGACGTCGCCAAGAGGCTCCTAGACTTTGGCCTCCACGCGCCGACCATTTACTTCCCACTGATAGTCCACGAGGCCCTGATGATAGAGCCAACCGAGACCGTCAGCAAGGAGGAACTTGACGCGTACGTCGAGGCCCTCAAGAGGATAAGCGAGGAGGCCTACAGCAACCCGGAGATCGTCAAGGGCGCACCTCACAACGCCGCCGTGAGAAGGGTGGACGACGTTCTAGCCGCCAAGAGGCCAATAATCACCTGGCGCATGTACAGGGAGCTGAAGGAGAAGGGAGAGGTCGACATCTAAACCAGCCACCATTATCCCTCCTTTTTGATTGTCCTTTTCTCCATTTCTTGCCTCGATTACCCACCCTCTCATCATGAGAACGTCGTTGAGGAGCACGAGGTGTCAGCCAAGAGGTTATTTTTAGGCATGGCGGGCTTCCGGAGGGAAGTCGAACGTATCCCGCCACCGAGAGGCTTCCACTCAAAAAAGCACTTCTAGGGACTAGTGTCCACTAAATGAGGTTTATCCGCTCAGACAGCGTTTTTCAGAAGAGTTTCATGGTGGGCCCGGGGGGCTTTGAACCCCCGACCACGCGGTTATGAGCCGCGCGCTCTGACCAGGCTGAGCTACGGGCCCATGAATGGCGCCGCCGCCCGGACTCGAACCGGGGACCGCCGGATTAACAGTCCGGCGCTCTACCGACTAAGCTACGGCGGCACGACCCAATGTAGGAATACAGGGGGGATTTATAAAACTTACGGTGATGGCCAGGCTGGAGAGAAAACTTTATATTCTACGCTAGCTCTCTTAAAACCGTGCCCCGGTAGCCTAGCCTGGCGGGGCGGCGGACTTGTAATCCGCCGGTCGCGGGTTCAAATCCCGCCCGGGGCTCCATTACAGCCCTTTGCTTCGCAAAGCGCTGGCGGAAAGATGGCGTGCTTTTCTAAAAGTGCTTGTTTTTCAAGTGGTTTACGCTCCAATTGGCAGTTCTACAGTGTTTCACGCTCCACAAGGCGTTCAAAGAACGCCAGAATAAAAAGCGAAACTGTTCAAGAGGCTGGTTTTGTTTGTAAACCCTCATTTACGGGCGAATTTTAGAATGCACGCTTTTGATTTCTGCTAATTTAACAGAAATGAGCCTCTTGGTCAAGCTTTTCTAAAAGCCTGCTAACCTATAAGATGAGGGATAAAGCTCTAGTGCAGGGAACAATACAAGCCACGGTTTTTCAGCTTTCTGTTTGGAGATTTGAACGAATCATTGTAAACCTTTTAGAATTTCCCTATACCGTATCCACGGCCAGATGTTGCTCATATAATCACTTAACGATTAGTTAGTGGCGGGAAGAATAGTGATCATGATAAAAGTAGCTTGTGTGATAACTTGTCAAGGATTGTGAAATGAGGGTATAATTGGATCAGGCTATGAACAATGTTAGGGTTTTATTCCTAGAATAAGACCCATGTTATTTTTTGAAAGAATAAATTACTATTGGGAGAACAGGCCTATATCTCCCTCCAGGCAAACGTTGTAGATATCCGTCGACTTCCATTTCTGCGATATATTTTGAAATATTTTGGGGCAAAATTGGTGATGAGACTCTCTTGCTACGTTTATTCTTAAACTGTAAGTAGGAGAATTCTGTTTTTTGTACTAGAGGGGATGCTTCCCTTATAAGGCGATTCTCTAAAGGAAAGAACAAAGAACTACTCTTTTCAAGTTCGGTTTGAACTTCTCTCCTTGTTATATAACCAAAGGGG
>Ga0256842_1002061_pt1 | contig 15026 bp, 11 predicted proteins | sample 4559240metaG_FD_185973 | JGI IMG/M metagenome (GOLD analysis project Ga0256842, IMG submission 185973) | Hydrothermal vent microbial communities from Guaymas Basin, Mexico - 4559-240 | ecosystem: Environmental > Aquatic > Marine > Hydrothermal vents | place: Mexico: Guaymas Basin | collected...
GGATATGCCCAAGTCTGTGTTTAAAAATCTTTGGGATACAATTAAAAGTAAAAAAATATGGTACGGTATTATTAAGAATAGAACCAAAGATGGAAAAGCAATTTATATGAAAGCCACCATAGCTCCTATCTTAAATAAAGATGGCGATATAATTGAATATATCGCAGTGAGACACGACATAACAGACGTAATGAATCCCAAAAAACTATTAAGGGATAAGATAGAAGAGATAGAAAAGCCTGTTTTGCTGCTTTGTAAAATAGAAGATTATGAAGATTTGGAAAATCTATACGACGCAAAAACTATAGAGCGTATGGAAGAAGAGTTCTTTAAAAAGGCAATAAATCTTTTCCCTAAAGGCTGCAGTTTTGAATATAGTTTCAATATGGGAAACGGTGAGTTTGTATTTTTAAGGGAATATGATGAATCTAAAAGTATAAGTAAATTTTTGGAAGATATAAGGATTTTTCAAGAAAATATAAGGAAAACAATTGTTAGATTTGATGGATATGAATATGATATAGATGTTATACTGAGTTTTGCTTTTGAAAAAGACAACATAATAGAAAACGCTAGGCTGGGTATAAAAAGGGCAATTAAAGAAAAGTCCGATGTGATATGGGCAGATAAATTATCTCTTGAAGTTCATAAAAAAGCCAAAGAAAATATAGAAAAACTCAAAATGATTAAGGATGCCATAAATAACGACAGGATTGCGTTGCATTATCAACCTATTTATAACAATAAAACAAAAAAAATCGAAAAATATGAATCTTTGGTTAGATTGATAGATAGTAAAGGTAATGTGCATACGCCTTATGATTTTTTAGAGGTTGCAAAGATAGGTAAATACTATAAACAAATTACGCGTATTGTGTTTGATAATGTTTTAAATGCGGCAAAACATATAAAAAAAGAGTTATCATTAAATTTTTCGGCTATCGATATAGAAGATAGATACATTAGAAACGATATATTAGAAAGACTGAAAGAAGATAAAGATATAGCAAAATATCTTGTTGTTGAACTGTTGGAGGATGAAGGTATTCAGCATGTTAATGTAGTAAAAAAATTTATAAAAGAACTGAAATCATTGGGCGTAAAGATATCTATAGACGATTTCGGTAGTGGATATTCAAATTTCTCAAGACTCTTGGAATACGAGCCTGATTACTTAAAAATAGATGCGAGTCTTATCAAAAATATAACTACGGATAAAAGCAGTTTGAATATAGTTGAAACGATAAAGAATTTTGCCGATAAGCAGGGTTATAAAACGATAGCGGAATTTGTATCGGATGAAGAAATTTTTAAGATAGTGTGCAATCTTGGCATAGATTATTCTCAGGGCTATTATATTGGAAAACCTGATGTTTTGTCGTATAAATCCTAAAAGAATTTTTCTGTCTATTCTTCTTATATTTTTAATATCCTTTAATTCATACGCAGATAATAAAATAACTTTGCAGCTTAATTGGAAGTATCAGTTTGAATTTGCCGGATATATTGCCGCTAAGGAGAAAGGATTTTATAAAAAGGCAGGATTAAATGTCGTAATAAAAGAGTACAATGGCGGAAGCGTTTTGAATGATGTTTTAAGCGGCAAGGCTGATTTTGGTGTTGCAGACAGTGAAATTTTTGCATCGATGATTTTAAACAAACCGGTTGTTTTGCTTGCAAACCTGTTCAAGCGTTCTCCCTTGGTTTTGGCAACCAAGCCATCCATAATGACGCCACTTCAGCTAAAAAATAAGAAAATAATGTCAAATGAAAATGAGTTTAAATTTACAAGCCTTGGACTGTTACTTCAAAAATTCCACATAAAGCTAAAGGATATAATGCTTGTAAAAAACAGCTATTCTCTTAAACCGTTTATTGAAGGAAAGGTGGATGCTGTTGCGATATACATCACAAATCAACCCTATAAACTCAATAAATTGCATGTGAAGTATAATATAATAGACCCGTCAAACTACGGAATATTTACATATTCAGGCAACCTGTTTACATCGAAAAAAGAACTTGATGCTCACCCTGAAATAGTGAAGCGTTTTGTCGATGCAACAATAAAGGGTTGGGAGTATGCGCTTAAACACAAGAAAGAGATAGTTAATCTCATATACAATAAATACTCAAAACAAAAAAGCATAAAGGCTTTGGCATTTGAAGCCAACGCCATAGAAAATGTGATGATGCCCGATGTGTTTCCTGTTGGTTATATAGACAGAAATATCGTTAAAGAAATTGCGTGTAATTTTAAAGATATAATGAATATTAAAAGACATCATATAAAATTGGATAATTTTTTATACAAGCCTTCATATAAAAGCCTTTTGAGCAAGGAAGAGCTGGACTTTATAAACAAACATAGGATGATAAAGATATGCACAAACCCTGATTGGACGCCAATAGAATATCTTAGTGATGGAAAAGCTAAAGGTATATCCATAGGTGTGTTAAAAAAGATTCATCAAATAACAGGCTTAAATTTTGTAAGGGTGCCCACTAACAGTTGGGTACAGTCGCAAAAGTTTTTAAAAGAAAAAAAATGCGACTTGCTTCCTTCGGCTATAGAAACCAAAAAAAGAGATGAATATGCGCTCTTTACCAAGCCTTATATGCACTATGAGCTGTTTATCTTTGCAAAAAACGATAAAGAATTTGTAAATGGTATAGATATGTTGCTTGATAAGCCTATGACAAGAAAGAGAGGTTCAGGGCTTATAAGCAAGCTGAAAAAGACGTATCATAAAATAAACATAATAGAAACAGATAGCTTTAAAGAAGCCTTTGAGTATGTCCAAAAAGGAAAGGCGTACTATACAGTTGCAACACTGCCGGTCGCCAGCTATTATATAAAAAAGTATGGTTTTAAAGATATTGTAATTATAGGCGATTCAGGTATAAGATACGATTTAAGGATGGCGATAAGGAATGATATGCCTATGCTTGTTGATATTTTAAATAAAGGCTTGAGCGAAATATCCAAAAGCGACATTGATAAAATATACTCTCGGCAGATAAACAGTGAAGCTACCAAGGAATATAAGCATACAATATTGAAAATTTTGATAATAGTCTCAGTAGTTCTGTTTGTTTTTTCTTTGATTATCTATTTTGTGAACAGGACAAATCAAAAATTGCGTAAAACTAAAGATATGCTTGAAGAGTCTCTTAATAACATCGAGATTCTGATAAATTCAACTATCCAGATGATTATTATCTGTAAAGACGGTATATGCATAGATGCAAACGATGTAACATGCAAGATACTCGGATACGAAAAGAGTGAGTTGATAGGAAAAAGAATGCTTGATCTGTTTTCGGATAAATACAAAGCTATTGTATCCAAGAAGATGAAAGAGGAACATATACAGCCATATGAGGTGGAATTTGTAAGAAAAGACGGCGCGATTGTATATGCTTTTGCAAAGAGCGACTATATAACCATTAACAAAGAAAAGGTGCGGGTTGGTTCTGCCGTCAATATCACAGAAATAAAGCGGCTCCAACAAGAGCTAAATGAGCTAAATAGAACTCTTGAAAAAAGGATTGAGGAAGAGATAAAAAAGAACAGGCTAAAAGATAATATAATGATGCAACAATCAAAGCTTGCTTCAATGGGAGAGCTTTTGAGTATGATTGCCCATCAATGGAGACAGCCATTGAATACCATATCAGCAACCGTAAATTCCGTATTATTAAGGATTGAGCTTGGAAATTACGATGAGCAGTTTGTTAAAGAGAAGTTGGATAGTATGAAAGAATATATAAAACACTTAAGCAACACCATAGACGATTTTAGGAATTTCTTTAGGCCTGATAAAGAAAAAGAGAATGTGTGTGTGGATAATTTAATAACCAACATTCTCAAGATAACAAAAGAGCATATAGAATCTAAAAATATAAAAATAGTTATGAATCTAAACTGCAATAGAGAAATATATACATATCCTAACGAGCTAAAACATGTCATATTGAATTTGATAAATAATGCAAGGGATGCCTTAATCGATAGAAAGGTTGAAAATCCATTGATAGAGATTGAAACCAAGGAAGAGAACGATAAGATAATTATATTTGTTAGGGATAATGCCGGTGGAATTGAAGAGTCTATTTTGGATAAAATATTTGAGCCCTACTTTAGCACAAAGAGCAAAAAAGATGGAACGGGCTTAGGGCTATATATGAGCAAGATTATTGTAGAAAAGCATATAGGCGGCAAAATTGAGGTTAAAAACGTCAAAGATGGTGCGGAATTTAAAGTAATTCTTTCAAGTTGATTCTTTTTGTTGATAATTTAAGATTTTATATATAGATTTTTTATATGAAGGAAAGATTAGATATTGCATTGGCAAAACGTGGTATAACAGAAACAAGAAGCAAAGCCCAACAATTGATAAAAGGCGGCTATGTTGTTGTTGATGGGAAGGTTTGTAAAAAAAGCGGATTTATGATTGAAGAGAATTCTATTATAGAAATTAAGGATTCTCCATTTATTTATGTAGGTAGAGCCGGTGTTAAGCTTAAACATGCAATCGAGTATTTCAAATTGGACATAAAGAATAGTATATGTCTCGATATAGGAGCATCTACCGGTGGGTTTAGCGATTGTATGTTGAAAGAGAATGCTTTAAAAGTTTATGCCGTTGATGTGGGAGTAAATCAATTGCATAAAAGCCTAAGGGAAGACAATAGGGTTGTATTGTTTGAGAATACCGACATAAGAGATTTTAAAGTTGATATTTTGTTTGATTTTATTGCTGTTGATGTTAGCTTTATTTCTCTTTCTCATATACTACCACACATAAAAAGGTTAATCAAAAAAGGTGGTTATGCTGTAGTTTTAATTAAACCTCAATTTGAAGTTGGTCCAAATATGGTCAAGAAGGGCATAGTAAAAAACAAAAAAGCCATACAATTGGCAACAGAAAATATTAAATCTCAATGCAACGCGTTGGGTTTTGATATTTTAGGCATAACGGAATCACCTATTTTGGGCAAGGATGGAAATAGAGAGTTTTTGATATGTTGTTTTAAAAAATAGATACATTCTACGCCTGTTATGCTATTGGTTTTCTATATATTGAGAAATTAAGAGACCCTTGCAAGGGCCTCTTAATATTTTACATACCTTTATGTTGCTCTACAATTTTATTTTCTTCTCCGACGATTACGACGTTTGGAGCATATCCTTCAAGTTCTTTTTCGTCCATCATTCCGAATGCGGCAATGATTATTTTATCGCCTACGGACACCTTCCTTGCCGCTGCTCCGTTTAAGCAAATTACACCACTTCCGCGTTTGCCTTTGATTGTGTATGTCTGAAACCTTTCGCCGTTATCTATGTTCCAGATATGGACATACTCGTATTCTTTCATATTTGCGGCATCCATCAAATCTTCGTCAATTGTTATGCTGCCTATGTAGTTTAGGTCAGCTTCCGTTACGGTTGCCCTGTGGATTTTACCGATTAAAACCTCTCTCAACATCTATTCAAACCTCCAAACTCTTATTTTCATATCCATAAATTGTCTATAAGTCTTGTTTTTCCGACAAATACAGCCAGAGAAATCAGCGTATCGTTCTTTTTTATTTTGTTCAATTCTTCGAGTGTTGTTAAGCTGTTAATATTTATGTAGTCAATCTTTGGTATTTTGTATGATTCTATTGTTTTTTTCATTTCGGTTTTTATGGTGTTTGTATCATCTATGCCGCTTTCGATTAGTTCTTTTGCTTTTTGTAATGATTGATACAAACAGACGGCTTCTTTTCTATCTTTTTCGTTTAGGTATTTGTTTCTCGAACTCATTGCAAGACCGTCTTCTTCTCTAACAATAGGCATTCCAACGATATCAATATCGACATTTAAATCTTCAACCATGCGTTTTATAACTATGAGTTGTTGAGCGTCTTTTTGTCCAAAATACGCCCTGTGCGGTTTTGTGATGTTGAATAATTTTAAAACGACCGTCGTTACGCCTTTAAAGTGGGTTGGGCGTGATGCGCCTTCTAAAACCTTTGTTAATTCTTCAACGTTTACGTATGTTTGAAAGCCGTCGGGATACATATTGTCGACCGTCGGATAAAACAGAAAATCGACGCCTTCCTTTCTTAAAAGCTCTTCGTCTCTTTTTATGTCTCTTGGATATTTATCCAAATCTTCGTTGGGCGCAAATTGGGTAGGATTGACGAAGATGCTTACAAATACGACGTCGTTTTCCTGTTTTGCCTGTCTAACCAATGATAGATGTCCTTCGTGAAGATAGCCCATAGTTGGAACAAAGCCTATTTTCTTGTTCCATTCCCTATATTTTTTTGCTATTTCTTGCATTTCGTTTGGTTCGTATATTATTCTCATAACCTTCCTCTATTCATAAGAGTGTTCGTCTGTTGGAAATTTTTCTTCTTTTACTTCTTTTGTATAGGTTTTTATTGCTTCCACAGCATCCTTTTTTAGATGTGCGTAGCGTTTAACGAATTTAGGTTTAAAATCGTCGAATAACCCGAGCATATCATGATAAACCAACACTTGCCCGTCTGTATGAACGCCTGCTCCTATTCCTATTGTTGGAACGGCTACGGATTCTGTAACCTCTTTTGCCAAATTTTTAGGAACGGATTCCAACACTATCGAAAAAACGCCGGCTTCTTGAATATATTTAGCGTCGTCTAAAATCTTTTTTGCTTCTCTTTCGTCTTTGCCTCTTGCTTTGTATGAGCCGAATATGTTTATGGATTGCGGCGTTAATCCCAGATGACCCATAACGGGAATACCAGCCGATACGATTGCGTTTATGGTTACGGCAAACTCTTTTCCACCTTCCAATTTTACGGCGTCGCATTCTGTTTCTTTTATTATCTTTCCGGCATTTTTTACGGCTTCAACATAATCTGCCTGGTAACTCATAAATGGCATATCAACAACAATGAGAGCGTTTTTGACGCCTGCTTTTACCATTTTTGCGTGGTATATCATTTCATCAAGACTAACCGGTATGGTTGAGTTTTTGCCCTGCATAACCATACCAAGAGAATCGCCGACAAGTATTATATCTACGCCCGCTTCATCTGCTATCCTTGCTGAAGTATAGTCGTATGCGGTTATCATAGAGATTTTTTCTTTAGATTTCATAGCTACAATCTTTGGAACGTTCATTTTTCCTCCTTAAAATAAAAAAAGCCTACACCTTAAAAAAGGTTGTAGGCTTTAATTTTTTACTATCGATATTGTTGCTCAAAGCCTCAAAAAGAGGTCTTCTGCATATCTTCAAAAAACACCTCAAGATTTAACGGGCTTTATTTTGTCGTTTAACCCGTTAATAAAATATTCAAGCGTTTGCCCGTTTAGCCTGATATTTTTGTCTATCTCAGCTAACGGCACAAGTGTGAACATTCTTTGTGTAATATATTTATGCGGAATTGTCAATATTTTTGTGTGTTTTGTTTTGTTTTTGTAGGTAAGTATATCTATGTCTATGATTCTTGGGCCCCATTTGAAACGTTTACGTTTACCCATCTTTTTTTCTATCTGTTGGCAGATTTTTAGTAGTTCTTTTGGTTTTTTGTTTGTTTTAACTAAAACTACAGCGTTGTAAAATGCTTTTTGGTTTATATATCCCCACGGCGGCGATACGTATATGGACGATTTTTTGATGACCCTGATTTTGTGTTTATTTAATAGATATAGGGACTTTAATATGCTTTTTTTTCTATTTCCCAAATTTGTGCCTATGCCGAGATATATGTTCTTTGTTTTTGCATATATTTTTCTCATAAATTTATTTATACAAAAAATCATTGAATTGTTCAATAAACGCTTTTCCTTGACTTATTAGTCTTAATTTATATTATATAAAACGAAAAATTCGGGGCGTAGCGCAGTTTGGTAGCGCACCAGTTTCGGGTACTGGGGGCCGGCGGTTCAAGTCCGCCCGCCCCGACCACTTATTTAGGCGAGTTTTATGATTAAATCGCCGGCTTCTATCTTATCTCCTTCATTTAGATAAATTTTTTCAACCTTTCCTGACATACCGCTTTTTATCTTTGTTTCTATCTTCATCGCTTCGGTTACAACAAGCAGGTCGTCTTTTTTGACTTCATCGCCTTCTTTTACGTGAATTTTAACTATTTTCCCGGGCATTGTTGCGCAAATATCGTGTGGGTCGTTCATGTCTCCTTTGATGTTTGATTTTATTATATCAGCCATCTTTTCATCTTTTATGCTAACGTTTCTCGGTTGACCGTTTAACTCAAAGTATACACGTCTGCAGCCTTTTTCATTAATCTCGCCCGTACTTAGGTATTTTGCAATTAGCGTTTTGCCTTCTTCTATGTCAATCTCTATCTCTTCTTCTTTTTTAAGTGGATAGAAAAATGACCTTGTGCAGAATATGGAAGCATCTCCGTATGTTTCTGTAAATTTAACATAGTCTTTAAATACAGCAGGGTAGAGCGCATATGATATGACTTCTTCTTCTGTAAACTCTCTGTTAAACTCTTTTTCTAACTCTTTTTTAGCCTTTTCAAAATCATAATCCGGCAAAAGTTTACCCGGTCTTTCTGTTAATGGTTCTTCATCTTTTAGAACTATCTTTTTTAAATCTTCTGGAAATCCGCCATACGGTTGGCCAAGCATTCCTTTAAAGAAGCTGACAACAGAATCAGGAAATGATAAATTTTCTCCTTTTTCCTTTAGTTCTTCAGGTTGTATATTGTTTTGAACAAGGAATAGTGCCAAGTCTCCAACGACCTTTGATGATGGCGTAACCTTTATTAAATCACCGAGCAGTTTATTGACCTTTGCATACATCTTTCGTATTTCTTCCCATTTATCAATAAGCCCTAATGCTTCTACCTGAACAATAAGGTTGGAATATTGACCGCCTGGTATTTCATGTTCGTATACTTCTGCCGTAGGAGCTTTTAGTCCACTTTCAAATGGGAAGTAGTATCTTCTAACTCTCTCAAAGTAGTTTGATGCTTCTTGGGCTTTTTCTTTGTTTAGGCTTGATTTTTTATCTGTTTCATCTAAGGCTGAAATGATGGAATTGAGGCTTGGTTGGCTTGTTAGGCTTGACATAGAGCTCATTGCCAAATCTACTATATCTGCTCCGCCTTCTATTGCCATCAATACGCTTGCTTCTCCATTACCGCTTGTGTCGTGTGTATGAAAATGTATTGGAAGCCCTGTTTCACTCTTTATGGCTTTAATTAAAACTTTTGCGGCATAGGGTTTAACCAATCCTGCCATATCTTTAATGGCTATAATATCAGCTCCGGCATCCTTTAGTTCTTTTGCTAAATTTACATAATAGTCGAGTGTGTATTTGGTTTTGGTTTTATCTAAAATATCGCCTGTATAGCTAATAGAAGCTTCACAAATCATACCGTTTTTCTTTACTTCTTCCATTGCTGGTTTAAGCTGTTCTACCCAATTGAAACAATCGAATATTCTAAATAGGTCTATACCGTTTTTGGATGCTATGCGTATGAATTCTTTAACGACATTGTCGGGATAGTTTGTATATCCTACGGTGTTTGATGCCCTAAGTAGCATTTGAAATAAGATGTTTGGTATTCTCTCTTTAAGTTTTCTTAATCTATCCCAAGGAGATTCTTTTAAAAACCTGTATGCAACGTCGAATGTAGCGCCGCCCCACATTTCCAAAGAAAACAAATTGTTAAGATGATAAGCATAAAGGTCTGCAATATTTAACATATCGTATGTTCTCATTCTTGTTGCCATCAGTGATTGATGAGCATCTCTTAGTGTTGTATCGGTTATTAAGACCTCTTTTGATTGTTTAATATAGTTAATTACTCCCTTAACACCTTTTCTTAGGAGTATATCCCTTGTTCCCGCAGGAATCTTTGTTCCAAATCTTTCTTTGTATTTTGGTATGACAGGTAGAATCATATTGTCTGGTATGACAGAGTTTGATGGGTTATTGACTATATTATTTGCTAAAAATTTAAGCGCTTTTGTAGCTCTATCTCTTCTTTTTGTCATTTTAAAAAGCTCTTTTGTGGTGTCTATGAAATTTGTATCAAATTCACCGTTTATAAATTTTTTATGGGTTACGACATTTTCAAGAAATTGTAGATTTGTTTTTGGGCCTCTTATTCTAAATTCTTTTAATACTCTGTGCATTTTTTTGGCTGAATCTTTAAATGTTAATGCCCATGTTGAAACCTTGACAAGTAGCGAATCGTAATATGGTGTAATTTTTGCGTTGACATATGCGTTTCCGGCATCAAGCCTAACACCAAATCCTGCAGGTGAGCGATATACCTTAATCTCTCCTATGTCCGGCATAAAGTTGTTTTGTGGATCTTCTGTTGTTATCCTACACTGTATTGAATATCCTCTCTTTGTTATATCTTTTTGCGATTTTATACCTATTTCTATATCGCTCAACTTTTTTCCTTCTGCAATAAATATTTGGGATTTAACCAAATCTATACCAGTTACCATTTCTGTAACAGTATGTTCAACTTGAATGCGCGGGTTGACCTCTAAAAAATAGTGATTGCCGTCTGAGTCCACCAAAAATTCGACCGTTGCTGCGCTGATTATATTGGATGCTTTGGCTATCTTTATGGCATCTTCGTATAAATTATTTAGCGTTTGTTGTTTAATATTGATAGATGGAGCTATTTCTATCATCTTTTGATGCCTTCTTTGTATTGAACAATCCCTTTCGTATAGGTGAACAATATTGCCGTATTTGTCAGCCAGTATTTGAACTTCGATATGTTTGGGATTCTTTATATATTTTTCTATTATTATATCATCTCTTCCGAATGATTTTAGAGCTTCCCTTTTGACAGATTCAAAGCTTTCTTGAATATCTTTATCATTTTCTGCTATTCTTATTCCACGTCCGCCGCCACCGGCTGTTGCCTTTAACATTACGGGATATCCAATTTTTTTTGCAATAGATATTGCTTCGTCTATTGAAGTAATATTTCCTTCAGAGCCTTCTATTATTGGAACGTTTGCCTTTTTAGCTAATTGTTTTGAAAGTAGTTTATCTCCAAACATTTTTATTGTGTCATATTTTGGACCTATAAATATTATGCCTGCTTCATCGCATTTTTTTGCAAATTCGTAACTTTCCGACAGGAATCCGTAGCCGGGATGTATCGCATCTATATTTTTTCGTAAAGCTAAGTCTATTATTTCATCAATATTTAGATACGCCTCGACAGGACCTAACCCTTCTCCTATTAAATAAGCCTCATCTGCTTTGTATCTGTGGAGTGAGTATCTGTCTTCTTTTGAGTATATTGCAACGGTTTTTATATTTAGCTCTGTTGCTGCTCTAAATGTTCTGATAGCTATTTCCCCTCTGTTTGCGCTCATAAGCCTTTTGATTCTCATTTTACCCCCCTTATGGCATATAGTTAAAACTAATATCTTATATTACATTTTGTAAAAAAAGTCAATAATAATAGTAAACTAATACATAATTTATAACTGTATATATAATTAATACTAAAATATAGAATAGATTTATTTAAATATTGAGTGCTGGTATATAGAGATTATATTGCTTGTTCTTTGGCTAATTGCTCTAAAGCAAACAAGACGGTTTTTTTGACATCTTCTTTGTTTGTTGCATTAATTTTAAGAATTGGAACATCGCTGGGTATATTTTGTAGGATTGTGTTGATTTTTTCATCACTTAATTTGTTGGGTTTATCTGTTTTGGTTAAAGCAATAACGGTTGGTAGTCTTTTTAAGCCGTAGAATGCTGTATAGTAATTTGTTATATCTTTAATGGAGTTTTCATTTGTTGAGTCAGCTAATATAATTAATGCAAGCGCATTTTTAATCAGTATCGGATATATAAAACTAAACCTTTCCTGTCCAGGTGTTGCGTATATATGGAGTATTAAATCTTCATCTATGGTCAATCTACCAAAATCCATAGCTACGGTTGTTAATGCCTTGACATCTTTAAGCTCTTTTTCAGATATCGGTTTATCTGTGGTGATGGGCTCTATTTCACTAATTTGTTTTATGAATTCCGTTTTTCCAGCATTAAAACTTCCTGTAACAATGAGTTTGAAAACTGCCACTATAAGCCTCTTATTTTATCCATTATTTTTTCAAGGAAACTTTTTTTGATTTGTACGTCAAATTTTGAATTGCTTACTCTTCTTTTTTCTGTAAATTCTATCATATTAAGTATATACATTGCCGCCATGGTTTTAAGTTTTACTATGTCGTCCTTGTATTTATTCATTATATCTTCTATAGTAATACTACCTGATAGTGATTCTAACCAATCGATATCAAAGTTTGCATTAGCTATTTTGCACTGCTGAAGGACATATTTTGGAGCTCTTATGGATATAATTCTGTCTGTAGCAGGAAAGAATGATAAAATTTTATCTACGTTGTGTATCCTATCCAAAGCTTTTAAAATATAGTCTTTTAGCGTTTCTTTAAATACGTCTTTGTTTAATTTTAAGGATAGAAATTCAGAAAGTTCAAATTTTTCAATTGCTATCTCAACTTTTCCTAAAGATAATAGATAATAAGGGTCGTCAAAGTCGGATGATAGAATATAAAATTCATTATTCATTAAAAATCCTACAACCTTTTGATTGTTTGATATTATCTCGAATTTTTTATTGCCTTTTAGCTGTTTAAAAAACTCTCCTATATCGTATGTTTTATATTCTTTGTTTTTAACAAACTCTTCTATTGCTTCGCTTGATTCTTTTACTTCATGTAGAACATCTGTAATTTTCTTGTTTTCATCGATTGCAGATATTGCGTTTAAAAGTTCTGTGTGAAATGCCGGTTTTCTGACAAAGGTGATGTGATCTGCATTGTATACTATATCTCCCGGTTCTTTCAATATAACAATATGCGGTTTAAATCCAAAAGCCTTATCGTATATAATGTCTGCAAGTTTGCTCTTTACTATAGGACCTTTAATGTTTCCTATAACGACAATAGAATAGGTGGATTTATTAATTTCGTCTATGGCTTCCTTTGGTGTTTGAACAGTTTTTGAAGAGTAACCTATTTTTTCAAAGATTACCCTAAAAATATCCGAAAGAAGCTCATCGTTCAACACAAATAAAACTTTTTTTTCCATCAACCTTGAAATTCCTTTTAGGACTTTGTTTGTTAGATATATAGTTTTTTTATTGATAAGTCAAGTTTTTTATACTTAAGTAAGAGTGTAATTTTTATTCAATTTACTGTTTAAAACCAATTAAATTTTTATATTGAAACATAACTATTATTTAATGCTTATATCTGTTATAAACCAGTTTATTGCTTATTGCGGCAATATTTTTAAAATGTTGACCGTGTTTTTATATATTGGAATTATTTCATTTTTTCGCTTAAGGTTTTTTCAGCAACAATTCTTCCTATTTCTATAATTTCCCTGTGTTTATGAAAATCAAACACACTACATATGCTTTTTGAGATGTTTATTTCTATATCTATGGGATATTCAGCCTTTTTGTATCCCGATATGTGATTCATCATCAAATTTATGGCAAGACTTTTTGGGTCATCCCTAAAATCAAACGCCTTGCGCCAAAAATTTTCAAATTTATTTCCATCAAACTTAATCGGGTAGTCGTTTTTTATCGGACTATTTACATCAACGGCTATAATTAAATCGGTATCATCGCTCATAGTCGGCGCAATGGGTATGTTATTCAAGATACCGCCATCTACTATCATCTCGTTATCTTTATAAAAAGGAATGAATACGCCAGGGATTGCTGTAGATGCCCGTATAGCATCAATTAAGCTACCTTTTTGATACCAGATTTCTCTTTGTTTTGTTAGATTGACGGCAACAGCAGTAAATTTAATATCTAATTCTTCTATTACGGTGTCTTTAAACAGCGTTTTTAGATGTTTGTATAATGTTTCACCTTTTATCAATCCTTCCGAAAGTCCGGATGTAAAGTTGAAATCCATAAGTTTTGCTATGTCAAACAGGGATTGTTTAATAATCCATTCTTTATAGTCTTTTAGTTTTCCGCATGCGTATAGTCCTCCAATCAAAGCGCCCATAGATGTGCCTGCAATAGATTTAATTTCATAACCTTTTTCTTCTAAGACTTCTATTACGCCTATGTGGGCATAGCCTTTTGCTCCGCCACCCGATAAAACCAGTGATACACTCTTTCCCATCTCTTCTCCCTTTATAAGTATTTTGCTATCTGATTCATTGATATTTCGTAACATCTATCCTGCACTTTTGTATTATACGCTATATTGGCAGCTTGCGCAATTTTAAAGTCCTTTAGATAGTTTCCGCTTACGTCGTTTGGTAAGTTATATGCATACATTATCATTTTATAGCCGTTTTCTACAGGTATTCCGCACGCACCCCAGTTATCTGTCAAGAGCTTTGTATTAACTACGCCCGGATGAATACAATTTACACTTATATTCTTATCTTTCAGTATAGATGCAAATTTAAACGCAACAAGTATGTTACACAGTTTTGAGTCTGAATAGCCTTGATACGAATATGAAAAATCACCAGTTTTAACGCTATCGAAATTGATAGTTTGAGCATGTGCCATAGATGATACGATTATTATTTTTGATGGTGCATTTTTAATTAGCGTATCGGTTAGCATTATAGTCAATAAAAACGGAGAAAGATGGTTAACCTGATAGGTCATTTCAAAACCATCATCGGTTATAGTGTGCGTATTGCTGAAGCATGCAGCGTTATTTATTAAGACGTTAATAGGTAGATGCTTTATTGAAGAAAATGCGTTTTTTACTTCTTTTAGTTTTGAGAAATCGGCGCATACGGTAACTATGTCTATATTGCGATTGTGGGATAGTAGTATATTTTTGGCTTTAGCAAGTTTTTCATTATTTCTTCCATGGATTATAAGATTTTTCCCTGCTTTAGAAAACTCTATGGCAGTTTGTAACCCTATACCATCTGTAGAGCCGGTTATCATGATGTATTTTTTCATATTTTGCTCCTTTTTTTGAATTTATTATACTGAGAAAAGGT
>Ga0256842_1002062_pt1 | contig 15008 bp, 17 predicted proteins | sample 4559240metaG_FD_185973 | JGI IMG/M metagenome (GOLD analysis project Ga0256842, IMG submission 185973) | Hydrothermal vent microbial communities from Guaymas Basin, Mexico - 4559-240 | ecosystem: Environmental > Aquatic > Marine > Hydrothermal vents | place: Mexico: Guaymas Basin | collected...
AGAGGGTCTTTGCCGTGGATGGATTCCATGTAATCCCTGTATCTAAGGGCAGTGGTATAGCGATGATGCCCATCTGCAATGTAAATTTTCTTATCAAGAAAATGGCTCTGCACATGTTTTGAAAGTCGGGCAGGTATTTTATAAAGACTATGGGTTTCTCCATTAAGTGTTGCCTGATAAAGAAGCTCTTCTTTCTCAAGACTATTTAAAAGTTTTAAACCCGGGTCCTCAAACAGGCCAAAAATTTGACTGAACTGGAACCCCGTTGTTTTTAAAAGATTAAACCTGTCTTCTGTGATTTTGGGAAACACCTTTTCATGAGGAAGGATCTTTTCCTCTTCAAAAGGTATAAGCTCAACAATTCCTATAAAACCTCTCCTTTTAAGTCTTTTCCCCTGATGGTTAAATTCAACTTCGTAGTAATAAAAGCAGGGATTTTTTTCCTTTATCAAGATGTTTTCATTTATCCAGGTATTTAAAAGCTCTTTTGCTTTTTCGTAAGTTTCTGGTATTTCAAGGTGAAAAATGTTGTAAGGGCTTTTCTTTTTGTAAAATTCAACTTCTTCCGGACTTACCACATCATAAGGAGGAGCAACCACATTTTCTATAGAAACTTTTTCCAAGTTATACCTCCAGCCAGGTAAGGGAAGGACCTTGGGCATGCTCTTTCTCCATTTTCCAAGTTTTTTAAAGTCTAACAAATAATCAGGGTTTATCAAGTTGTTTTTTTTTGTGGTATAATAAAAAAAGTGAACTTTGCCAGCTGGAAACAAGGAATTCTGGAATATGTCTCAAAAAGGGAAAAAGGTTCAGGGGGGTTTGGCTCAACTCCTTATCTTCCTCCTACCCTGGAGGATACTTATTTTTCTTTGATGACCTTAAGGCTTCTCCATCAGAAAATAAATTTTGACAAACACAGGGCCTTTTTATTCAGACAAAAGCTATCCGAACTTGGATTTGAACCCGTAGCAAAATTTCTTGAGCTTTTGAAAATATTTCACCTTTCTCCTCCAGATTTGGGGAGAAAAATTTTTCTCAGAGCTAAAGAAAAATTAGCAAAATCAGAGGTGAGTTTTAAAGAGCTTTATTGCCTTTTTGAAATTTTTTTATTTTTTAAAAAAGCGGAATTTCTGGAAGAAATTAAAACCCGGGTTTTTGAGAATTTGTCTAAAAAGAAAATGGTTACTCTTGAGGATTATTACCATGCCTATAGGGTGCTTGGAAGGGTGTTTCCAGAAGAGCTTCTCTCCCACATTCTTGAGGCACAGAATCCAGATGGTGGTTTTGGTTTTTATAAAGGCACAACTTCTTATGTGGAAAACTGCTTTTTTGCCTGTTTTGTGCTTAAAGGCTTTTCTCTTGCCCCTAAATATCTGGATAAGCTTAAAGAATTTGTCTGGGCCTGTAGAAACAGGGATGGAGGGTTTGGAAGGAGTCCCCAGGGCATTTCCTTTCTTGAGAGCACCTATTATGCCTGCTGGATTTTATTAAATTTTTGAGCATGAAATGGTTCTGTCCATTTTGCTGGAAAGAGATTGAAGAAAAAGCCATTTTCTGTCCTTTTTGTCAGGGCAATCTGGAAAAGTTTCAAAGCCTTTCTTTTGAAGAAAAGCTCCTTTTAGGCTTAAAAAGTCCAATCTGTCAAAATCGGATGTTTGTTATAAAAACTCTGGGCAGAATAAAGAGCGAAAAAGCTGTTAAACCACTTTGCGAACATTTAAATGCCCCTGTAGATCCCTATGAGATTATGGAGACCCTTAAAGCCCTTAAGCTGATTGGTTCTAAAGAAGCAGAGGAGTGTATTGAAAATTTTTTAAAGACATGCAATATGAAAATTGTTTTAAAATTTGCAAGGGAAGAGTTAAAAGTAAAGTGAGGTTAAAAAAGTCCTTTGGGCAGCACCTTCTTATTGCTCCCGGCATTTTGCAAAGGATTGTGGAATTTGCAGAGATAAGGCCAGGGGAAGTGGTGGTGGAAATAGGTCCTGGCACGGGAAATCTTACCCGGTACCTGCTGAAAACTCAGCTAAAAAAGCTTTACTTAATAGAGCTTGACAGAGAGATGGTAGAGCTTCTTTGCAAAAAAATTAAAGACCCCAGAGTGGAGCTCATCTGTGCCGATGCCAAGAGTTTTGATTTTTCTTCCCTTTCAGAAAAGAGGCTTAAACTTATTGGCAACCTTCCTTACAATGTGGCAGGTCTTATCATAGAAAACACCGTAAACTTTAAAGACTTAATTCCAGAGGCCTATTACATGGTGCAAAAGGAAGTGGCAGAAAGATTAAAGAGCACCACTTCCTGGCTTGGAACTTTTGTAAATACATTTTACACCGTGGACTACCTCATGACCATTCCACCCAGATTTTTTCTGCCACCACCCAGGGTGTATTCAGCTCTTTTAGTCTTGAGGAGAAGAATGGAGCCTGCCCTGGATATAGAGCCTGAATCTTATAAAAAATTTTTGACAAGACTTTATGCTCAAAAAAGGAAAATGCTAAAGCGTAAAATAAAAGAAGAAGTTTTGATTAAAGCCGGAATTTCGCCGAATAAAAGGGTGGAGGAACTCTATACAGAAGATTTTATCAAACTTTTCAGATATTATTCTGTGCTGTTTGAAGAATAGCTGGCTTTGATAGCTTTTAATTTTTTAGCTCTTAATCTTTTGTATCTTGCCATTCTTATGCGTCTTATTGCCCTTAAGTGTTCTCTATATGTACGGGAGAAGCAGTGAGTACCATCGTTTTTGGCAACGAAGTAAAGATAGGGTACCTTAGCAGGGAAAAGCACTGCTTTTATACTTTCTTCTCCGGGATTTGAAATAGGGGTTGGAGGAAGGCCCTTGTTTAGATATGTGTTATAAGGACTTTTTACCCGGTAGTAGTCTTTGTAATAGAGACGTCTGAATTTTTTTAAGGCATAATTAACAGTGGGATCTGCCTGAAGGGGCATCCCAATTTTTAAGCGATTCCAGTAAACAGCAGCAATAAGGGGTTTTTCTTTATTAAAAATGGCTTCTTTTTCTACAATGGAAGCAAGGGTAATGACTTCTTTCAGGCTGAGGCCTTTTTCTTCTGCTATTTTTTCATACTTTTTCCAGTGCTCCCAGAAGTTATTCACCATTACCTTTATTACCCTTTCAGGAGGAGTATTTCTGGCAAAGTAATAAGTATCAGGAAAGAGAAATCCTTCTGCAGTGGTGGAAGGGATGCCAAGTGATTTGACAAAATTTTCGTTTTCAGCCAGACTTAAAAATTCCTCTTTTTTACAGATTTTTTGCTTATCAAGGATGTCTGCAACCTGCCAGATAGTTGCTCCTTCTGGAATAATTACTTTTCTTAAGTATATTTTTCCTTCAGCCAAAATTTTTAAAATTTCATCTGCAGACTGATATGGAAAAAGTGCATACTCTCCTGCCTTAAATTTTTTATAGGCCCCGGTCCTTAAGGCTTCAACTACAAATACCCAGGTATTTCTAATAACTCCTGCTTTTTTTAATTTCCGGGCTATGGTTATTAAGGAATCTCCTTTGTTGATTTCTATAATGTGAAACTCCTTGGTTTCTATGGGAGAGGGCGCTTTTCGTTCCTGCAGATAAAAAGCTATTCCTATCAAAAGAAAATAAAATAAAAGAACACAAATAAAAATTTTTTTATGTCTTGAGATATGCATTTTTAATGGTATTTTAAATAAAGTCCTAAAAGGAGGTATGTATGCTTAATGAAGAAGTCCTTAAAACCTTAGAAAAGGAAGCCAAGGAAAACCCTCATGCAGTTTTTGCTCAACACCGTTTAGCAATAGCTTACTTCAAGTTGGGGAAATTGCAAGAGGCAAAGGAGGCCTTTAAAAAGGTGCTTAAGCTTGATCCTTATCACTTTGAGGCCATGGTAAACCTGGGAATTATACTTGCCCAGGAAGGAGAGCTTGAGGAAGCCAAAAAGGCCTTTACTTTTACTCTTAAGTTTTATCCCAAGTCTGTTGAAGCCTGGACAAATCTGGGTTTAATTGAGTTTCAGCTTGGTAATCTTGAAGAGGCAGAAAAATGCTATAGAAAAGCCCTTGAGCTAAAGCCAGATTTTGTGTCTGCAGCTGTTAATTTGTCAACAGTGCTTATTGAAAAGGAGGAATATGAAGAGGCTATAAAGCTCCTTGAAGAGGCTGCTCAGTATGCTCCTCAGCTTGCTACTCTTTATAACAATCTGGCTGTGGCTTACTACTATGCTGGAAATAAAGAAAAGGCACTTGAAAATCTAAACAAGGCAAAAGAGCTCGGATATCCTGTAAGTAAAGAATTTGAGAGGTTGTTGAAAAATGAGGTTTCCCAAGTTTAAAGTGCCTACCTGTCCTTTTTGCGGAAGGCCTATAGAAAAACCCAAGCTTCTTTCCATAGGCTATTCAGACTTTGAGGCAGGAGTGTGCGAGTGTGGAAGTGTATATGTATGTGATGTTACCGGAAAAAATCGTGGAGCAGCTTTTGTGGAGGCACTGGTAATAGCCTGCGGAGGAAACTGGGACCTTGCCTGGGACCTTTCTCCAGAAGAAGATTATCAGGAAATATGGGTTGAAAATTATGACTTTGAAAACCACAGGATAATTGAACTTCCAGCAGGCGATAAGAAACGTTTGAGAAGTGCCCTCTGTTTTATTAAAGTGGCAAGAGATATTGAAGAGATTAGAGAACCCGGGCTTAAAAAGGCTTTAAAAAGAGAAAAAAAAGTAAATATTCCACCCAAGAAAAAACGATTAAAAAGACAGGAAATAGAAAAACTTATAAGCGAAGGGAATTTGCAGGAGCTTATTTCCTATCACTTGGGTGAGCCTTTAAACCTTCATACCTTTCAAAAGCTTCTTTATCACCCTGATCCCTTGATAAGAAAAAGGGCAGGAGTTTATTTAGGGCTTGTTGCCAAAGCCCTTTCTGATGTTTATCCGGAGAAGGTTCTTGATTTGATAAAACGCCTTATCTATGCAGCAGCAGATTCTGCAGCTTCTCCCTGGGGTGCTATTGAAGCTGTGGGAGAGATTTTACGAAATACTGGAGATAGATATGCCCTTTTTATAAACAATCTCTTTGCCTTTCTTCCATACCCTGAATATACTTTATATGTACTTTATGCCTTTTACAGGATTTCAGAAATTTATCCAGAGTTGCTTAAAAAGGGACCATATTTAAAATTACTCAAATTTCTTGAAAAAGGGGTGGCTCCAGAAGCAGAGGCTTTGATTTATCTTATTTTTAAAAATTTAAAGGCAAAAGAAGTACTGCCCTATCTTTCTGGTGAAGGAAGTGGGCGGATATTTAATTATCAGAAAATGGATTACGAAGACATTGAGCTAAAAGAACTTGCAGAAAAAGTTAGAGAGGAGCTTGGTGGATGAAAAAAGAGATTTTAACGGAGAGGGGCAGGCTTTTTGAGAGTGTGGGGGTTCCTGAGGACTTGAAGGAGGCTTATAAGCTTGCTTTAAAGGCTCATCAGCACTGGATTGATGGAAGGGTGCTTGATGCTATAGAGCTTTACCAGGAGGCTTTAAAGCTCTTTCAGGAAAAAGGGGCATACAAAGAGGTGGCAAATATCCTTGAAGCCCTGGGGGACATGTATCATTTAAGGGGGAGAATGAAAGAGTGTTTAAGGGCTTATAAAGCCTGCCTGGATATTTGTGAGGACTTTGAAGATGAACTTAGCACTGCAGTGATTGCAGAAAAGATTGTGCATGTTTATCGCAGACAAAGGGAATACGAAAAAATGCTTCCTTATCTTCATCGCATCCTTGAAATAGCTGAGAAGTTTGGAGATGCCCACAGGGCTGCAAGGGCTATGGTGGGAATAGGAGATGTCCATCAGGCAAAAGGAGACTTTCAGACAGCTAAGGAAGCCTATGAAATAGCCCTGAAGATTTACGAGGGAATGGGAGCAATAGAGCTTGCCAAAGTAGTGAAAGAAGGCCTGAAGCAGGTTGAAGAGAAACTTAAAAGTTCTGAAAACACTTAAAAGTCACAGTAGCACGGACTGTTAATTTCTGGCTGTCTTTAGCAGGATGAGGAAGTGATAAGCTTTTGGATGCCCTTAACGGGAAAACGGGGAAATTTCTGGATTTATAATCTATTTTCTCTATATAACAGCTACCTGAGAGAACTCTGCCAATTTCTTTAGAAAGACTGAGGGCATTTTTGATAAGCTCCAAAGTCAATCTATTTTTTTCAAGCTTTAATTTGGAAGGAGAAACTCGCCAGCCCTGACTTCTTACAAAATAAGAAAAAAGTGTAGGATAGATTTTTTTAAGCCTTAAAAAAGGCTTTATTGCCTTTCCCTGTATGGCAGGGCTTTTCCCTTCAAAGGTATAAAAAATAGTGCCCTTGTATCCATTGCATATCAGGCTGTCTTTTTCCCAGATACAATTTTGTGAAGTATAAAATTTTCCACCTCTGTGTTTAATTTTTAGTTGCCTTATTTCCTTATCAAGGAATCCAAGAATTTTTAAAACTTCTTTTTCTGTAGCGGCTTTTACTGTTGCCTCAATGTTAAAGACGTATTCATCAGGGAGAAGGGATTTTTCTACAGACAGAGGAAGCTTTATTTCAAGTTTATTAATTTTCTGACACACACCGGGTTTGGTAGAATAAAAAAGCAAAAGCCCTGTAAGAAAAATTCCCACACAGTTAAGCTTTTCTATCTTTTTAATAACCACTTTATAGCGGGTTTTTTGTTTGTCCTGAGGAGGAATTTCTTTAAAAAGATAGAATAGCCATTTTATGAGGTAAAAACTCAGCACAAGAGCTCCAACACTAAAAAAGAGAAAGAGCACTGTGCCTACTGCAAGTCCTATAAACAACAAAAACAAAAATATCCCTGCAGCTAATCCTAAGAAGAAAAGGAGCCTTTTAAAGAAGTTCATCTTTCATATCCAGGAAGTTCTACCTGGGTGCAGGTTCCAGTAGGGCAGTTATGCTGGGCAGTGATCCTGGGTTTATCAACAGAAGAGCTGCCTGAATCTACAATGGCATTTACCACGCTCATTAGTCTTTTTATATTTTTGCTTTTACACTTTGGGCAGCTTACTTCGCTCAATTCATTTTTATTTTTTAAAAAGACTTCAAATTCTTCACCGCAGTCTTTACAGTGGAATTCATAGATGGGCATTTTTGGTTACCTCATAGAGGGATAATTAAGTGCCCGGGGCCGGACTCGAACCGGCACGGGGCGTAAACCCCAGTGGATTTTAAGTCCACAGCGTCTACCAATTCCGCCACCCGGGCGGATTACTATCTTTATGATAATCCAAATTTTTTTTACGGCAAGATCCCTTTTTTCATATTTATACTACAAAAAATATTCTGAAAATGCGTAACCTAAGGACAAAACAGGATAATTATACAAAAGTAGAACTCTTTACTTTTTTTCAGGAGGTTTTGGTAAGTAGTCTGTTTTTACATTGAACATAGCTCTTATAATGCTTTTCTTTACTTTCGGATCAAGGGAAAAGATGTTTGTTTTTATATAATCTTCTAAAAATTTTCTTTTCGTCTTTTCAGCAAAAGGACAAGGGTTTTTTAAAACAGGCCATTCCATTTTTTTTACAAAGCTTTTAATGAGCCTTTTTTCCACAAGAAAAAGTGGCCTTATTATGTAAAGTTTACCTTTAAACATTTCCTGTTTTGGCACAATAGATGAGATTTCACCATGATAAAAAAGATTAAGGAAAAAGGTTACAACCACATCGTCAATATGGTGCCCTAAGGCAAGTTTGTTTGCTCCAAGCTCCTCTGCCAGTTTAAAGAGGTGTTTTCTCCTGTGCCAGGAGCATACAAAACAGGGATTTTTGTTGCCTTTTTCAGCTACTTCAAGTGCCTGAAGTCCACAATCTGTTTTTTTTACCAAAAACTCTGCTCCAAGCCCTTCTGCAAATTTTTTTAGCCAGTTTACCCCTTTTTCATACTCTTCAAGATTTGCCTTGGGGAAGCCCATATCAAGATGTACTGCCAGGATTCTATAGTCCTTCCTCAGCTTTTTTCTCCACTCAGCAAGGAAATAAAGAAGCACAAGGCTGTCTTCCCCTCCTGAGAGCCCTGTAATTATAAAGTCTCCTTCCTCAAGCATGCTATATCCATGAATAGCTCTTCCAATCCAGCGTTTAAGCTTGTTGTAAGTGCTCATTTAAGTAGCTAAGGAATCTTTACTTCGGGATTCAGCAGATTAAAAGGGTCAAATGCCTGTTTAATCTTTTTCATTATTTCAATTTCTAAAGGGCTGAGTTCTTTTTTGGCAAAAAACCTTTTTGTATAACCCACTCCATGTTCTCCAGAAAATGTTCCTCCCAGCTTCCAGACCTTCTGGATTATTTTCTTTCTGGCAAGCTCTGCTAAACCCTTGTCTTCTTCATTGTGCATGATGTTTATGTGAAAATTTCCGTCTCCTGCATGTCCAAAACACAGGATAGGTAATCTTACCTCTTCTTCTATCTTCCTTACTGTTTTAAGGAGTGTTTTCATCTGGCTTCTTGGTACCACCACATCGTTTGAAATTTTAAACTTCCCCAGAACTTTTGTAGCAGGTGAAATTTCTCTTCTCAATTCCCAGAGCTCTTCAATATGTTTTTCCTCTTCGGCTTTAAAAAAGGGAATTTTTAATGAATTCAGTATTTTTTCTACTATTTCTGAATCTTTTTTTACTTCTTCTTTCCTGCCATCAAGTTCAAGAAAAAGCATAGCCTGGGTATTTTTAAATTTTTTATCCTTTTTTACCTTATACAGGGCCTTGAGAGAGGTTTTATCCACGAATTCTGCACAGCAAGGAGTCAAGCCTTTTAAAAGAAGTGCAGAAATAACAGAAAGTGGTTCTTCTTCAAGCTGGTGAAATGAAACGAAGAGCATCCTTTTTTCTGGAAGCGGGAGGAGTTTTAAAGTGATTTCAGTAAACACACCCAGTGTGCCTTCAGAGCCAATCATAAGAGAAGTTAAGTTGTAATTTACTGCCTGTTTTAAAACAGGCCTTCCAGTGTGAAAAAGCCTTCCCCCCGGGAGCACCACTTCTATGTCAAGCACATAGTCCTTGGTGGTGCCATATTTTAAGCCTCTTGGGCCACCGGCAGCAGTTGCTACATTTCCTCCTATTGTGGAAAAGGCATAGCTTGCAGGGTCTGGTGGATAAAATAAGCCATAGGGTTTAAGGAAATCTTTTAATTGCTTATTCACTACCCCTGGTTCCACTTTTACAATTCTTTCTTCCTGATTTAATTCAAGTATTCTATTCATTCTGGTAAAAGAAATTACAATGCCGTTTTTATGGGATAAGGAACTTCCTGTAGTAGAAGTGCCTGCCCCGCGGGGAGTTACAGGTATTTTAAAATCTTCTGCAATCTTTAGGATTTCAATTACTTCTTCTTTTTTTTCAGGAAGAGCCACAGCAAGGGGCCAGATGCCTCTTAAGGAAGAATCATAAGTATAGACAAGGCATTCTTCCTGAGTTAACAAACGCTTTCCAAGAAGAGACTTGAGCTTACGCAGTGCCTGCTGAGAGGGAAAGTTCTTCACCTTCTTTTACACCTCTTTTCTCCTGGGTTGAAAGCTCCTCTTCCACTTCTTTACGAATGTAGTCCACCTTTATTTTAATGGAGGGATCCCTCATAAGCTTTTTCTCAAGGGCCTTTATATTATAGATTACCGTGGAGTGTTCTCTTCCAAAGAGTTCCCCAATTTCTTTGAAAGACTTTCCTGCCAGTCTTCTTATTAAATACATGGCAACCTGTCTTGATTCACTCACCTCTTTTTTTCTTGAAGCAGAAAAAAGTTTTTCTCTGGATACCCCAAAAAATCTGCAGGTGGTTTCTATTATGTACTCAATGTCCTGTTCCCCTTTTTTATCAGCTCCTATTTCTGCTATTACTTCCTTTGCCAGTGAAAGAGAGATAGGTTCTTTTAGCAGAGAAGAGCGTGCAATAAGCCCAAGCACAGCACTTTCTATCTGTCTTACATCCCCTCTTATATGCCTTGCAAGATACTCCACCACTTCATAAGGGAAATTTTTACCCATTTTTTTGGCTTTGTGACGGATAATCTTCTTTCTTGTGCTAAAATCTGGAGGATTCAGGCGAATAAGAAGTCCAGAAGAAAGGCGAGATTTTAAACTACTATCAAGGTCTGAGATCTCCTGAGGCAGTTTAATGGAAGTAAAAACCACGGTTTTGCCCTGCTCAAGAAGATAATCCAGTAAAAATGCAAGCTCTGTTTGGGTGTAATCCTTTCCTGCAAAAAAGTCCACTCCTTCAAGAAGGAGCACATCACATTCTTTACGAAATTTGTCTTTAAAGCTTTCAATCATACCAGACTTTAGATACTTAAGCATATAACTGAGAAAGTCTCTTGCCGTGAGATAAAAAACCCGAGTAAAGCCCTTTTTTAATAACCCATTTCCTACTGCCTGAGTAAGGTGGGTTTTCCCCAGTCCAAAGTGCCCACAAAGATACACCATGTAGCTCCTGGGGAGTTCTTCAGCTATTTGATAGCAAACATTATAGGCAAACTGATTACACTTGCCTGTGACGAAGTCTTCAAAAGTAAATTTGGGGCTGAGTTTTCTGCCAAGAAATGTCGTTGGATTATAGGGAATTATAAGCTGATGTGCCTCTCGCTCTTCAGCTACAACGAGTTTTACCTCCCTTATTCCCGATTCTCGGGCTAATTTGTTTAAAAGAGAAAAATAATTTTCTTTAATCCAGTCTCGGGTAAACTCGTTTGGCAACAAGAGATAAAGTACTTCTTCTTTTATATCTCCCTGAAGAGAAGAAAACCATACTTTATAAATAGGTTCTGGGAGCCTTTCTTTTAAGAGGCCTTTTATTTTTTCCCAGGACGCCGTCTTACTCATGGCTTTTAAGCATAATGAAAAAGAATAATTTTGCAAATCCTGGTGTGCCCCGGTTTGGTAAGATGTGAAAATGGATTTTTTTATAAAAAATTCTCAACAGATAAAAGGGTTAAAAATCCTTTTCAAGGAAAATAGCTTAACTTCTATGTTTGAAAGCCTTATTTTAGAGCTAACTTGAGGTAAAGCACTTTTCCTTTTTTGCTATTTATTGATTTTTGAAAATATTTGAGATTTTTCAGAAAAGAGATATTTTTTCGTTAATTCAGATGGTTGAGTTTACTCACGAGAAAACACGCTATAGAGTGTTTTCTGGAGAGAGGTTTTAATTCAGGAGAGCCCGTCAGGCAGATGTCTTCTTTTATAGGACATCTGGGATAAAAAGGGCAGCCTTTTTTGATTTCTGTAATTCCAGCCACCTCTCCTTTTATCTGGTCAAAAGGAGGTGGTGAAGGGGCAAAGGGATCAGGATAGGCCCTGATAAGCATCTGCGTATAAGGATGATGCATAGTTTTATTTAAAAGCTCTGCGGAAAATTCTTCTACGATGTTTCCCATATACATTACAAGGATTTTATCTGCCAGAGCTTTTGCTACACGGAGACTGTGAGTGATTAAAAAATAAGAAGCACCTGTTTTTTCTCTAAGTCGTTTAAGCACTTTTAAAATCTGGGCTTCTACACTTACATCAAGGGAGGAAGTGGGTTCATCAAGCACAAGAAGGCCAGGATCCGTAATAAGAGCCCTTGCCAGGGCAACCCTCTGTCTCTGCCCTCCACTTAAAGCATGAGGATAAAGCTCAAGCACTTCTTTGGAAAGTCCCACCTCTCTTAATAAATTGATGACCTTTTTCAAACCCTCTTTTTCACTTTTTCGGAATTTTATAAGAAAAGGCTCAAGCAGGGATTCTTTTATCTTCATTCTGGGATTTAAAGAAGCATAGGGATCCTGAAAGACTGCCTGAACAGAAGTAGAAACTTCAATATGGCCTTTGTCTGGTTTTTCAATACCTAATATAAGTTTTCCAAGAGTGGTTTTACCACAGCCGCTTTCTCCTAATAAGACCACGCTTTCTCTTTCTTTTATTTCCAAATTAATGTTTTTTAAAGCCCAAAATCTAATTTTCTTGAAAAGAGACACCCTTATTTCATAGCTTTTCCAGAGGCCTTTTGCTTGAACAAGGAGTTTATTTTTCATAATGCCAGCATCTTACCTTTCTTTTGGGAGAAATTGCTATCAAAGGAGGCACCCCTTTCTTATAGCACTTTTCTGTTTTTTCAGAGCATAGTGCTAAATAAGGACAGCCCTGGTGTTCCTGTGTTTTTAAGTTTAAGGCTCTCATTTCGGTGCCTGAGTCTTCAATAGAATAGGCTTTCATTAGTTCCTTTGCGTAGGGATGAAGAGGGGTTTTGAATAAATCCTCTACCGGAGCCTCTTCTATAAGAAAGCCTTTGTAAAGCACACCCACCCTTCTGGCTATCCAGCGCATCACTCCAAGGTCGTGAGTGATAAATAAAATAGAAAGCCCCTTTTTTTGATTAAGGCTTAATAAGAGCTTCATAATTTGAATCTGGAGGGTGAGGTCAAGTGCTGTAGTAGGTTCATCAGCTATTAAAAGAGAGGGATCCCTTGCTAAAGAAATGGCAATCATTACCCTCTGTCTCATTCCACCTGAGAGTTCGTGAGGATAGTTTCTTAATCTCATTTCTGGATCAGGAAGGCCCACCTCTTTTAACAATTCTATCGCCCGTCTTTTCCTTTCTGCTTTGTTACCTGATAGTACCTCTTCTATCTGTTCTCCTACAGTCAATACAGGATTAAGGGCACTTAAAGGATCCTGGAGAATAAGGGCTATTTCTTTACCCCTGATATTTCTTAAATTTTCTTCATCAAGCCCTGTAAGATCAATTTCTTTAAATATTATTTTTCCTGAGAGTATGTGAACTCCTGGAGGAAGAAGCCTTATTATAGAAAGAGAGGTAAGGGTTTTTCCTGAACCGCTTTCTCCAAGAAGTCCATAAATTTCACCCCTGTGAATAACAAAAGAAACTTCTTTTACTATGGATATTCTATCACTACCAAGAGAAAGGTTTTCTACTTTTAAAAGCGACATTTTTTTCAATTTTGCCTGCACCTGCAGGCAGGAAAATTTAGCCTCAGGTATGGCAGGATCTAAATTCTGCTATAAGAACCTCTGTGGGACTGGCTTCTCTTACTTCCAAAATTTCTATCTCTAACTCTATCTCTTTACCAGCTCCTGGATGATTAAAATCTGCCACAATTTTTCCTTCCTCTATTTTTAAAACCTTAAAAAAAGTGGGCTCTCCGTACCTATTTTTTTCAATATACCACTTTCCTATTTCAAGATTTTCAGGATTTTTAAGAGAGGATATTTCAATCTCTTTAATTAAATAGGGAAGATGAGGCCCATAAGCCTGCTCTGGTTTTAAAGTTATTTTTATCTTTTCTCCGGAAGATTTATTAAGAATAGCTTCTTCTATAGGAGAGGGGATTCTTTCTCTCCCATAGACAAATCCTATTTCTATGGGCCTTTTAAAGGCTTCAGGCACATCTTCTTTAAAAACAGGTTTATAACGAATTCTTACAAAACAATCCCGGGCAATTTTTTGCATTTAGCTCTCCTTTTTTATTTTATTAAGTATTCCAGAAGGGCCATATGGAGCCACATCTTATTTTCTGCCTGATCCCAGACTACAGAATTTGGGCCTTCAAGGACATCTTCTGTTATTTCTTCTCCTCTGTGTGCCGGGAGACAATGAAGCACAATGGCTTCTGGATGGGCAAGGGAAAGCAGTTCTTTATTTAACTGAAACTCTTTAAAGGCTTTTTTCCTGAGCTCTTCCTCTTCTTCTTGCCCCATGCTCGTCCAGACATCTGTGTTTATTATTTCTGCTCCTTTAATGGCTTTCTTGGGATCTCTCAGGACTTCAATTTTTGCAGAAAAGCGTTTTTTTGCTTGCTCTAAAACCTCTTTATCCGGATCAAATCCCTCTGGACACGCAATAATAAGTGGGAACCCAAGGATAGCAGCAAGTTCTATCCAGGAATTTGCCATATTATTGCCATCCCCTATCCAGACAACGCCGGTTTTAAAAGGGTCTTTTCCTGATTCAAGGATGGTCATAAAGTCAGAAAGAATCTGGCAGGGATGAAACCTATCAGAAAGTCCATTTATTATAGGGATTTGGGAATATTTTGCAAATTCTTCTATGGTGGCCTGTGAATAGGTTCTTAAAACCAGTGCATGGAGATAACGGGAAAGCACACGTGCAGTGTCTTTTATAGGCTCTCCTCTTGAGAGCTGAAGATTCTGGGTGGGAAGAAAAATTGTGTTCCCTCCAAGGCGCATCATAGCAGCTTCAAAGGAGACTCTCGTTCTTGTGGAAGGCTTTTCAAAAATAAGGCCAAGTATTTTTCCTGAAAACTCCTTTTCTAAACCACCATTTTTTTTGATTTCTATTGCTCTTTCAATAAGAGATAGAATTTCTTCTTTCTCAAAATCCCAGATTCTCGTAAAATGTACCCCCATAAAAAGCTCCTTTTCTGATTTTGATTTTTCCCATTTTTATATTAATTTTTTATTTTGTAAAGGGGCATTAAAGTTTTTTTAACTTTTGCCGATAAATATAGACGAGAAAAAGACCAAAGTTTAAAAGCCATGAAGGTACTTAAAATAGAGAACGCAAAGCCATTATCTTCTTCAGAAAAAATAGAAAACTCAAGGGTTTTCAAGAGTTTACATTCTTTAAAAGAAGTAAAGAATAAAGGAGAAAAGCGACCTATTGAGAACGATAAAGTGGCCTCAAAAGATAATAAGAATCAGCTGGATAGAGAAAAAGAGTTTGACTCTATTTTGAAAAAGATAAAAGAGAGGCTTAATCCTTTAAACAAGGTACTGAAAGTAGAAATTGATAAGGATTTAAAGGTGCCTGTCTTTAAAATTATAGATAAAGATACCAAGGAAGTGATCAGGCAAATTCCCTGGGAGGAGACTTTGAAGTTGTGGAAGGCCCTTGAAGAGCTTTTAAAGAAAGAAGGTCTGGAGAAGACCGAGCTTAAAGGTATTTTTTTAGAAAAGGAGGTGTAATAAGCCATGGCAGACTTTTACATGAGTAATGTAACAGGCCTTCTGG
>Ga0256842_1002063_pt1 | contig 15007 bp, 12 predicted proteins | sample 4559240metaG_FD_185973 | JGI IMG/M metagenome (GOLD analysis project Ga0256842, IMG submission 185973) | Hydrothermal vent microbial communities from Guaymas Basin, Mexico - 4559-240 | ecosystem: Environmental > Aquatic > Marine > Hydrothermal vents | place: Mexico: Guaymas Basin | collected...
CATAATAGGGTCTAACATCGGTTCAGGGATCTCCTCAACATCAACCTCTTCACTTCCTATTGAACGCATTTCAATCATTAAAAGTTCTTCTTTCGTACCAGAAAGATAGAGATCAAGTGTAGAGTTTTTTAGTTGTGAAAGTGTCGGATTTAAAACAAGCTCACCATCTACTTTTGCAGCACGTACAGCAGATACACTTCTGTTAATATCAATATCTGAAACAAAAAGTGCAGCTGAAGCAGCATTAAGTGCTAAAACCTGCATATCTGATTCAGCATCCGCTGAAAATACCATAATTGTGATCTGTGTCGGATGTCCAAAACCTTTTGGAAAGAGTGGGCGAAGACTTCTGTCAACTATGCGTGAAGTAAGTGTTTCAAAATCACTCGGTTTTGTTTCACGCTTGAAAAATCCACCGGGAATTTTCCCTGCTGCATAAGTTTTTTCTATATACTGTACTGTTAACGGCAAAAAATCATCCTGAACAAGCTCTGTCTCATCAATAACAACTGTTGCAAGTATTACTGTCTTGCCTGATTTTAACCATGCACTTCCATTTGCCTGTTTTGCCACATCACCAAAGCTGTATGCTTCTTCTCTGTTTTCTAAATTTAATTTTACATCGTATGTCATCTGTTTTCCTCTAATATTTTTTCTATTACTTCATCATCAAGTTGTTCTAAACTTTTGTAGTATAAATCTGTTTCTACATAATCATCAATATCATATAAAAAAAAGATATCATCCACAAACATCTCCAACACCTCAAGTACATCACTTGGAAGCACTGGTACAGCAATATAAACCGCTTTTGGTTGTTGATGAAGCACCGTTTTAAGTGCTGTCATAAACTTTGTACCGGTCTCACTTCCCTCATCAACAAGCAAAACAACCTGATTTTTCATTGATGGAAAAGGTCTGCCTTTTCGATATTGATATATATAACTAAGTATATCCTCTTCATGCTTTCTGTGTGCTTCACCGTAGATATAATCATACTGAATTTCAAAAGCATCAATAAGACTTTCATTTAAAACTATCTCTTCTGTCTCGCTGACACGTGCCACTTCACACTCTGAATTATTTGGTGCCATTATTGCTTCTAAAAAAAGAATATCCAAAGGATTCTTAAAACGTTCTTTTATATATGAGCCCAGCTGAAGTCCGCCTTTGGAAACTGCAATAATATTCCACTCCTCCTCTTTGAGTTTTTGTATCGGCATAATGTCTATAAGTTTGCTAGCTGCATCTTGACGATCATTGAGTATATTTTTATATTTTTGCATCATATGGTTCCTAATTGGTTTGAGAATTCGGCAACTTATAGGTAATAAAGGAACTGTTTTTACTTGGCTGCATCAATGGCTTGAGTACAATAGTTATATAAATATACTTATCATATATAGAAGATGACTCCCCGTTTTGTAGAAGAACCGGTCTATTGTCTTCTTTATATTTTATACCAAAATCCCAACATCTTTTCTTATACATAAATCCAAAAGCTATACTTTTTTTCTTTTTTGTCTCTAAATCATAATTATATAAAGCTGAATAGGAATAATGCCTATTATAATCATACTCAATACTTGATGTAAGGTAACTTGTATAACGCAAAGGATCACTGCTGGTTAAAGGATCAACAAAGCGATCCTTATACAGATGAGAAAAGTGCACACCAAAACCAGACTGTGCATATGATATCTTATTAAAAATTTTAGAAAATCTATTTTTATCATAATTATAAAACATATTATTGTAAAAAGAGAAGTTACTATTTATCTTATAATCAAATTCATTTTCAAGCTCTCCGTAGCGATCCGTATCTGATGAAGATGAATACAATATACGCTGTGCTAAACGATGATAAAAAATTTGATTTGCTTGTTTATCATAAAGATATTGTATAAATTCAAGCTGTGCAGAATTATCAATATTACTAATATTATAAAATTCACATCTTGATTTATAATCTGGATCAACTATGTTTTCTAAATGGGAACAATAACTTTCATTATCAGCATAAAAACCACTTTTATCACTCCAGGCAGATTTTTTATATGTTACTCCAAAGGACATAACATGTGAAAAATTTTCATATGGTTTTGTTAGTTGTGATGAAACATTAACTGAGTGATAATTACGAGCATAATAACCATCTCGATAATCAAAAGATATTCGTGAATCCTTCCCATTAAATGCTGAGTGTTGCAAAGAAAAATTAGCCGTATAGGAAGCTGTGATATATTCATTAAAAAATGAAGATTGTAATGTTATCGGAAGATTTACATCTGTTTGTACCACTTTATTATTGATGCTTCTACTATAATTTGTACTTTTAACATCCAAAGAATATAAAAGATGATCTTTAAAAAAAGTATCTAAATAATAATGGTATTGTAAAACCGGTAGTTTTTGAAGTGTATTATTATTACTCTCAAGGGTCAAATCCTGATAGTATTTTAAATATGTACCAAGATAGTAATTGTTTGTATTATAAAATATATTTACTCGGGAAAGCACTTGTGTCGCCGTTGATCTGTTTGTCGTATCATTGGAAGAAAGATTAATATAATCAACATCATTCATATGGTTGATATCTACATAAAAACCGGACTGTCCTTCAAAATTCTGCTCACTCCACAAATTTAAAAAATCACTATTGTTATATCTTATCTTAAAACCATAATGAGAATCATTTTGAAGATTATTTTCTTTAAAATAGCTATTTTGCTCCTTAAAATAACCCATTTTAATATAACCCTGAGAAACTTTAGAATCAATAAAACGAAAATTTGTATAAAGCCCTACTCCACGTTTTGTTCTTATTTGTGGTAAAAATTCCAAATCCCACCAATTTTGCTCAGCAACATAAATTGGTTGCTGATAATACAAACCTTCATCATTAGAATAACCAACAGAAGGTTTAAGTAATCCTGTTCTTCTGGTAGTATCAAGAGAGTAACCAAAATAGGGTGTATACAGTACCGGTATATCATATATATAAAGACGCATATTATAAAGATTAATCCACATGGACTCTGTATCATAATCTGAAGAGGAAAACTCCATTGTCCACAGCGGATCTATGGGATCACATCCACTGACAACACCTTGAGATATATCAATTTCTTGCTGTGTTGCCTTCCCCTCATTGGCACTTATCCAAACATCAGATCTCTTTTCAAGCATATAAAAAGGTTTAAACAAACGCTCTTTTTTAGCTATATTTAATTTGGCATACTTCCCTAAAACTTTATATCTTCCCGCATGATTTGCACGAATATTGTCAAAAAGCTCCAGTTCACCTGTTTTTCTATCATATCGCGCTCTATCAGCCGTTAGGATATAATCTTTATATATTACAGAAACTCCACCTGAAGCATTTACAACATTATGTCCAGATGTTAATTTTGAAGCATAGATCTCAATTTTTTCTCCTGCAAATAGCGAAATACAAAAGAGTATAAAAAGAAAAGAAAATTTATACATTGATCACTAAAGTTTTTGCAGTTTTATCATGCCATGTTTGACGAGCTGGATCCATCATTCCCCATAAAAATCCAAGATAGAAAAACATTTCACTGATCACTCGAAAAATAGCTCTATTGAACGAACATATAAAAGATGGGTTTTGCAGTGTTGCTATTTCAATAACGCGTATTTTCATAGCAATTTTACCAAGTGTTGCTCCATACTGCATCACAAAAAATGTCTGATAGACTATTTTCATTAAAAGATACTCAAACATAAGGCTATTTGTTAGCAAAATAATCTCTTCTACTGTTTTTGCATTTGTAAAAGAGTCTGACATTGCAATTATTAAAAGAAAAGAGAGGAGCATTTCATCAATAAAAAATGCCAATGATCTTTTTTTGATACTGGCTAACTCTAAACTTTCACGGTGTAATAGGTTTTCTATCTCCTCATTCAAAAAAGACTCCTAAAGTGCTTGGTATGCAATATCACGACGGAATTTTTTACCTGCAAAATGCACCTGACCGCAACGAAGATATGCACGATCTCTCGCTTCTTTAATGCTATCACCAAGACCGACACATACTAAAACACGTCCGCCTGTTGCATACAATTTACCATCTTCACGGCTCACTCCGGCAAAAGAGATATGTGTATATTTAGCTATCTCTTCATGGTGTACTTCATCTAAGATAATTTCTGCCGGCGTTGAAGATCCATATGGATAGTTTTCACTTGCCATTACAACACCCACTGCATACTGATCAGAAAATTCTACTTTGATCTCACCAAGACGGTTTGTTGCAGCTTTATAGAACATATCTGCCACACTTGATGTCATTAGCGGCATTAAAATCTCACACTCAGGATCACCAAAACGCACATTAAATTCCAAAGTAATAGGCTCACCATTTACTACCATGATCCCAATAAAAAGCACACCCTCAAACGGAGCACCCTCTTTTTGCATACCATCGAGTGTCGGACGAATGATTCTATCTTTTACTTTTTGATACAACTCTTCATCAACCAAAGGTGTTGGAGCATAAGCACCCATGCCACCGGTATTTGGACCTGTATCACCGTCACCTACACGTTTGTGATCTTGAGCTGCTGGAAGCAAAATATAATCTTTTCCATCACATACGGCAAACATAGAAAGTTCATACCCATCTAAAAACTCTTCAACAATTACTTTTTTCCCTGCATCACCAAAGCTTTTTCCACTGAGCATTTCAGAAATTGCTTTTTTGGCTTCATCATGGCTTTGTGCAATAATTACACCTTTTCCACCACACAAACCATCAGCTTTCACTACGATCGGTGCTTCAAGCGTATTTGTAAATTTAAAAAGCTCTTCAATAGAATCACTCTCAATATAACGTGCTGTCGGAATATTATACTTTGCAAGAAAGTTTTTCATATATACTTTAGAACCTTCAAGCTGTGCAGCTTCTTTTGATGGACCAAAAATGGTAAGTCCTTTTGCTTTAAAGATATCAACAACACCATCAACAAGTGGTGCTTCAGGTCCTACAATAGTAAGATCGATACTGTTTTCTTGTGCAAAAGCAGCTAATTCATCATAATCTTTAATATCAAGATTTGTACCTAACTCATCAGTAGCACCATTTCCAGGTTGAAAAAAGAGCTCATGCCCTGCATTTTCATTTACAATAGCAAGTCCTATTGAGTATTCGCGTCCACCACTTCCAAGTATTAAAATCTTCATTCAATCTCCATCTTCTAAAGTAAAAAAAGTTTATTTACCTCATTTTTATGAAGTAAATAAACTTTTTTATCAAAGTATAACCCGAGTAGCCGTCACACTATTGGCTTGGTTCTAAAAGCCGAATTTGGGTGAAGAGAGAACTAGCTAACGGCGACAGTCTCATCGGCAGAGTTAACATACCTCAAGCGAGATCATCGGCACACGCTAATTCTACTTGTTCACGATATGAATATGTAGAACCCTCATATACGTGTTGACACGAACTACTCAGATTATATAAATAATTATACTCAAAATTTGCTTGAAATTATTTTAGAAACTGCTCTTTTGCTATTGCTATACAACTTTCTATACTTGTTTTGTCTGATAAAATATATTTTACCCCTTCTGGCAGTGCTTTTGCAGTTGTTTTTCCAATAACAATAATATCTTGATTTTGTAAAAATCTATGCTTTTGCAGATAACACTTTACACTCGAAGGAGAAGTAAAAATCAAAATAGCCTCATTCTTCACTTCTACTTCTTCTATTGCTTTGGAACAAGCACTCTCATAAAGGATAACTTCATCAATAAAATAGCCATCTTTTTTACAGATATCTACAAAATCAGAAGCAACAACTTTTGCACGCAAATAGAGCCATCGTTTCTCTTTTGGATACGATCGGATTTTATCTATAAGATTATCTCCATAACCACCACCAATATCTAAAATCTTGCCACCTAAATCTTCATAAGATTTTGCACTCTGCACTGAGACACAAAGTGCCGGCAGATCTATAAACTCTTCTCGTTCGTATTGTTGAAGTGCTTGGCTTACCTGCTTTGAAGTAATAATAAGATAATCATACTGAGAAAAATCAATCTCAGGTTTAAAAAAAGTAATATCGAGTGAATTGACGCTTATTGCATCGGGATGAGAAGAGATAGAAAAGAGATAAATTGGGGGATTTTTCATAAAAATTTCCTAAAAAGTTATGTAGTGGAAATTGAAAAAAGTTTGGCTTAGCTTGGAATGTTTTGAGGTTAAGGCATAGTAAACTATGCCGATGCCTCAATCATTTCAAGATGAGCCGAAATTTTTCTCAATTTACTCCCACTCTATTGTTGCTGGTGGTTTTGATGATATATCATATACAACTCTGTTAATTCCATCAACTTCATTAATGATTCTTCTTGAGATTCTCTCTAAAAGTTCATGAGGAAGGTGTGCAAATGTTGCTGTCATTCCATCTACTGCTTCAACAACACGAACACATACAGTATTATCATAGGTACGATTATCACCCATTACACCAACAGATTTTACATTAAGCAGTACTGCAAATGCCTGCCAAGTTTTAGCATAGTAACCGCTTGCTTTAAGTTCATCAAGTAAAATAACATCTGCTTCACGTAAAAGATCAAGATCAGCAGGATTAACATCACCCATGATTCTAATCGCAAGACCCGGTCCAGGGAATGGATGACGGTTTATCATATCTGCCGGAAGCCCAAGTTCTAGTCCGATTTTACGCACTTCATCTTTAAACAGCTCACGCAAAGGCTCAATCAGTTCAAAATCCATCCAGTCAGGAAGTCCGCCGACATTATGGTGAGATTTGATAACTTCAGATGGTCCATTTACAGAGATAGACTCAATAACATCAGGATAAAGGGTCCCTTGCGCAAGGAATTTAATACCCTCATGTTTTTTTGCCTCTTGTTCAAAAACTTCGATGAAGGTATGTCCAATGATTTTACGTTTCTCTTCAGGATTTTCAACACCTTTTAAGCGATCTAAAAAGAGATCTTTTGCATCAGCAACAACCAAAGGTACTTTTAGATTTATTTTAAATACCTGTTCAACCTGCTCACGCTCACCTTTACGTAAAAGGCCATTATCTACAAATACAGGTACAAGCTGATCACCGATTGCTTCATAAAGCATTGCTGCGACAACAGAACTGTCAACACCACCGCTTAGTCCACAAAGTACTTTCCCATCACCAACCTGCTCACGGATTTTAGCAATCTGCTCTTTTAAAAAGTGCTCCATTTTCCATTTTTCAGTAACACCACAAATATTTTTTGCAAAGTTACGAAGCATCAAGTAACCCTCTTCTGAGTGTTGTACTTCCGGGTGAAACTGCATTGCATAAACACGTTTTTCATTGTTTGCAATAGCTGCATACGGAGAGTTGTCTGAAGTTGCGATCACCTCAAAACCTTCAGGAAGTGTTTCTACTCTGTCAGAGTGACTCATCCATACAATACGGTGGTTGTCACAATCTTTAAAAAGAGGAGAAACATTATCTGGATATCCGACAATTTCCAGCTCTGCTTTTCCATACTCATGATGGTCACTGCGAATAACACTGCCACCAAAATCAACTGCAATTCTCTGCATTCCATAGCAGATCCCAAGAACAGGGATACCCATAGAGTAAACACCCTGATCTACTTCATAAGCATCTTCATTATATACAGAGGAAGGACCACCAGAGAGAATAATACCTTTTGGATTTTTTGCTTGAATATCTTCTATTTTTGTATGATAAGGAAGAATTTCACAGTAAATTTTGTCTTCACGAAGACGACGAGCGATAAGTTGTGTGTATTGAGAACCAAAATCTAAAACGATGATGCTAACATTTGTCATTGAAATGCCTTTTATGTCTATTATAAGTAAGTGTGAAAGGATAGCAAAATCTAGATTAAGATTTCATTTGTTAAAAGAGATAAGTTCAGAATCAGCGTTCTGAACTTATTAAAAAGAGACTTTTAGTATAGTCCCATAATTTCAAATTGTACATACCAAATAATAATAGATACAATATAACCTACTAAAATTGTCCATGCATGTTTCATATGACTTCCAAAAGTATAGATCCCACGAAGACGACCCATAACACCAACACCAGCAGCGGAACCAAAAGAGATAAGGCTTCCACCAACACCGGCTGTCATAGTAACAAGCATCCACTGATCAATTCCCATCTCAGGAGATGATTTTAAAATTGCACTCATTACAGGTACATTATCAACAACAGCAGAGAGGAAACCTACCCCAATATTTGCAGCAGTTGAGCCTATCATGCCGTAAAGATCGTGAACATACTCTAAAAATCCCAAGAAGTGCAATGCTCCAACAGCAGATAAGATACCAAAGAAGAAAAGAAGTGTATCATTTTCTACTTTTTCCATATTAATATAGATGTTAAAGCTGTGTTTGCCTCCTTTTTTCAGTGTAACAGCATAAAGTTTTAAAAGTGCTAAACCAAACATCATACCCCACATTGCAGGGAAATGGAAGAACTGATGTCCAAGAACGGCAATAATGATAGTTCCTATACCAAGATACACGACACCCATACCACCATCTTGAACTACAGGTTTTTCTTCAGTTGCAGCATTAAAAGCAGGCTCTCCTCCAGGAACAGACATTGCAAGTAAAAATGCTGTAATAAACCAACCTAAAAATGATGCAGGAAAGAGATAAAGGAAATCTACAAAAGCACCTTTTCCTGCAGTCCATGCCATAAGTGTTGTAATGTCACCAAATGGAGACCAAGCACCACCAGCATTTGCTGCTACAACAATGTTAATAGCACCGGGAACCAAAAAGGCCATATTTTTCTTATCAATCGTAAAAAGCACTGTTGAAAGAATAAGTGCTGTTGTCAAGTTGTCTGCTACGGGAGAGATGAAGAAAGCCAAAAGACCTGTCAACCAAAAAAGCTTTTTATAGCTGTAGCCTTTGGATACAAGCTTATACTTCATCAGATCAAAAACACCACGCTCAATAAGTGTTTCAATATAGGTCATTGCAACAAGCAAAAAGAAGAAGATCTCTGCAATTTCCAAGATTAAATGTTCCAGTTCATCATGCAGCGGATCAGGATTCATTCCGTTTATTGCAAAATAGACACCAACCAACATAAACATAAAAGTACCGGCAAAAAGTGCCGGTTTTGCTTTATTTACCTCATATCTCTCTTCTGTTGCAATAAAATAGTATGCAACTACAAATACTGCTAAACTTAACCATCCTACCCATGTTGTGGCAAGATTTACATCCATTGCTGCATGCTGTGCAGCCTGTGCTACACCTTCAGCTACTGAGCCGTGTTCCATTATTTCTCCTCTTGAATTGTATGAACCCCTATGGATTCACTTCTGTTTAATGCCGCAAGAACGATCTCTCTTGCTGTTAATAAACGAAATTGTAATAGTTTACCAATTTTTTCTTTTAAAAGAGCATTAATTGTCTCTAAAGCATCATTTAATCCGCTTTTTGTTCGAATAATTGAGACATTTTCCCACATAATATGACGAAGTTGATTCTTTTTTATTTTATCATCTTTAAAACTCATCACCTCATCACTCACATCAAATTTTTTGAACTCTTTTAATTTGTTATCATTTAAAATATTTGTAACAGCAACTTTTGCAAACACAAGCCCTTCTAAAAGTGAATTTGATGCCAAACGATTTGCACCATGTACACGAGTTGAGGCTACCTCACCTATAGCATAGAGATTTTTTACTCCCCAAACCTGTGCATTAAGATCTGTCCTGATACCACCGATGGCATAGTGAAATGCCGGTGATATAGGGACTCTGTCTTTTGGTACTTTATATCCGAGGGCTCTGAGATTTTTATAGATATTTGGAAAACGGTGTTCAAAATACTCCTCTTCAAAATTTTCAGTATTTAAATAAACCTCTAAACCTGTTTTCTTTTTATACTTATAGATTGATTTTGAGACAATATCTCTTGAAGCCAATTCTCCTCTTTTATCATACTCAAATAAAAAACGCTTACCGTTTTCATCCTCTATCGTTGCACCTTCACCGCGAAGTGCTTCTGTTAAGAGCATCTTTTGCGCCCCCGTAGCGTTTACAAAAACAGTTGGATGAAACTGCAACATCTCCATACGATCAAGTTCAATCCCTTTCATAACACACAAGCCCTGAATATCTGCACTGATACAGGGTGCATTTGTATGGTACTCATAAAGCGATCCAACACCGCCTGAAGCGATAATAACATCTTTTGCATAGAGGTTGTAACTTTTTCTGTTTTCAAGCACTGTTACACCATAGCACTCACCATCTTCTATAAGCAAATCAACAACCCGTGCATCACTGAGCATTGCATGCGGATTATGTTCAAGTAAAAAGTGGTGCAAATATCGTCCTGTTGCATCACCGCCTGCATGTAAAATTCTCTCACAAGAGTGCGCTGCTTCTTTTGTATAAAGCAGATTCCCTTCTTCATCTCTGTCAAATTCAAAGCCGTTTTGAATCAGATCATCAATTGCCTCACGGGAGTGTTTGCTTAAAAGATTAACAGCCTCTTCATCACAAAGCCCATCACCAGCAGCCAGAGTATCTTCAATATGGAAAGGAACATCTGCCTCATCACGTGCCAGTGCAACTCCGCCTTGTGCATAGAAAGTATTACATTTAAAGGGTTGCCGCTTATTAATTAACAGTACTTTTTTATCAGCGGGCAGATTCATTGCAGCATAAAGTCCTGCTACCCCTGCACCCACAATAATTACATCATAATGAAACATTATTGACAACCTGTTTTGGATTCATTGTTCTCAAAACTCTTTTGTTTGTAGTGAAATTCAACATTTTTATCACCTTTTGGTGTGTTTTCTTCATAGTATGGCGGAGCTTTATAACCACAGGCACTCAAACTTAACAAAAAGCTTGTTATAATTGCCATATGAAAAATGCTCGTGATATTATTAATTCTCTTCAAAATCGACCTCAATTTTTTAAATTATCCCGTTTTGGGTGTATTGATGTAATACGCCACAGTTTCTCGCCACCCCTGCAAAAGATGATAAAGTTTGCTTACATCAAAAATTCTACACTTTTTTTTGTACTCAATCATCCTGGTGCCAAACAAGAGTTTGATAATAATATACAAAGTATTAAAAGTGCTTTAAAGTTTGTAAAACCTAAAGAGTGCCAAGAAGCAGATATAAAAGATATAAAAGCTTTTGTTACACACACTCCAATGAAAAATGAAGATACGCAAAAACTAAACTCTACTACTGCACAGCACTATAAAGAGCGTGCAAGCGGTAACTTTACAATTACTACAAAAGATGAGAAACTTGCTTCTATCTTCAAATCCATACAAAACATTATAAAAGACAAAAATGAATCTTAAAGAGACTATTGTTCAACTGCCGACATCAGCAGGAATTTATCAGTACTTTGACAAAGATGGCAAACTGCTCTATATTGGTAAAGCAAAAAATCTTGCCAACAGAGTAAAAAGCTACTGGCACTTTAGCCCTGATCTGCATCCAAATCCAAAACTCTCACAGCGAATTATTGCCATGCTCCAACAAACAACATCACTGAACTACATTGTTGTAAACTCCGAACATGATGCTTTAATCTTGGAAAATTCACTTATCAAACAGCTCAATCCAAAATATAATATCTTACTACGTGATGACAAAACCTATCCTTACATTTATATAGACAATGCACAAAAGTATCCCCGCTTTGAAATTACAAGAAAGATCATTAAAAGTGATGATATCACCTACTATGGTCCCTACAGCATCGGAGCTCGTGATATTGTAAACTCTATATATGAGATAGCAAAACTTGTACAAAAAAAAGGATGCCTCAAATCAAAAAAACTCTGTCTCTATCATCAAATAGACAAATGCCTTGGTCCATGTGCGTTGCCAGTTTCAAAAGAGCGTTATGACAAAGAGGTCAAACTTGCTACAAAACTTATAAAAAACAAAGCCCTTCTTTTAAAAGAGCTGCAAAAGAAGATGGAATTTTATGCCGAGGAGTTGCGTTTTGAAGAGGCTGCAGAGATTCGCGACAGAATGGATAAGATCAGCCGCTCAGAGATCAAAAGTGAAATAGACTTTGCAAGCAGTGAAAACTTTGATATCTTTGCAGTAGCCCATCAGGCTAAAAAAGCAGCGCTTGTGCGAATCTTTATGCGCCACGGAAAGATCATCTCCTCCTCACATGATATCATACAGATCCCTGAAGGTTTTGATGCCAATGAGATCTACTCACGTGCGCTGCTTGATTTTTACAAAGAGGAAAGACCTCCTATCATTGCACCGATCCTTATTGCAGAGGAGTTTGAGGATCAAGAACTTATCAAAGAGCATCTCAGTCGTGTTTTTGGGAAAAAAGCAGAGATACTCCAGCCAAAAAGAGGCAAGAAAAAAGATCTTGTCGCACTTGCACTCTTAAATGCACAGGAACTTCTTAAAAAAGAGACAAAAAGTGATGATACAATACTGACGGAGATGAAAGAGCTCTGTAATCTTCAAAAAACACCCTATCGAGTCGAAGTTTTTGATAACTCGCATATGGCAGGAGTGGCAACAGTTGGGGCAATGATTGTTTATGAAAATGCTAAACTTGACAAAAAATCCTATCGCACTTATCATCTAAAAGCACGGGATGAGTATGCACAAATGCGAGAGACACTCTCTCGTAGAGTGGAGAGTTTTTCAAAAAGTTCTCCTCCTGATCTGTGGATATTAGACGGTGGAGCAACCCTGCTAAAACTTGCATTAGAAATTTTAGACTCAAATGGCATAAATCTGGATGTTATAGCAATATCAAAAGAGAAAGTTGATGCAAAAGCACATCGGGCAAAAGGAAAAGCAAAAGATATTATCTACACAAAAGAGGACTTTTTTCGACTCAAAGAGAGTGACAAACGACTGCAATGGGTACAAAAACTTCGAGATGAAGCACACCGTTCTGCCATCACTTTTCATAAAAAAACAAAACTCAAACTCGATCAAGAGAGTAAGCTTTTAAGTTTACATGGCATTTCAGCAGCAAAAATTCAAAAACTTCTCAATCACTTTGGAACTTTTGAAGCACTCAAAACTGCTTCTTTTGATGATATAAGTGAAGTTTTAAACCAAAAAGATGCAAAAACCATCAAAAAATTTTATTACTAAGTTTTTTTTTTACTCCTTTATGATATATTTGTAATAATTTTAGTGTTGTGATCACTTTATAAGGTTTTTTAATGAACAATATTATCCCGATTGATGAAGAGTATATTTTTGATGGTTCTGTGATTATTAGCCAAACAGATTTGCAAGGCATAATCACCTATACAAATAGAGCATTTTGTAAAGTTTCTGGCTATGACAATAGTGAACTTGTCGGTCAGCCACACAATATGATTCGACACCCTGATATGCCAAAAGTAGTCTTTGAAAAGATGTGGAGTACTATTCAAAGCGGACAGGCATGGAATGGGCTTATTAAAAATTTACGCAAAGACGGCCACTATTATTGGCTAGATACAGAAATCCTTCCTGTTAAAAATCACAATAATACTATCACAGGCTATATTGCAGCATACAAGTCTGCTTCTCACAAAGATATTCAAGAGAGTGAAGAGAACTATAAAAAAATGCTTCAGCTCGAAAATTAAGAAAGGGAATCAAATGTTAATTTATAATTTTCAAAAAGAGTTTTTAGGGATTGATGAAAAAGACTTAAAGACCTTTGGCTTTAACTCTCTTGAAGAGTTAAGAAGAGAAGTAAGAGATTTTGCCGATCTATTTATTAAAACTCCTGGCTATATTCATAATTTTCAACATATACATTGGATCGATTTTGTCCAGTACTCCGATGATGCACAAACAGCGAAAGTCTTAATAAACATAAATTCTAAAACTTTTAGTGCAAACTTAAAAATAACAACGCTTTATCTTATTGACAACCCGAGTGCACCTGCTTATATGATATATCTTCATCAACTTTCTAAAAATGAAAACGACAATTTATCAAATGAAATTTTTGAACATGAATTACCAAAAGTAAAACCAGCAGAGCAAAAAACTTTTACAACACCAACACAATCTCCAATGAATGTGGCTCCATCAATAGGTGATAATTATAAAGAAAATCAACAAAACAATCAATTCTTTGAAAGTACTCCACTTGAGATTGATTTTAATGAGCCTGATGTAATTCAATCTCCTCAAAAGCAAGAAATTATTCAAGAACAAAAGCAAACAACAGAAGAAGTACTCGATATCGAAGATTTATCTCTGGATGTTTTTAATGATGAACCGTTAAAAGCGAAAGAAGAGCTCTCTACGCAAAAAGAGGAAATTTCAACAGAAGAAGAACTAACGAATGCATATCAGTATGATCCACATATTGCTTCTAAAGAGTTGGGGTTACCTATCGATCTCATAGAAGAGTTTATTCAAGACTTTATTATACAGGCAAAAGAGTTTCATGATGAGATTTATCTAGCTATTCAACAAAATGATATTGAAAAAGTAAAAACGCTTTCTCATAAGCTCAAAGGTGTTGCAGCAAATCTTCGTATTGAAGATGCCCATGAAGTCTTAGCAACAATAAATACAAGTAGTGAGATGCCGGTGATTCATGAAAGTCTTGATCTGTTTTATAAAATTATTGCAAAATTATCCAAAGAGCCGCAAACCCAATCTCCAACAGATAATACTGTAGAGAATAAACAAAAGCTTGTCGAACCCATCTCCCTGGAGTTTAAGGATGAGACAACAGAGATGAACGAAATATCTGAAAATGAATTAACCAAAGATGAAGATACAACTGACACTCAAGGCGATGACTTTAAACTTGATTTCAAAGAGGACGCTATAAAAATAGAAGATGCAGATGTCCCTGACAAAATTGATATTCCAGAGCTTGCTGATGATGATTTTTTTGAAGAGATAGAAATAAATAATGAAATCGCACAATCAGATACACAATCTTTGTCTTATTCAAAAATATCAGCGGCTAAAGAGA
>Ga0256842_1002064_pt1 | contig 15002 bp, 17 predicted proteins | sample 4559240metaG_FD_185973 | JGI IMG/M metagenome (GOLD analysis project Ga0256842, IMG submission 185973) | Hydrothermal vent microbial communities from Guaymas Basin, Mexico - 4559-240 | ecosystem: Environmental > Aquatic > Marine > Hydrothermal vents | place: Mexico: Guaymas Basin | collected...
ACAAGAAAAAAAATAACAAAAAAAGGTTTTGAATTGAGCCTTAAACTATCGCTAATGTATTCAAAAGAATACTTGGTAGTGAAATTCTAACGGTATTTAAGCGAGTTCATATATGTTGTAACTTAATAGTTTTAGTTAAGTGAGAGTATTTGAGAAACTTAATGAAGTTAGAACCACGTGATTTCAATCGTGTGAGATTCAGAGAATGAAAGTAAAGCAAATTTATGCTTATAATATAAAAATGCCAAGTAATATAAATCTTCCTATACTAGGAATTGTAAATTCAGAGAAACAAAAAACGGTTCAAAGAAAAGCTAAAATAGAAATAGAAAAAATAGTAAATGAGATAAATGAAAATAATAGTCATATATCAAGATCCAATATTTTATCAAGATTAAGTGGGATGTTTCAAAGAAGTGGAGAAAAATATATGGATGAATATGAAGTCAAATTCAATCATTCTATATGCATTAAATGTGGTTTATGTGTTCAAATATGTCCAGTAAATAATTTAGTGTTAACTAATCATATAAAAACTCATAATGATTGTACACAATGCTTAAGATGTTTAAATAACTGTCCGGTTAATGCTATTAAATATTTTTCAGAAAAAGGAAGTAAACCGTTTAAGCAATTAAAAAGTTTAGAAAACAATTTTTATAAAAATATGGATTAAATAACTATGGATTTGGATAAAACTGATATCCATATTTTTTAAGAATTAATTCTATCTTTTTATCAAATGGTAGATTAAAAAAACTATTAAATGTTAAAAAGTTGAAAAATTAATATAGTGTATTTAGGAGTGATTAGCGATGCATAAATTAATATCATCAATGAATAAAGAAGAAACTTTTATTGAAATAAAAAAATCAATAATAGAATTTGATGCTTTTAAACAATATATGTTTGGCTTTATTGGAAAAACTAATTCTGATTTAAATAGTTTTTGGATTGTTAACCAATCAAATATATATAAGCACAAAAATGGACATCGATTTAGTACATTTAGAAGATTTGAAGGTAGAGTAATAGAATCTGGAAATAAAGTAATTGTAGAAGGCGAATTTAAAATCAGGTCTTTAATTAAAATACCAATAATTGTATATATGTTATTTTTTGTTGCAATAAGTTTAATAGGTGCTATATTTGCTGTTAGTATAACCGGCAAATTAAAAATAATTTTACTTTCAGGATTAATGATATTATTAGGTATTGGTATTACAAAATTTAAAATTTATAAAACACAGAACTCTGAAATCGAAATAATAAAATATATTGAAGATATTATTAAGAAAGAGGATTAAAATGAAAAATAAACTTAAAATAATTGAAATAAACGATGATGAAATATCGTTAGATATGTTTATTCATTTTGAAAGAAAGCAAATTGTTAATAAGATATATTGTTTTATAGATGGAATTAAAAAGCTTAAAGAAATATATTTTGTAGATGATTGGATAATGAAGAAAGAGAACAGATTTTTAATGATTATTTTGTGGATCTAAAAAATAAAAACTTATATGTATCAGCTATAATAGATAATAGTGAACTTTTAGGTTTTATGATTTTAAATTGTAATCCAATAGGAAAAGGTTCTGAATATATTGAATTGAAAATGTTTCATGTATCGCAACAATATCGTAACAAAGGAATTGGAAAACTGTTATTTGATGATGCAAAAAGAAAAGCGAATGAATTAAATATACCTAAATTATATTTATCAGCGCATTCCGCATATGAAACACAGAAATTCTATGAATCATTAGGGTGCATAGATGCAATATGGAAATATCTTAAAGCAGTTGAACTTGAGCCGTGGGATATTCAAATGGAGTATTCTGTAAGAAATAGTTAATTAAAATGAAAGTAAAGAGGTGGTTTATATGGCTAAAAGACAAATAATTGATACAATTATATTTGATGCTGGCGGTGTTTTATTTTATATTAATGAATTCAGAAATACTATTATAAAACGTGTTTTATTTTCCATGGGATATAGTGAATTAATTATAATAAAAGGACTAGAGTCTGTTAATGATTTTGATTTAAAATATTTTAAATCTGATAATAATATCTGTTCATGGGAAGATGAAAGAAAATGGTTAGATGCACGATATAAATTTTTAGCTAATGTAATTGACAAAGGAAATTTAGAATTGGCTGACAGATTAAAATATGTAGCTTTTGATACTTATCAATATAAGTTATTTGATGAAACTATTGATGTTTTAAATAGATTGAAAAAAAGTTATAAATTATGTGTATTATCAAATGCAACTGCAAGTTTAGACTGGGCATTTGATTTTTTAGATATAAGAAAATATTTTGAGGAAGTAATTATTTCATCATATGAAAATTGTTTTAAGCCTGATGAAAAGTTGTATTACATTGCTCTTGAAAAATTAAATAAAAATCATCTCAATGTGTGTTTATTGATGATAAAATTGAAAATGTTATTGCTGCAGAAAAAATAGGTATAAATGGTTACCATTTAACTCGAAATAACAAAGAGACTTTGTATGATTTTGAAAAATATTTATTGAATTTATTAATTTAGAAAGGAAGATTATGGAATCATTAAATTACTATATGAATATTTATTATAATGAAGTGGAAAAAGGCGATATTGTAAAGGCGTATCAAGGTTTGATGAAATATATGATGAATCTAAGAATACATTTCAAATCAAAATTTCCAGAATATATAGTATCAGGAAGTGTATATCAGGGTTATATGGATATGTCATATTTTTCATTTACACCTAAATCGTTAAATAATCAAAAACTAAAAATTGCTATTATATTTAATCATGAAATGAGTAGATTTGAGATTTGGTTAGTTGCAAGAAATAAAAATACTCAAGCTTCTTATTTTGAATTATTTAAAAATAGTAAATGGGAACACTATAATGTACCTAAAACAATTAAAAAAAATATATCAATTCTTGAATATGTATTAATTGAAAAACTAAATTTTAATGATTTAAATTCTTTAACTAATAAAATTGAAAAAGAAACTTTTAAATTTATTGAAGATATTGAAATGTTTTTAAATAATCAAATAGAATGACAAATATATTTATATTGACGTGTCATTTTTTTGCAGTATAATTGAATATATATTTTGAATAACTATTCAAAACGAAAAGGAGAGAAAATGCCATATAGTAGATTTACTAACTTAGATGAAGAAAAAAGAAATCTTATAATGGAAATTTCATTAAATGAATTTCTTGAGAAGAATTTCACAACAGCCTCAATTAATCAAATAAGTAAAAAAGCTGGATTAAGTGCTGGTGCACTTTATTACTATTTTGAGAATAAAGAAGATTTATTCTATACAACTATTGAGTATTCAGTGGGAGAGTTTTGGAATGAATTTGGTGATTTTAAAGAAATTTTTAATACGATTGGATATTGGGAAGGAATTGAAAAATTAGTAACGAAAAGATTAGAATTAACAATATCACACCCGAAATATGCAAGATTATTAAATAGAATTTTAAATTCTGATGATACAATTGAAAAAAGAGGAAAAGATAAGTTTTTAGAAGTATTTTTAGATATATTTGAATATGGTATTAATAATGGATATATTAGGACTGATTTGCCGAAGGAACTTATTTTTATTATTCATTTCAATATGATTTTATCAGTAAATAAATGGAGTTTAGATCAACAATTATTTAAAAAAAATGAAGAAATAGATTTATTTGAAATAAGTTTAAAAACAGTTGAAATGATTAAAGCTGCTGTTGGGAAGGACAGAAAATGAAAAAAATAGTTGTTATATCTGGTAGTGGTAATAAAAATGGAATTGGGATAAAAACTTTTAAAATGTTCAAAGAGAATTTTGATGAAAAAGAATATGAATTTGAAATTATTCATTTAACTGATTATAATCTAAAAACTTGCAGAGGTTGCACAATATGCTTTAAAAAAGGAGAAGAATATTGTCCTTTAAAAGATGATGTTTCAAAAATTGTCAATGTTATTGATAATTCTGATGCCATTATAATAATTTCCCCAATCTATGCAATGAATATATCAGGATCTTTAAAAACATTTATTGATAGAACATCATATGCGCTTCATAGACCTCGGTTTTATAATAAACATGCTTTTATAATTACGACAACAGATGGTGCTGGTATAAAACATGTAACAATGTATTTAAAATATATGTTAAATGCGTATTTAATTAATTTTGCAGGATCTCAAGGCGTGTATTCATATTTATTTAAAAATGATGAGGATTATAAAGCTAAATTAAAAAATGAACTTATAGAAAAAGCAAAGAAATTTAAATTTGAAATTACTCGTGGTAAAGAGTATCAACCTTCATTTATGCAATTAGCAAGATTTAAGCTTTGGAGATTAAAAGGAATTATGTCAAAAGATAGTTATTTAAAAGATTCTAGTTATTGGGAAGAAAAAGAACTACTTGAAGCAAATTATTTTTATCCTGTTAAGTTAAGTAATTTTAAGAAAAATTTTTTAAAATTAATTTCAAAACGAGTAGAAAAGTTACTTTCTAAAAAGATAAAATAAGCATATCGTTATGATATGCTATTTCCATGTTTTAAATTAATTTCTTTTTTATTATCTTTTTTATCAATCATAAAATTAAAAAATAATCCTAAAACAATTATACTAACTCCTATTATTTTATTTGAATTAACTGAATGATTTACTAAAAAATCAATAATAATTCCTGTTAACAATTGCCCAACAAAAATAAGTAAAGAGGTATATATTGCTGGTATTTTAGGAATTACTAAATTTGTAATTATAACAATAAAAACAGCTAAGAATCCACCTAGAAGTGCCCATAGAGGAAAATTTATAAATGTTAAAGATTGATTGTTGAAAAAAAAGAACATGACTAATGAGACTAATAACCCTGTAATAAAATTCACAAACGTAGATTGTGCTGTTCCTACGTAGCTTGCTAAAGTAGAATTTGTAACCATAGAAATAATTGTGAGTGTTCCAGCAATAAATGCTAAAATATAATACATAAAAACCTCCTTAATTAATTGACATTATAATTGTACCTATGAAAATTAATGATAATCCAATTAATTTTTTTACATCAAATTTATGTTTTTTTAATCCTAAAAGTCCAAAACTGTCTATTATTAGTGACATTACAGTTTGACCAAATAATCCAAGTGCAATTGTTAATGAAACACCAATATTCATAAAGCAAATATTATTAAATGAAACTAAAATAACACCTATAGCACCACCTAAAAATAAATAAAACGGAATTTTACTATTTATAAGAATTTTTTCTCTTTTAAAAATAAGATATAAACTAATTGTTATTAATCCTATAGTGTGTATTATAACAAGTGTTGTCGAATTTCCAAAATAGCTAGTAAGTGTGCCATTAAAGAAAATCATTGCTGCAACTAAAATCCCGGCAAATACTGCTCCTAATTTATACATATAAACCTCCTTCTTAACAATATTAAGATTAACACAAAATTCCTTTTAATAATATGACATTTGTCATATAATTAATTAAAGGTGGTAAAAATGGAAAAATACTTAGATTATTATATTAAAGAATTTAATTTAGATATTATTAATCATTCCGATTTAAGAAAATATGCTAAATTATTTGTTTTTAATAAAAATGAATATATTTATCAAATGGATGAAAAAGTTGATTTTTTTTATTTTTTTGTTTCTGGAAAAGCAAAAGTTTTTACAATAGTTGAAAATGGTAAAGCATTTTTGCTTAGATTCTATGAACCATTAACAATAATAGGAGATATGGAATTTGCAAATAAAAATTATAATTATGCATCTACTAATATTATGGCACTGAATGAAGTCCATTGCATTGGAATACCAATTGAAATATTAGAAAAAAAATATGAAAATGATATTGAAGTTTTAAAATTTATCAATAATGAATTATCAAAAAAATTAAAAGATTTATCAATTTCAAGTTCAATTAATTTGCTTTATCCGCTTGAAAGCAGATTAGCAAGTTATTTAATTTATCAGATTAATGATGTATCAAATGAATTTATACTTGCCGATAAATTAACTGATATTTCAGATTTACTTGCAACTAGTTATAGGCATTTATTAAGAGTAATTGAAGAATTTCAAAGGAAAAATTTAATAATAAAAAAGAAAAATGTTGTTAAAATAGTAGATATGAAAAAAATGAAGGAAATTTCTAGAGATTTATACAAGTAATTTTTAATAAGTATGAAATATTAAAAGTTTTTGATATAATTAAAGTGTAATGGAAAGGAGTGTTTAATGGAGTTTAAATATTTATTAAAAGAAAATTTTGAAACTGATATTTTTCTTTTCCATAGGGGAGAATATTATAAAAGTTATGATTTTCTTGGATGCCATAGATATATTTTAGATGGTATTGAAGGATATAGATTTATTGTATGGGCACCACATGCTAAAAGTGTAGCACTAGTTGGTGATTTTAATAATTGGAAAGGATATCCATTAGAAAGGTTTGAAGAAAGTGGTTTATTTAATATTTTTGTTTTAGGAATAAAAGAAAATGAAATATATAAATATGAAATTACAACATTTAATAATGAAAAACTGTTGAAATCTGATCCTTATGCCTTTTATTCAGAAGTTAGGCCAAATACAGCTTCAAAAGTTTTTAATATTGAAGATTTCAAATGGTCAGATACAAGTTGGATAAATAAAAGAAAGAAAACTTCAGTTTATGAACGCCCTATTAATATTTATGAGATGAATATTATGTCATGGAAGAAAGTAAATGAAGAAGATCCATTGAGTTATAATGATTTATCTACTAAATTAATTGAATATCTTAAAAAAATGAAATATACACATGTTGAATTTATGCCACTTTATGAACATCCATTTGATGGTTCGTGGGGTTATCAATTAACAGGTTATTTTTCAATTACTAGTAGATATGGTACTCCTAAAGAATTTATGAACCTTGTTAATGAGCTTCATAAAAACAATATTGGTGTTATAGTTGATTGGGTTCCATGTCATTTTTGTAAAGATGCACATGGTTTAAGATTATTTGATGGTTCACCACTTTTTGAACCAGTTTTAAAAAATCACGCTGAAAATTATCAATGGGATACTTTAAATTTTGATTATTACAGGCCTGAAGTATCACAGTTTTTAATATCATCCGCAATGTTTCTATTTGATTATTTTCATATTGATGGAATTAGAGTTGATGCAGTTAGCCAAATGTTATATAGAAATGATGGGAATGTGAATGAAGGAGCTGTTGAATTTACTAAAAAACTAAATATAAAAGTTTTTGAAAATTTTGACAATATAATGATGATTGCGGAAGAATCAACTGCATGGCCTTTAGTTACCGCTCCTATTGATGCAGGTGGTCTTGGATTTAATTTTAAATGGAATATGGGATGGATGAATGATATTTTAAAATATATGGAACTTGATCCTATATATCGTAAATTTCATCAGAATTTAATTACTTTTTCAATTGCATATTGTTTTAGTGAAAATTTTATTTTGCCATTGTCACATGATGAAGTTGTACATGGTAAAAAATCATTACTTGATAAAATGCCAGGAGATTATTGGCAGAAATTTGCAAATGTGAGATTGTTATTTACTTATTTAATCGCACATCCAGGTAAAAAATTAACTTTTATGGGAAGTGAATTCGCACAATTTATTGAATGGAATGAATGGAAAGAATTAGATTGGTTTTTAATTAAAGAACATGAAAAACATAGAAAAATGCAAGTATTTGTTAATGACTTAAACGAATTTTATTTGAAAAATAGCGAACTATATGAAATAGATTTTTCTTATGATGGGTTTGATTGGATCGATCATAGAAATCATGATAATAGCGTAATAGTATTTATAAGGAAAAATTTAAAAGGAGAATTTTTATTAATTATTCTTAATTTTACTCCTGAGCTAATTAATGATTATAGAATTGGTGTTCCAGAAAAAGGAATCTATAAAGAAGTATTTAATTCTGATAAGGATAAATATGGAGGAGCCAATAATATTAATAAAGGAAATATAAAAAGTGAAGAAATTCCTTTTCACGGATTTAAACAATCAATAAGTATAACTGCGCCACCTTTGGGTGCTAGCATAATGAGAATTAAAGAGGGAGGTAAAAAATGATTAAAAAAGAAATGGTAGCTTTAATTTTGGCCGGTGGGCAAGGATCAAGGCTAAAAGGATTAACAAAAAATCTTGCAAAACCTGCAGTTCCATTTGGAGGGAAATATAGAATTATTGATTTTCCATTAAGTAATTGTTCAAACTCGGGGATTGATACTGTAGGTATATTAACACAATATCAACCTTTAGCTTTAAATGCTCATATTGGAATTGGAAAACCTTGGGATTTAGATAGAACTCGTGGTGGGGTAAAAATATTACCACCTTATATGTCTGAAGAAGGTGGAAGATGGTTTAAAGGTACTTCAAATGCAATATTTGAAAATATTCATTTTGTTGATACTTATGATCCGGATTATGTTTTAATATTATCTGGTGATCATATTTATAAAATGGATTATATGAAAATGCTAAAATATCATAAAGAAAAGAAATCTGAAGTAACTTTAGGTGTAATTGAAGTTCCATGGGAAGATACTTACAGGTTTGGTATTCTTAATACTACCGATGATTTAAAAATATATGAATTTGATGAAAAACCTAAAAATGCAAAAAATAATTTAGCTTCAATGGGAATTTATATTTTTAATTGGAAAAAATTAAAAGAATATTTAATAAAAGATCAGGAGAATCCAGATACTAATTATGATTTTGGGAAAGATATTTTACCAAAAATGTTAAATGACGGTAATGATATGTATGCCTATGAATTTGATGGATATTGGAGAGATGTTGGAACTTTAGAAAGTCTTTGGGAAGGTAATATGGAAATGCTTAGTAAGGATGCGCCTTTAAATATTCATGATAGAACATGGAAAATATATTCAAGGAATGCTAATTTACCACCACAAATTATTACAAATAATGCAAATGTTAAATCATCGATGATTAATGAAGGATGCTATATAGATGGAGAAGTTAATAAATCAGTTATATTCCCAAATGTAAAAGTAGGAAAAAATGCAAAGATTATTCAGTCGGTTATAATGCCTAATGTGGTAGTTGAAGATAATGCAGTAATTTATAAATCAATTATTGGGACTAATAGTATTATTAAAGATGGTAGTGTTGTAGGTGATAAGGAATTAAAAGAAATAACTTTAATTTCTAATGAAGATAATGGATTATTTGAATAATCGGAGGTGATTATATGAAAAATTGTTTAGGAATAATAAATTTAAGTGAAGAGGAAATGCAAATTCAAGAATTAACAAAAGTAAGACCTATTGCAGGATTACCCTTCGCTGGTAGATATAGAGTAATTGATTTTATGTTATCAAACATGGTTAATGGTGGAATTCACAATATAGGAATTTTTACTCAAAACAAATTCAGATCATTAATTGACCATATAGGATCTGGAAAAGCTTGGGATTTAGATCGAAAAATCAGTGGTGTAAAAGTTTTTAATCCGGCTTTTAATTATAATAAAATAGTACAAACTCACGGAGATATAGAACATTTTTATCAAAGTCTTGATTATATTAAATATGCTAGTGAAGATTATGTGTTTCTTTCAAGAAGTTATATGATTTGCAATATGGATCTTAAGAAAATATTTAAAGATCATTTAGAATCTAATAATGATATATCAATTGTTTATAAAAATGTTAAAAATGAAGAAAAATTTTATGGATTAGATACACTAAATATTGGAATGAACAAATTACTTATAAGTATTGGGAAAAATACTGGTAAAAAAGAAAAAATAGATTTATCAATGGAAATGTATATTATGAGAAAAGATATACTTGTTAAAATTATTGAGGAATCTGTTGAATCAGGACATTCAAATTATTTAAAGCAAGCTTTATTTCAAGAATTAGTTAATTATAAAGTTGGAACATGTAGATATGAAGGTTATTTAGCATGTATAAATTCAAATAAGAATTTTTATGATGCAAATATGGATATGTTAGATATGGATATATACAGACAATTATTTAATAATGAAAGACCAGTTTTTACAAAAGTAAAAGATGAGCCATCAACTATTTATAGAGAAAATTCTGATGTTAAAAATTCATTAGTAGCTAATGGTTGCGATATTGAAGGTGAAGTTAAAAATTCAATTATTTTTAGAGATGTGCATATTGATGAAGGAACTAAAGTAACTAATAGTATTATTATGCAAAGAACTAAAATTGAGAAAAATTGTTCATTAAATAACGTAATATTAGACAAATATGTAGTAATAACAAAAGAAAATATTTTGGCTGGAGATAAAAAAATTCCATATATTGTAGGTAAAAATTTAACTATTTAAGAGGTGTTAAAATGAATAAAATTCTTTTTGTTGCATCCGAGGCGAATCCGTTTATTAAGACCGGTGGTCTTGCTGATGTAATATATGCATTACCTAAAATTCTTGTTAAAGAAGGAATGGACGCAAGAATTATTCTTCCTTTATATGGAAAAATAAAAATGGAGAATCAAGAGCGTCTTGAATTCATAAAAGATTTTTCTATAACTTTAAACTGGCGTATAAAGCATGTTGGGTTATTTAGAATTGTTAATGAAAAAGTAACTTATTATTTTATAGATAATGAATTTTATTTTAATAGAGGTGAAATTTATAATAGTTATGGCAGAGATGATGAAGGTGAAAAGTATGCATACTTTAATAAAGCGGTTTTAGAATCAATAAAGTATATGGATTTTAAACCAGATATTATGCATTTAAATGATTGGCATACAGGCATGATTCCTTTGATCTATAATGAAAAGTATAAAAAATCAACTGAGTACTGTTGTATGAAATTTGTTTTTACTATTCATAATTTAAAATATCAAGGAGTTTTTAATAATAGTGTACTTACTGATTTGCTTGAAATTGATTCTTCTTATTTAAATAGTGATGATATAGAATTTTATAATCAAATTAATTTCATGAAAGCAGGAATTTCATTTTCTGATGTAGTTACTACAGTAAGTGAAACTTATGCCCATGAAATTACTTTTCCATATTTTGGAGAGAAGCTTGATGGATTGCTTAATAAAAATAGTTTCAAATTAAAAGGTATAGTAAATGGTATAGATTATGATGAAAATAATCCTGAAACAGATAAATTGATTTATAATAATTATAATAGTGAAAATTACACAAAAGAAAAAGTGAAAAACAAACTTTTATTACAAAAACAGATGGGTTTGAAGCAAGACGGAAATATTCCTATGATTGGTATCGTTTCCCGTTTGACAGATATGAAAGGCTTCGATATAATAAGACATGTTTTTGAAGAGTTAATAAGTTACAATATCCAATTCGTTTTACTTGGGAATGGTGAAGAAGATATTGAAAATAGTTTTAGATATTTTGAAAATAAATATCCTGATAAGGTAAGATCAAATATAATGTTTTCAAATGAATTAGCACATAAAATATATAGTGCAGCAGATATTTATTTAATGCCATCTAAATTTGAGCCTTGTGGTTTAAGTCAATTAATAGCTTTAAGGTATGGAACAATCCCCATTGTTCGTGAAACAGGTGGTTTAAACGATACGGTTGAAGCGTATGATAGTTATAATAATATCGGAAATGGTTTTACTTTTAAAAATTATAATGCACATGAGTTATTGTTTTCTATTCAAAGAGCATTATCCCTTTATAATGACAAGGAAAAATGGAATCAAATTATTCACAGAGCAATGACTTCTGATAATAGTTGGAAAAAATCTGCAAAAGAGTATATTAAAATTTATGAAGAATTAAGTAATATTAATTCTTAGGAGGTAAGAATGAAAATTTCTACAAAAGAATTTAAAGAGGATTATTTAACAAAATTGTCACAAGTTAGTATTAAAAGCTTTGAAAACACATCTGATTTACAGAGGTATGAAGCTTTAGGCTTATTAACAAGAGATTATATTAGTAAATATTGGTTAAAAACTAGAAGAGAGACAAGAGATACAAATAAAAAAGAAATATATTATTTTTCAATTGAGTTTTTAACAGGAAAATTTTTACTTAATAATTTAAAAAATTTGGATATTTACAATGAAGCAAAAGAAGCTTTAGATTCAGTAGGTATTAATATTGTTGAATTAAGTAAGTTTGAAAAAGAGCAAGGTTTAGGAAACGGTGGTTTAGGAAGATTAGCAGCTTGTTTTTTAGATTCATTTGCTTCTTTGAATTTAGCTGGCCATGGAGTAGGTATAAGATATAGATTTGGATTATTTAGTCAAAAGATTATTGATGGTTATCAAGTTGAATTTCCAGACAAATGGTTAACTAACAGAAATGTTTGGGAAGTAAAAAAACTTGATGAAGCTGTTGAAGTGAAATTTGGTGGAAAAGTAGATTATACAGGAGATGATAAAACATTTTCATTTAAATATGTAGATTATGATTCTGTATTAGCAGTTCCTTATGATACACCAATAGTTGGATACCATAATGATGTAGTTACTAATTTAAGACTTTGGTCTGCAGAAGCAATTAAAAATGATTTTGATTTAAGTAGATTTTCACAAGGTGAATATATTAAAGCTTTTGAAAGAAAAAGTAATGTTGAGGCAATTACTCAAGTGTTATATCCAAATGATTCATATGAAGAAGGAAAAACTTTAAGACTTAAACAATCATATTTTTTAGTTTCAGCTGGGCTTCAAGATATTATTAGAAAATATAAAAGAAAAAACAGATCGTTAGCTGATTTTTATAAATATGTGGCTATTCAGATTAATGATACTCATCCTGCATTAGCAATTCCAGAATTAATGAGAATTTTAATGGATGAAGAAAATTTTTCATGGGATTTAGCATGGGACATTACTATAAAAACATTTGGTTATACTAATCATACTCTTTTAGCAGAGGCGCTTGAAACATGGCCAGAAGGAATGATGCAGCATGTAGTTCCAAGAATTTATATGATTATTAAAGAAATTAATGAAAAATTCTGTAGAAAATTATGGGATAATTATGGAATTCAAGATTTTGATAAAATATCAGATATGGCAATTATAGGTGATGGATATGTTAGAATGGCTCATCTGGCGATAGAAGGTTCACATAGTGTGAATGGTGTTGCAAAACTTCATACAGAGCTTTTAAAAACTAGAGCTTTAAGTGACTTTTATGGTATTTATCCAGAAAAATTTAATAATAAAACAAATGGTATTACTCATAGAAGATGGATTATTAATTCAAATCCTAAATTAACTGATTTGATTACAAAATATATTGGTGATGAATGGAAAACTGATACTTATTTAATGGAAAACATTTTAAAATTCAAAGATGATCCTGAATTCAGAGAAAGTATATATCAAATTAAATTAGAAAATAAGAAAAAGTTAGCTGATTATATTTTAAAAAAACAAAATATTATTATTGATCCTAATTCAATTTTTGATATTCACGCTAAAAGACTTCATGAATATAAAAGACAAACTTTAAATATTCTTCATATTATGGCACTTTATAATGATTTAAAGAAAAACCCAAATTTGAATATTCATAATAGAACATTTATTTTTGCTGCAAAAGCTGCACCAGGATATTATTTGGCAAAACAAATTATTAAATTAATTAATACTGTTGCAGATATTATTAATAATGATAAAGATATTAAAGATAAAATTAAAGTTGTGTTTTTAGAAAATTATAGCGTAACATTAGCTGAATTAATAATTCCAGCGTGTGATGTAAGTGAGCAGATTTCTACGGCTTCTAAAGAAGCATCAGGAACTGGAAATATGAAATTTATGATGAATGGTGCTGTTACAATTGGTACTATGGATGGAGCTAATGTTGAAATTAATGATTTAGTTGGAAATAAAAATATGGCTGTATTTGGTCTTACTAAAGATGAAGTATATGAATATTATGCAAATAATACTTATAGATCATATGACTATTATAAAAATGATCCTAGGATTCATGAAGTACTTGATCAACTTATAAATGGTTTTTTACCAAATGGATTTGATGAATTTAAAATTATATATGATTCATTAATAACTCATAATGACCCATATTTTGTTTTAAGAGATTTTGATTCTTATTCAAGAGCGCAAGGTAAAATAAATAGATTATATAAAGAAAAAGGAAAATGGATTAATATGATGATAGAAAACATTGCGTATTCAGGACATTTTTCATCAGACAATACAATAAAAAATTATGCAAATGAGATTTGGCATTTGTAATGTTACATTAAAAACCTATGTATATATTTATGTAGGTTTTTTTATTGAAATAAATGTTTGTTTTACTTAAAATATGGTATCAATATGTATAGCTATTTTAAGGAGGATATTATGAGTATAAGAAATAAAATGGTTGGTGGTATTGGTATAGGTGTTATAATTTTATTGGTTTTTATTAGTTTTTATTTTTATTCTAATTCTAAAGAAATGGTTTCTAATGAAGAAGAAAATAAAGTGAAATTAGTTGCTTCACAAGTTTACAGTACAATTGATTCTGAATTAGATGGAACTAGACTTGCTGTTGAAAGTATTGCCAAAAATCAAGAGATTGCAAAACTTTTTGCTGAAAGAGATAGAGAAGGATTAATTAAAATGTTACTTCCTGTATTTGAATCAATTAAAGGTGATGTAGCGCAATTTCAGTTTCATTTACCAAATTCAGATTCTTTTTTAAGATTGCATAAACTCGAAAAATTTGGAGATAGCTTAAAAAGTTTTAGATTTACAGTAAATGAAGCAAATTCTAAAAAAGAAACAATTATGGGTCTTGAAGAGGGGGTTGCAGGATATGGATTAAGAGTTGTTGCTCCAATGAGCTATAATGGAAAACATATTGGTACTGTAGAATATGGAAGAAAATTTTCAACAGTATTCTTGAATGATTTAAAAGAGTCTCTTGATGGTGA
>Ga0256842_1002065_pt1 | contig 15002 bp, 12 predicted proteins | sample 4559240metaG_FD_185973 | JGI IMG/M metagenome (GOLD analysis project Ga0256842, IMG submission 185973) | Hydrothermal vent microbial communities from Guaymas Basin, Mexico - 4559-240 | ecosystem: Environmental > Aquatic > Marine > Hydrothermal vents | place: Mexico: Guaymas Basin | collected...
AATTGTCCGGGCTGGAATCAACCAAATTGAGTCAGGACAGTGGGAAGCCGCCCGGGCTTTGGGAATGCGACGCTGGCAGTTGTTACGCTATATTATTCTTCCGCAGGCATTTCAGCGGATGATTCCGCCGTTGGCGGGACAGGCGATTTCAACAATTAAGGATTCAGCAATTGTATCGGTCATTTCAATTCAGGAGCTGACTTTTCAGGGGATGGAGCTGATGGCAGCGACATATCTGACGTTTGAAGTCTGGATCAGTGTCACCGTTCTTTACTTCATCCTTACTTACAGTTGTTCATGGTTGGCAGGACGTTTGGAACTACGGCTGCGTCGGATCTATACTTACTGAACTCTTAGCAGAGGTTTTTATGACATACAGACGGTTTATCCTGATTTTGGTAGTGTTTTCTCTGGTTGGTTGTGCACAGTTTTATCCGAATTTTGAGACTCCAACCGTCAGCGTGAAAAGTTTCCGGGTGTTACCGGGACAGGGAGCTCTTCCAGTGTTTGAAATTGGTCTCCATGTGATAAATCCCAACCGGACGGAGTTGACGCTGGAAGGAATCAGCTACCATGTTGATCTGGAAGGACATCGGGTTCTCAGCGGTGTTGCAAATCAGCTCCCGGTGATTGAAGCCTACGGTGAAGGAGATGTTGTCCTGCAGGTGCAACCCGATCTTTTTAGTACCCTCAGCCTGTTTACCGATCTGATGAATCAGCCGCGTGATCAGTTCAAATTTGATCTGACGGCGTACCTCGATGTTGGTGGCTTTATGCCAAAAATCAAGGTCCAGAAAGAGGGACTGATCTCATTGAACGGGCAGAAGAACTAACAGCGTGTCAGGGCAATGGAAATCTGTGCCCCGGTACTTTCAGCACCGACATCAAGGAGAGTAGCAACGCAGGCAGCAGGGCCAGAATTAATAGATGGAAGTAACCGCACGGGACTCTAATTGGAAACCCAGACTTTGGCGGGTGGAAGGGTCGAAAAGAAACGGATAATGCAGGTTGATTCGGGGTCGGTAAGTTTGGAAAGTTGATCACAGAGATCTTTATTGTCACTCTGAATGACAAAGGCACATTTCTTACTTTCGAGCTTTTTACTGTTAAATGTGAAGATAGAGAGGATCATTTGAACATCGGCAAAAGTCATTTTTTTCAAATCAAGGTACTGATGGTCAATAATCAGCGGTGTTCCCTTAATCCACTTTGGTGATGTCAGTAAATCTTTCAGAAGTTTGTAAAAATCCTCAACAACGGCGAATTTTCCCGTTTTAATCACAACGTAGTCGGGGATATGGCTGAAATCAAAATCGTATTTCATCGATTGTTCCCATTTGGAATTTTTCGATTGAGATTGAGTGAAATCTATATATTGCAATAATATTATACTGTATGGCTGTTATTTATCAACATGAAGTGGCAGTTTCTTTATGAGAAACTCTGTATAAACGGAGACCCAGCAGCACTGCCGCAACACTGAGACCGATAATCAGACTGATCCAGAAACCTTTTGCCCCGAGAGGAGCCCCCCAGAAGGTTGTCAGTGCCAGACTGTAACCAAGTGGCAACCCGATGATCCAGTAGGAAACAATGACCATCAATAGCGGGACACGGGAATCTTTATACCCACGCAAAGCTGCTGCTGCGCCAATTTGAAACGCATCTGAGACCTGATACAGTGCATTCAGATAGAGAAGACCAACAGCAATCCCAATAACCTGCGGGTTCTGGGTATAGATCCCGGCAATTTTTTCGGCAAAGCATAAAGTCAATGTTGCAGTGACAATCGCAATTGAAGAGTTGAGCAATAGCCCGGTTCGGCTGGAAAGGCGGGCTCTGTCAAAGCGTTGCCTGCCAATTGCGTGGCCAACCCGAATTGTGATGGCACTGGCCAGACTCAGTGGGATCATAAAAATCATCGATGAATAATTGAGGGTGATCTGATGTGACGCAACGGTGAGTGCCCCCAGCGGAGATAAAAAGAGAGCAATCAGGGCAAAAATACTGGCTTCAACCAAGAGAGATAGTCCAATTGGCAGCCCCAGTCGAAGCAGCTGCGGTGCTCCTTCGGTGCCACAGGTTTTATTGAGGTCAAAGAAATGGGTTTTATCATAGCGCCTGACTCGCCAGATGGTCAGGACCATACAGCTGCACATGAACCAGAGGCTAAGGGCTGAGGCCCAGCCGCAGCCGATTCCACCCATGGCGGGCAATCCCAGCTTGCCATAAATGAAAACGTAGTTCCCGGCAATATTGACCGGGATGCTGGCAAGGCCAATAAGCATACTTGGTCGAACCAGCCCCATTCCTTCGCTTAAGTTTCGTAACAGAAAAAATAGTGCCAGAGCCGGAACGCCCCAGGAGATTGCTTTGAGGTAATCGGTTGAAATTGTCGCAACCTGCGGATCGACATCCATCCAACGGAAGATGAGGCCGGCATTCTGGAGCAGAATTATTGCGATAATGACCAGTGGTAACGCGACGAGAACCCCTTTCCTTGCCAAAGGGCCGGTCTCTTCTGTTTTCCCCGCTCCATGGAGCTGGGCAACAATCGGGGTGATCGCCAGAAGGACTCCATAAAGGAACAGAAAAATTGGACCCCAGATGCTCCCACCAACAGCAACTCCAGCCAGATCTGTTGCACTGACACGTCCCGCCATCACGGTATCAACAAAGGCCAGAGTCTGTTGTGCCAGCTGCGCGGCTAAAATTGGCGCGGCTAATGGAATCAGCTGCTTTGCTTCAATTTTCAGGAGTTTAAACTGTTTGCGTTTACGGTGTATCATGGAGGCTCTATCGGTAAAGATCAAATACGCTGTGAGGCTGCAGTGGTATCATTTCTGCGGTGAAAGGGTCAACAGAAGTAAAATGAAAAGAGGGCCTCCCCCGAATGGAGAGACCCTCTTATAGCAGAAAAGTAAATTGAGTTATCTTAGTCAGCTAGGATGAACTTTCCGTTTTTGACTTGAACTATCACCATAGAGCTGACATCCAGACCATTGTGATCTTCCGGAGTGATATTGTATGTTCCGGAAATCCCAACATAATTCTTCGTATTTTCAATTTCTGCTCGTAATGCTGCGGGATCTGTTCCTACTTTTTTGATGGCATTGGCGACAATCATGATGGCATCCCAGGCATAGCCGGAATGGGTATTGATCGGGAACTGTTTGTCGTAGCCTTTTTCCTTGTAGAGTTTGATGAATTCCTGAATGACCGGCTTCTGCGGATCATCATCAGAAAGTTCATCAGCAACCATCAGTTTGGTTGCCGGCATCCGGTCGCCCTGACTGGCAGCTCCGGCCAGCTCGATATATTTAGGGTCGGGCAGACCGTGGCATTGGAAGAGGGGGAGATCAATCCCAAGCTGGGTCTTGTTTTTAGCGATAATTGAACCGGCTGGCCCGATAGTCCATGCAATCAGGGCCTGTGGATGACTGTTTTTTACTTTGGTCAACTGAGCTGTCATGTCGGTATCACGGGTGCCGAAGGATTCATGCGCGACCAGTTCAATCCCGTATTCGGGAGCCAGCTTGGTCATCCAGCGGGAACCATCTTTCCCAAAACCGTCGGCTGCCGACAGCAGGGCAACCCTGGTCAGTCCCTTTTCTTTGAGATATATGAACAGCCGCTTGACGGCAATACTGGAACGCTGTGGTGATTTGAAAACCCACTTGTAGGGTCCGAATTTTCCACCCATGATGACAGGATCGCCACCAACGGTCATGAAGATTGGGATTTGCCCTTTATCGACCACTTTTTTGACGTTCATTCCGGTATCGGTCAATGTCGGCCCGATAATCGCGACAACTTTATCTTTATAGATAAATTTTTTGGCAATCGAGGCTGTTTTTGCCGGATTGGCCTGAGTGTCGGCAAGAACCAGTTCCAGCATCTTGCCATTGATTCCCCCTTCAGCATTGATCTTATCGACCACCATTTCTGCAACCAGCTTTGTTGGTGTCCCGATAAAAGCTGCCCGCCCCGACAGGTCGAAGAAAGCCCCCAATTTAATTGTCTCCGTAGCCATGACCGATGAGGCGGCTAGCAGCAGACAGATGAGCAGTGACGCGATTTTTTTCATTGAGGGCTCCTTTTTCGACAAATTTGAGAGTTATCAGTTGAATAGACCAATTGTTCTTCAAGCTATCGCGTACTATTGTACTAGTACACGATAGCAAGATAGTCCAAGAGACCAGCTAAGTCAATGTCAAAAACGAAGAGAGGTTCACCCTGTTAGGACAGACAGAGGAGGTAAGCTTCTGGCGGTGAGATATTTTGGAGTCAGTTTTTTCAATCTGACTCCTGATCCTGATTTTGGACAGCCTCTTTTTCGGCTTTAGAACTCCAGCCACCGCCAAGAGCTTTGTAGAGATTAACGTAGGCGTTGCGGTATTGACGTTGCAGGTCTGAAACTTTGAGGTCGACCTCAAACAAAGTCCGCTCAGAGTCAAGGACCTCAAGGTAACTGCTGAATCCCTTATCGTAGCGTTTCTTCGAGAGCTTATTAGCATTCTTTGCCGCTTTCAGCCGGCGAACCAGTGTTTCCAGTTCCTGTTGATAGGTTTTGATCTCAATCAGGGCATCTTCGACCTCCCGAAATGCATTCAGGACAGTACTTTCGTATTGGAAAAGGGCTTGCTGAGTTCTCTGTTCTTCAATGGCCACCCGATTTCTGTTTTTGCCGAAATCGATCAGGGGGCCAAGAAGACCCCCGCCAACAGACCACCCGCCACCATCAGTGGTGACAGAAGCTAATTCCGTACTGGCAACTCCCAGTGCTCCAGTGAGTGAGATTGCCGGTAGCCGCAGTGCCTGTGCAACACCAATCTGTGCATTCTGAGCTTGGAGCAAGTAGAGTGACTGGGCAATATCTGGTCGCTTCTCAAGAATTTGTGAAGGAAGCCCGACCGGAATTTCCGGCAGGTCGATCTGTGGGTTGAAACTGTCATTCAGGTCGATGGTGTGTGGGAATTGACCGAGCAACAGACCCAGATTGTTTTCAGATTTAGCAATGGCTCGTTGATAAAACGGGATAGCTCCAGCGGCTATTTCTTTTTGAATCTGAGCCTGGTTAACATCTAGCTCAGAAATAATCCCTTTTTCAAACCGTTTCTTAATAATGTCTAGACTTATCTCTCTTGAAGCGAGGGTTGATGTGGCAATGTTGAGCCGCTGATGAAAATCGAGAAGCTGATAATAGTTGGTGACAACATCTGAAATCAGAGCCAGCTGAATCGCTTTGAAGCCGAAATCTGAGGCCAGAAGTTCGGCCCTTGCAGCTTCACTGGCGCGACGGAATTTCCCCCAGAAATCAATTTCCCAGCGCAATGGCACCGAAAGATAGAGGTTGGTATTAGTGTCGCTGGATAGTGATCCCCGGTTGAAATTACCGACCTGGGCACCACCTTCAATATTGATCTGCGGATATTTATCGGCCTTGGTAAAGCCAACATTGGCACGTGCCTGCTCAATTCGGCTGCTGGCAACTTTAAGATTTCGGTTGTTTTCCAGTGCAGCTGTGACCAGGGTGTAAAGTTGTGGATCATCAAACAGAGTCCACCACTCTAGGTTTGCAGCTTCTTTCTGGCTGATTGCCGGGGATGTGCGAAAGTTTTCAGGGATTGTCTGCTCGGGGACTTCAAAGTCAGGTCCGAGCGCGCAACCGCTTATGAAGAGCAATAGAAGCAGTGGCATCCAGCAACGAACAGTCCGAAGAGTTTTCATGATGCCTCTCCTTTTTTGCTTAGTGCCAGCTCCCGTTTTTTCTCGTATCCTGCCATCTTACCAATAAAGACAAAAAGCATCGGATAAAAGAAAACTCCCAGAAGGGTTGCCAGCGTCATCCCCCCCAATAGTGCGACTCCCATAACCACCCGGGCTTCGGCTCCTGCTCCCGATGCCATCACTAATGGCATTACCCCGAGAATAAAGGAAAAGGCAGTCATCAGGATCGGTCTGAAGCGGAGCTCCGCCGCTTTGACTGCGGCGTCAAAAAGAGATGCTCCCTTTTGAAATTCCAGGTTTGCGAATTCAACAATCAGAATTGCATTCTTGGCAGCCATCGCAATCAACATGACGAGGGCAATCTGGGCAAAAATATTTAATTCGAAGCTTGTACTGAAGATCCGGGCGACATATAGAGCAATAAAAGCACCGAAAATTGCGAATGGAGTCCCCAGCAAAATACTCAGGGGGAGAGACCAGCTTTCGTATTGAGCAGCAAGAATCAAAAAGACAAACAGAAGTGAAAACGCAAAGACGACTCCCGCTGCTCCGGACGCTTGTTTTTCCTGGTAGGACATGTTGCTCCAGGCGTAGTCCATCCCCGAAGGCAGCACTTCTTTTGCCACCTCTTCCAGCACCGTTATGGCCTGAGCAGAGGTATATCCGGGGGCCGGGCTGCCAGTTATTTCAACAGCACGATAAAGGTTAAAGCGGTTGGTGAAGTCAGGTCCGGAGATCTCTCTGATTTTAACGAAGGCACTGAGGGGGACACCTTCTCCATCACTGTTTTTGACGAAGAACAGATTGAGCCGGTCTTCGCTGAGTCGATATTCCGGTTCCGCCTGGATGTAGGCTTTGTAGAGTCGTCCGAAGCGGTTAAAATCATTGACATATGAGCCACCAAGAAAGGCTCCGACGGTCGTGTAGATATCGTTGAGAGCAATGCCGGCTTTGAGAACCTTGTCGCGGTTGACCTCTATGTAACGTTGCGGCACGCTTGCGCGGAATGTGGTGAAGGCTGAGCCGATTTCGGGTCGCTCTATCGCTGCCTTGATAAAGGCACTGCTATGTTTCGCGAGATATTCCGGAGTATTTCCGCCACGGTCCTGAAGCATCATTGAAAAGCCTGAGCCATTTCCCAGCCCGGGAATCGCCGGAGGGCCAAAGGCAAAGGCCTGTGCTTCGTTAATTTGGAGAAAGAGATCCCGATTTATGGCGGCAACAACGTCATTTGCCGTTTTTTCGCGTAAGCTCCAGTCTTTCAGAGAGACAAAAATGAAACCGGAGTTTGACGACATACTGCCGGAAATCATACTGAATCCCGTTGCTGCAGTGATGTATTCAACCTCTTCATGCTGGCTGATAATTTTCTCTATCTTTTTTACGACGACATCGGACCGTTGCAGTGATGCGGCATCAGGCAGCTGGATATTAACCAGCAGATAGCCCATATCTTCACTCGGCATAAAGCCGCCGGGGATCGCTTTTCCAAGGAATCCGGTTCCGATGCTCAGCCCCAGAATGAGGATTAGACCAATTGCGATACGGCGTGTTGCTATCCGGGTCAGCCAGGTATAGCCACCGGTGACCTTGTCGAAGAATGTATTGAATAGTTTGAAAAAAGCTCCAAGAGGCCCTCTGACGGGTTGTTGTTTTCGTAACAGTAAACCACAGAGTGCGGGGCTGAGAGTCAGGGCATTGATCGAAGAAAAGACAACAGAAACAGCAACAGTAATGGCAAACTGCTGATAAAGGAGTCCGGTAATTCCACCCATAGCCGCAACCGGAATAAAAACAGCGACAAGCACCAGAGTCGTTGCGATGATCGGCGCGGTAACTTCCTTCATTGCTGCTTTGGTTGCTTCTTTCGGGGCCATCCCTTTTTCGATATTGACCTGTACTGCTTCAACGACAACGATCGCATCATCAACAACGATACCAATCGCCAGCACCAGTCCCAGAAGGGAGAGGACATTGACAGTGAAACCGATTGCCGGGAAAAGGATAAATGCACCGATCAGAGAAACCGGAATTGCGATTGTCGGGATGAGTGCGGCACGCCAATCCTGAATAAAGATATAGACCACCAGAATAACCAGAGCCAGAGCAATAATCAGAGTTGTAACAATTTCGGAAATTCCCGCTGATATTGCTTTCGTTGTGTCGAGTGAAATGTCATAGGTCATGCTTTTGGGGAAAGTCTCTGCCATTTCCTCCATGGTGGTTTTGACTTGTTCAGCCAGCGTGACAGCATTGGATCCGGGGGCCTGATAGAGAGCGATCATAGCGCAGGGCTTGCCGTCCAGACGGGTAAAGGCGTTGTAAGTTTCAACTCCCAGTTCAACCCGGGCGATATGCTTGATTTTGACCTGCGAGCCATCTTCACTGGTACGGATAACAATCTCACCGAACTCTTTTTCATTTTGTAGACGGTCGGGCATCCGGACGGTATAGGTAAATTCATTGCCGGGTGGTGCGGGCTCCGCACCGAACTTTCCCCCCGGGACAACAACACTTTGGGCGCGGATTGCATCGACAATTTCAGGGACAGAGATCCCCAGATGGGCAAGACGATCCGGTTTGATCCAGATACGCATCGAATAGTCACTGGCACCGATAATGTCGACCTGTCCGATCCCTTTAATCCGGGCGAGAATATCTTTGATATTAATCAGTGCATAGTTGCCGAGAAATTGCTGATCAAAATTTGTATCTTCGGCTGTCAGGGAAATCAGCATCAGAATGTTGGGCAGGGATTTTTGTGTGCTGACACCAAGGCGTTTAACCTCCTCCGGTAATTTTGCTGTGGCTGCTGCAACCCGGTTCTGGGTAAAAACGGTATTCATATCGGGATCGGTCCCGATTTTAAACGAGACATTGATGGTCATGGTGCCATCATTGGCATTGGTCGATTTCATATAAATCATGTTATCGACACCGTTAATCTGCTGCTCCAGAGGCGTTGCAACAGACTGCTCAACGTTGATGGCGTTGGCCCCGGTATAGCTTGCTTTGACCTGAACGATTGGTGGCGTAATGTCTGGATACTGCTCCGTTGGCAGTCCACTTAGGAATACGCTCCCGATAATCACCATAAAGATTGCGATAACCATGGCCACGATGGGCCGTCTGACAAAAAAATCACCCATGGTGGATTACTTTTCCCCCTGTACCGCGGAAAGGTCGGCGGGAACGGTTTTGACCTGAACACCATCTCTGATTTTCTGCAAACCCTCGTAGACGACATGCTCTCCGGTTTTCAGTCCCTCTTCGATCAGCCAGAAAGATCCCACCTTGTCTCCGGCGGTTACTTTACGTGTTTCAATTTTATTTTTCGGGGTGACAACGAAGACATTGTGGATACCCTGAAGTTCAGTAACACAGCGTTGAGGGATCAAAATGGCGTCTTTGACCAGTTGTTTCTGAATACGAACCTTGGTAAACAGCCCCGGTCTCAATAGTCCTTCCGGGTTAGGGAAGGAGGCCTGAACCAGAATGGCACCTGTCATTGGATTTATTTCGCGGTCAAGAAAATCTGCTTTTCCTTTGTGTCCGTAAGTTGAATCATCAACCAGAATCAACTCCATTTCGGCTGATCCTTCACGGGATTGCGAATCATTTATTGCTTCGCGGGCAATGAATAGATACTGGGTCTCGGTAATAAAAAAGGTCACAAGAATTGTATCAATCCGTGAAACGGTGTTCAGGATAACAGGGTTGGGATTTTGACCGACAAAGTCACCAACCTTAGCTGCTGTTTTGCCAATGATGCCGCTAATCGGAGACTTGATTTTTGTATAACTCAGCTCAATTTGAGCAGCACGCAGGTTTGCTTCGGCTGCTTCAACTGAGGAGAGGGTCGCATCATAGGTGGCAACGGCTTCATCCAGATCACTTTGGCTGACCGCGTTGATTTCAGCCAGAGGCTTGATTCGTCCCAGATCACCCTTAGCTTTGGCCAGCATCGTCTTGGCTTCAGCCACGGCACTCATCCGTGCAGAGACTTTTTCTTCAAAAGGTTGGCTCTCAAGGGTATAGAGCAAATCGCCTTTTTTGACCGACGATCCTTCCTTAAAGTGAATTCCCTCCAGAAAGCCCTCAACCCGGGCCCGAATAACAATATCTTTCAATCCGGATGTTTGACCGAGGAATTCCAGATAAAGTGGGACATCTTCATTTTTTGTTGTGTAAACGCTGACCTCCGGCGGCGGTGCCTGGGGTGGCACTGTTTTGTCGCTACTGCAAGCAAAGAGGATCAGCAAAGTGGTTACGAGTAGACAGGAGGTCTTCAGATTCATGATGATCTTCTTTTTGTTGAGTGGTTTGCCAATGTTGGATCATTGGGTGGTCATATTGCTTGAGCTTAATTCTTTTCAAAGTATAAAACAAAAAAATAATTATACCACACAATCTTTACGATGATCGATTACTATTTTGGTATTATATTTTCCCCTATAGAGTGTATACTCCCTCAATTCAAACACTAGATATGGTGGTTTTACAGTAAGGAGAAATATAAATGGCAAAGCGTTATCGGGTTATAAAACGCAACGGGGAGCCCGCATCCCTCGATATATCAAAGATTCGCAAAGTGATTCAGTGGGCGGCAGAGGGACTGGCGATCAACCCGCTGGAGCAAACTGGGGTTTGGCGGTAAACTGTATGAGGGGTACGAAATCAACCCCTACAAACATCTCGAAAAACTGGCCGATACCGAAGGGGAAGGGAGTGTCAAAAGTAATTTTTTTGAAGCGACTGTTTCGGCCTATAATCAGTCGTCGGTTCTTGATGGATGGGATGATTTTTAATTATTTTCCGGGCATAAAAACATGACAAAAAAATTTGATATTAAGCAGATCGGGATTATTCACAGCCCCTACAAAACAAAAGATGAGTGCCCTATTCAGGGGTATATGACTCCCGAAGGGGAAGGTTTTATCGAGCTGTTTCCTGAATACGAAGAGGGGTTGGAAACCATTGAAACCTTTTCCCATCTGATCCTCTTTTACATTTTTGACCGTGCCGGGGCGGTTGAATTGTCCCGTCCCCCGTTTCTGGATGACACGCCTCACGGGGTATTCGCTTCCCGCCACCCCTGCCGCCCGAATGGTATCGGGATCTCAATCGTGAAATTGGAAAAAAGGGATAAAAATATTCTAGAAGTCAGTGAAATTGATGTTCTGGATAAAACACCATTGATTGATATAAAACCATATGTGCCCAAGTTTGATTTCAGGGACAACGTCAGTAACGGTTGGCTGGAGGATAAAAAAGAGCGGTCGAAACCGACGGGACGGGAGTAAGCGTATGGTTAAAGAGACAAAACCGATTGTTTCATACCAAGAGTCCTTCGAGAAACTGGACATAAGGGTCGGTAGAATTATTTCGGCTGAACTTGAAACAAAAACCCATAAGCCGACCTACAGGATGACCATAGATTTCGGTAAATTCGGTCAGCGAATCAGCTATGGCAGGTTTACTCAACATCCCATAGAGGAGGTTAAGGACAGACTTGTTCTGGGCGTCCTGAACTTTGAACCCCGCCAGATGGGGCCGGTCACCTCCGAAGTCCTGGTTCTGGGTGTCCAATATCCCAAAGCCGAAAGCGGGGAAGCGACTTTTGTGTCACCTGCCGTTAACGCGAAGCTTGGAAGCAAATTGTTTTAGTTGTTAAAGGCAGGGGGCAAAATACTAAACAATTTCATCCTGAATCCGGTTATCAAATACCCGCTGACTCTTTCTCTCCGACCGTGGCAGGCTGCTGTAATCAACCAACTCCAATTCAACTGAAACCAGTAACTGTTTTTTGATCTGATGACCGATTTCGTGACTCAGTTCGGGCCCGCGTTTGCTGTCGACCCCTTCGGCCCGTTCAATCACCAGCCGCATGTGGTCACGCCCGGCATTATCGCGGGTGAGGTGGATCTGGTATTCGGAGCCGATTCCCGGGACGGCGGAGAGGATGGTGTCGATACTGCTGGGGTAGATATTAACGCCACGGAATTTGATCGTATCATCACTGCGCCCTTTGATTCGTGAATGGCGGGGCAGAATACTGCCGCAGGGACAACGACCGGGAATCATCCGGGTGATGTCGCGGGTGCGATAGCGGATCAGTGGTGCCCCTTCTTTGCACAGAGTTGTCACAACCATTTCGCCCCATTCGCCATCAGGAACCGGCTGGAGAGTTTCGGGATCGAGGATTTCGAGGATGTAATAATCGCCCCAGTAGTGGATACAGTCGTGTTCGCTGCATTCGATCCCGGTGCCGGGGCCGTAAAGTTCGGTCAGACCGGTGATATCAAACAGCTCTGCGCCACCGAACAGTTCAGAAATTTTCTGCCGCATCGAGCGGCTCGAGCGTTCGGAACCGTAGATGATTTTTTTAATTGCGATCTGATCAGCCACGCCACGTTTATGAATCTCCTCAGCCATCAACAGTGCCATCGATGCGGTGGAACAGAAAACCGTCGACTGGAAATCGAGAAGGAACTGGATCTGCATATCGATATTTCCGGGCCCGACGGGAACTGCCAGTGCACCAACCTTTTCACAGCCAAGCTGGAAGCCCATTCCCGCCGTCCATACGCCATATCCGACAGCAATCTGCACCCGATCGAGGGGGGTGACCCCGGCCATCTGATAGCAGCGGGCAAAGAAATCGGTCCAGTCATCGAGATCCTTCTGGGTGTAGCTGAGCACCTTCCGTTTTCCCGTTGTTCCCGAGGATGCATGAACCCGGACGATCTGTTCAAATGGCACTGAACGTAACGGGAAGGGGTAGCCTTCACGCAGATCATCGGCAGTGGTGAAGGGGAGTTTCTGCAAGTCTTCCAGTGATTGAATCGATTCGGGGGTGACGTCGGCGGCTTCGAGTTTTTGCCGGTAGACACTTGATCCCTCATAGGCATGGCGAACCGTCCACTTCAGTCCGGCCAACTGGTGGGACTTCAATTCTTCTTCACTGGTAAAAGTCGGCATAAAATTCTGTTGTTGCATGGCAGGTTTCTCCAGACGGATATTGGTCAGTCCGGCAGCACCCAGGCGGCTGGCAGCGGGGTTGGCTTCGCTGGCAGCACCGAGAAAAGCGGAGCGCAGGACCGGATCGTTTAAAAGTTTAGCGCTTTTTCCCTGTTCGACAATATGACCATTGGCCAATAAATAGGCCTTGTCGGAGGCCGAAAGCGCGCGGGCGGCATTTTGTTCTACCAGCAGGATGGTCGTGCCGGAGCGGGAGAGTTGGTGGATAATCGAAAAAATCTCGTCAGTAATCAGCGGTGCCAGCCCTAAACTTGGCTCATCCAGCAGTAAAAGGGTCGGTTGCGCCATGAGTGCGCGTCCCATAGCCAGCATCTGCTGTTCACCCCCTGAAAGAGTTCCCGCCAGTTGCTGACGCCGCTCCTGCAGTTTTGGGAAGCGACTGAACACTTCATCCATCCGTCGGGCTGATTCTCCCTTGGATAGTTTCAGGGGAATTGCCCCCAGTTGCAGATTTTCCAGCACCGATAACTCACCGAAAACCTCCCGCCCTTCGGGAGAGAGAGCCAGCCCCAGTCGCACCATCTGTGCCGGACTGGAGTTGGTCGTATCTTTATTGTCGAGACTGATTTGGCCCCCTGTGGGCTTAATCAGACCCATAAGGCATTTCAACAGGGTACTTTTCCCGGCACCATTGGCACCAACCAGTGCAACGGTTTCCCCTTTTGCGATTTCAAGATTGACTCCGAAAAGGGCTTGAGCTGCACCGTAATGGGCGGTGAGGTTTTGGATTTTTAACATGGTTCAGTCCTTAAATCTTGTTTTTAACGGAGAGATGCGGAGGAGGAGAGACGGAGAGAGAAAATCAAAACCTTAATTTTCGCCACCAAGACACTAAGTTCTCCAAGAGAACCAAAGTCAAAATCGTTTTTAAGGTTTTAAAACCAAAAAAAGAGATTTTGTTTTTTCTTGGTGCTTTTGGTGCCTTGGTGCCTATTTTGGGTTTTCGCCATTCTCTCCGTTCTCTCTATCTCTCCGCCTCTCCGTTAAAAACAGTTTTCAAGCCGTCGCATCCATCCGTCCCAGATACGCTTCCAGGACCAGTGGATTGTTGCGGACTTCAGCGGGTGTCCCGGTGGCAATACATTTTCCACTGTCGAGGACAACGACCTGATCGGCGATCTCCATGACCAGATCCATATCGTGCTCCACCAGCAGCATGGTATGACCGCTGCTGCGGAGTAAGCGTAATTGTTCGGCGATAGTCGCAGTTTCCTCGGCATTGAGCCCGGCGACCGGCTCATCGAGGAGAATCAATTGTGGTTTTCCCACGGTGGCCCGGGCAAGCTCCACCCTTTTTTTATCGCCGTAAGCGAGGACCCTGGCTGGCCAGTTGGCTTTGTCGGTCAGACCAAAGCGATCCAGTGCTGCCATTGCCCGTAGCTTCAGTTGTCGTTCCTGATGACGCAGATAAGGGAGACGCAGCATCGCCATGATCATCGAATCGCCCCCTTCGGTACTCAACCCGGTGAGGATATTCTCCAGCACCGTCAGGCGGGGGAAAATTTTCAGGTTCTGAAACGTCCGGGAAATTCCCAACCGGCTGATTTTGTACGCCGGCAGGTTTGATATCAACTGCTGCTGAAAGGTGATTTCTCCGGAACTTGGTTCAAGAACACCGGTCATACAGTTGATCATGGTGCTTTTCCCGGCACCGTTTGGCCCGATAAGTGCTGTCAGTTTTCCCCTAGGGACATCAAAAGAGACATCACTGAGGGCTGGAAGACCACCGAAGTTTTTGCTGACATTTTTAAGCTGCAGCATCTTTTTTCCTCCGCAGCGCCCATCTGATTTTAACCATTTCGATCAGTCCGGTGACCAGCCCCTGAGGGAGGAACATCAGCACCAGCACCAGAATGCCGCCGTGAACAAAATCCTTGTAGGTTTCAAACATGTCCATCCATTCGGGCATCATCGTCATCAGCGCGGCACCGAACAGCGATCCCCAGATGGAACCCATGCCTCCAACCACAACCATAATCACCATGTCGGTCGAGGTAAAAATACCGAAGGAGTCTGGGCTGACAAAAGAGTAGGTGTGGGCGAACAGACTTCCGGCAATGGATGCGAGAACCGCCGATAAAACAAAGATTTTGATTTTAGCATTGCGGGTATTGACCCCCAGAGCTGCAGCGGCAGTTTCATCTCCGGCAAGGGCTGCCAGCCCGCGACCGACACCGCTGCGAACCAGATTGAGGCATAGTAGCAGGCTGATCAGGGTGATTCCCCACAGA
>Ga0256842_1002066_pt1 | contig 14981 bp, 9 predicted proteins | sample 4559240metaG_FD_185973 | JGI IMG/M metagenome (GOLD analysis project Ga0256842, IMG submission 185973) | Hydrothermal vent microbial communities from Guaymas Basin, Mexico - 4559-240 | ecosystem: Environmental > Aquatic > Marine > Hydrothermal vents | place: Mexico: Guaymas Basin | collected...
AAGACACAAAGGCCATTAAATCCATTAATAAACAGGCCTATGCAATTTGCCTCGACTACCTTACTAATGAAAAAAAATCGATGAAGTTGATGGCAGAATTGGAGCAGAGGTTAAGAGTAAGAAATGAGCTTCAAAACTCCAAAAATGATGATTATAATCGTAGGGCAGAATATAGTCAGCGGTCAAATCCACCTTTGCATAGCATAAAAAGCAGTATTATTTCTCGCATTGCTGATAAGTTATTTATTAGAGTGGATTTTAATTTTAAGAGTGAGTATAACCGCAATTATTACGATAGCGATGATATAAATATTAGCCATTATTATGTAGCAAATATTAAGAGTGCTAAAGTAAAACGCTGGAAGAATGATTTAACGAATAAGCAATTATCTATTTTGCAGGAGAACCTATCGGAGCAACTGAATAGAAATTATTCGCAGGCAAATTCGGAACTTAAGCTTAGCGAAATAGAGCTCCTCAAAAGTAATGAAGAATATCAAGAGAATAATAGGGTTGAGGAATGTAAAAATATTTGCACACGAATAGATCTTTATGAGGCTGATTTTTATTGCTATGCTTGGGGTATTATTGTTGATTTTCAGGAATATACCAATAGTAGCAAGATATATTATGGCGAAAAATTTCAGTTATTTATTCCTTATACCGATGCCAAGCAAATATTTAAGAATATTCCCAAATTTGCGTTCTTAAATCATATTCCAAATGTAAATACTCATATTAATAACTTCAATATTCTTGATTTTTATAATAAAGCAGCATCAGACAGAAGAGCCCCCGAAGCAGAGAATATTGTTGAGCTTAATGGCATAAAAAACTCACCAAAATCGCTAAGTATAATTAGAAGTCAGATATTAAGGGATAATACTGCCACAAACTTCACAAAGCAAGAGTTTGAGTATAATACCAAGGGGCAAATACTATCCAAAATATTGTATCAAGGTAAGGGTAATGTGTTTTATAGGTCAACCTTTTATAGCTACGATTCTGCAGGATTATTATTGAGCAAAATAGTAAAGTATAAAGATAATAGAGAGGAATCTGAAAGCTATACTTACGACCATAAAAATAATCTTAGCCGATTAGCCATACGTAGCTCAAGCGACGACGAAAATAGTAATAAACTATATTTTTATAATGGAAACAATATTTATTATTTCACAATGGACAACGCCATAAGTGTTGATAATAGTGGGATTAGTAGATTACGTTTTGATAAAAACCGCATTTATAATACCGACAAAAACTATTTTGCGATAAATGATAAAAAGCAAATTGAAGGCATTGTTTCTTTAAGAAATTATAATAATCAAGGGCAATTTGGTCGCGATAGCTTGGATCGAATTATTGAATATCATAATGAAAATGATAGATATAATTACTATTGGAATTACGACAGTTTGAACAGATTAGTTGAGTTTGAGCAATACGAATTTCAGAAAAATAAACTTCATATAAGCTTCCTTTACCAAGGTGAGAATATGTTGCCATATAAACGAATAAATATTCAAAAATATGGTGGTAATAATACTGTATTAGAAAAGGAACTTAAGTGGGAGATGTTTGAGGAATAGCTTACCTCCTGCTAATGTTTATTTAACTAGGCGGGTTAATTGTGTTTGTTGCATAGTCCATGATATTTTTTACTAGAGAAGCTTTGTTCTATTGTTTATCCTAACCCTAAAATGATAATATAAAATAGATTTTGGCGTGAGTTTTTGGAACAAAAACCATGTCAAAATCGGTAAAATATAGGTTAAACATAATTTTGTTATGTACAGTGCGTTTGATGTTTAAATTACCGAGTGTATTATTTATATTTAATACGAATTCCATCTAACTACTTTATCAAAATCTTTGCGAATTTTTTTTCTTAGAAGGTAATCATCAGGGGCGTATCCGAAGCTAATTACCAAGCCAATAATTTTTTTCTCAGGAATAGATAGTAGCTTTTTAATCTTTTTTTCATCAAACCAGCCAAGCATACAGCTACCGATACCATCATCTTCGGCCTGCAGGCACATATGTTCGCCAGCAATTCCTATATCTATTAGTGGGTATTCCTTATCCTTAATTGCACCGCCAATTTGTGTGGTTATTTTAGCCTTTTCTATCACCATTACTACTAATAGTGGCGATTGGGCAACAAACTTATTTATTCCGATAAGAGTTCCACGAGTAGCCTTAGCCACTTTCATACAAAGCTCAGGCTCATTCACCACAACAAAAGTCCAAGGTTGTGAGTTACTTGCCGAGGGGGCAAGGCGACCTGCTTCAAGAATACGATGAAGTTTCTCGTCTTCAATCTTTCTATCAATATCGTATTTTCTAACGCTTTGTCGCTGCTTTATTAAGTCGAAGAAGTCCATTTCGTAAGTGTTTTAAAGGTTTGAGAATTCTTCAACACCACCTTTTAGGAAGTATACATTATCCATACCCATCCAGCGCATAATACTTGCTGCAACAGCGCCTTTTGGCCCTGCAAAGCAAACCATAATAATGCTTTCGTATGACGATAAGTCTAGTTTTGTAACTTCACTAACTAAGCTGTTAAATGGAATATTGAAAACGTGTTTATTGTCTATTTTATCATCAGAAAAGCAACAGCCATCAGGCTCTCTAACATCAATAACAGCCATATTATGACCTTGCTCCAAATAAGTTTTGAAATCGGCAGGCATTATCACCGGCCAGGGCATTTGCTGAACTTTATTGTTAAGCTCACTAAAAAAATCATTCATAAAAATCTATATTTATTTAGGGGCAAATATAGGCTTAGAAATCCAATGGCAAATATTTTTTTAGTCTTCAATAAATTTGAATAGTTCTTCATAAAGCAATTGAGTAGGTAAGCCCATCACATTATAAAAGCTCCCTTCTATGCGTTCAATGCCAATATAACCAATCCATTCCTGAATTCCATATGCTCCTGCTTTATCAAAAGGCATATATTTTTCAACATAATAATCAATATCGGCATCCTCAATCTTCTTAAAAAAGACGTCGCTTTCGGCAGAAAAACATTTTTGTTTATCAACAGAACTTAAGCATACCCCTGTAATAACTTTATGTTTTTGACCACTCATGGTCTTCAGTGTTTTTCTTGCTTGAGATTTATTCTTTGGCTTGCCAATAATTTCACCATTTAGCACAACAATTGTGTCTGCGGTAATGTAAATATCGTTCTTTTTTAAGTTAGAAGTTTTACATGCTGCTGCCTTCAGCTTTGCTAAATACTCAGGTACTTTTTTGTAACTTAAATCTTCAGGGTAACTTTCTTTAACTCTCTTTACCTTTATTTCAAAATGTAAATCCATTCCGTCCATAAGCATTTGACGCCTAGGTGATTTAGAAGCAAGGATAAGGTTGTGTTTGCGAAGTTTTCGAAGTCGTGATTCCATGATAATTATTTTATACAAAGGTAGATAATTAAATCGAATATATAATAGCTTTTTCTGTTTGTTGCATTTTTTTATTGTAAAATATTGTCGACGAACAAAGATTCGTTAAATAGAAAAAAAAAGCTTCATCCTACACATTAGTGATAGATGAAGCTTCAATTTGAAAATAAAATTTAATTTATTTTTTAACTCGTTCGCCGTATTCGTGAGTACGTGTATCAACTTTAATCCATTCTTCATTATTTATGAATAATGGAACCTTTACGTTAGCACCAGTTTCCACTGTAGCATCCTTAAAAGTGTTAGTTGCAGTATTGCCTTTTTCTCCTGGCTCAGTATAAGTAATTTGTAATTCTACAAAAGCTGGTAACTCGCAAAATAAAGCAGTTTCTGTTTCAGCATGGTATACAATTTCAACATTTTGACCTTCTTTCAATAAATCAGGAGCATTAATAATGTCCTCCTCAATGAAAGTTTGCTCATAAGTTTCGTTATTCATAAAGTGGTATATATCTCCTTCATTATAAAGATATTGATAAGCACGACGCTCAACTCTTTGTATGTCAATCTTTACACCAGAGGTGAATGTGTTAGGAATAACTTTTCCTGTTTTAATATTTTTAAGCTTTGTACGAACAAAAGCAGGGCCTTTTCCTGGTTTAACGTGCTGAAATTCAACGATAGACCATAGCTCACCATTGAACATTAGTACCATTCCATTCTTAAAGTCTGAAGTATTTGATGCCATAATATGTTTTGTTATATATTGTTTTAATTTCAATAAGCGCAAAAGTAGTAAAATTAATGAGACAAAAAATCTAGACCAATTGCTATCAACCCTCTTATAAATTTACGTTCATTAACAACAAATACTAGTAATATAATTTTGATTATTAATAAATTATACTGTTTTGAGTAAAGGTGCTTTCTTAATGGAAAAATAATTATTTCACGTATATTTACAATAGCTTCAATTGATAAAATTTTGTTATGCAGGTTTCATTAAAAAGCATTAGATTTGCATTTGCAAAATATCAATGGCTTTATAGTTGAGTTTTAGGACTTAAGCTATTTATTAGTCAGTTTTGTAATGATTAAGTCTTGAATTCATGTAATGCCCATGATAAATATATTTTAACAGAACTATAGGTAACATAAATGGCATAGACTATATTATATAGATGTTTCCATAGTTAACTAATTTTTTAAACAAATGAAAAAAATATTTTTAGTAGTAACAGTTTTGTCTTTTATGATGGTATCATGTGGTGATGCTGCAACAAAAAAAGAAGAAAAAGTTGAAGATAAGGTTTCTGCACCAGCAGAAGCAGAAGTTAATTATGAAAATGCTGTATGGAATAAGTTTAAAGCAAATACACGTAACACTTCTCATATTGATGTTAATATGAAAATGGAGAAGCCTGCGTTTTTCATGAAATATAAAACTAACGCTCGTATTAGCACAAGTCCTTCTATTTATGATGGCGTTGCTTATATTGGTAGTTCTGATAAGAATCTTTATGCTATTAACGAGTCAAAAGTACTTTGGTCTTTTGAGGTAGGAGACGATATTCGCTCTAATCCAACAGTTGTTGATGGTGTTGTATATTTCGGTTCTTCGGATAAGTTTATGTACGCTTTAGATGCAAAAACAGGTGAACTTAAATGGAAGTTTGAAACAGGTGACCTTATTATGTCATCACCAAATGTTGCTAACGACCTAGTATACTTTGGTAGCTATGATGGTTATTGCTATGCATTGAATACTAAAGATGGAACTGTAAACTGGAAATTTAAGACAGGCGATGCTGTATATGCGAGTCCTGCTGTAGGAAATTCTGATGTTTACTTTGGTAGTTTTGATGGTCATATGTATGCTTTAGATCAGTTAACTGGTGAGCTTAAGTGGAAATTTAAGGCTGGAGATGCTATTGCTTCTAGCCCAGCAGTTACTAACGGTAAAATATATTTTGGTAGCGACGATTCTTACCTTTATGCTTTAGATAGAATAGATGGTAATCTTATTTGGAAATTTAAAAGCTCACAAGTTATTAACTCTAGTCCAGCAGTTAGCGAAAACAGTGTTTACTTTGGAAGTTATGATTATAGTTTCTATAGCATTGATGCTAATACAGGTATTTTGAATTGGACATTCCAAACAGAAGGTCCAATACACTCAAGCCCAGCTTTGACAAACAATATTGTTTATTTTGGTTCTGATGACTTTAATCTTTATGCTCTTAATGCAAAAGATGGTAAAGAAATTTGGCGAGAAAAAGTTGGTGATAGAGTTCACTCTAGCCCTGCAATTCATAAAGGAATGGTTTTCTTCTGTAGTTTCGATAATTACTTATACGGAATGAAGTAAGAAATTTTATAATATTTCATTAAAGGCTGCCTAATTTAGGTGGCCTTTTTTTTGATATTATATAAAATCATATTTTGAAAAGCTGATTAACAGGAGATTAATTAAATATTTTCTATAGAATTAGATATCTTAACATAAGTTAATTACTTTCGCCGATTATATCAGGAGATGTATATATTACTCTCTAACTGATATAAGCTGTTTATTAAATTACTTGTTTACAAAAAAATTAATATCATTCATAATATGAAGAGTATTTTCTATTTTTTATTTATAATAATATCTATTATTGCTAGCCCAGTGAAATCATTTTCGCAATGTGCTACACCAACTACAACTACTGGATCACGATGTGGAGAAGGTTCTGTTACAGTTAGCGCCACAAGTGCAACGGGTAACTATCGTTGGTATGATGCTTCTTCAGGAGGCAATATTCTTGGAAATGATGCATCATTTAATACTCCTATTATTTCTGCAAATACAACTTTTTATGTTTCAGAATTTAATAATGGAACTACTAATGATGCCTTAGAATTTGATGGAACTAATGATTATGTTGCTATTCAAGATTTGCATTTTATTACTACCGAATTGGAAGTAATTACTATGGAAGCTTGGGTTAAAACAGATGTTAGTGGAGTTTCTGTATGGGACAACTGGTCTATTGTGGATTTTGATAGGAGTGAATATTTCAACTTTTATGTGAGTGGTAATAATGGTACTGTAGGCTTCTCAACCACTGATAATAGTGGACATACTGATGATTTTTATGGAACAATAGCAGTTAATGATAATACATGGCACCATATAGCAGTGGTATATGATGGCACTGATAAACATATATATATTGATGGAGCTCTTGATGCAACAAAAGCAAATCCTCATGGTGGAAAAGATTTAGGAAAAGGGTCAGTAAGGTATGGTTTTGTTGGTGATGGTTCGGAAGCAACGGGATTTAATGGCTCACGAAATTATAAATATTTTGACGGAAGCTATGACGAAATTAGGGTATGGAGTACTGCTCGAACAGCAGCAGAAATAAGTAGTAATTATAATAAATGCGTGCCTGAAGGTCAAGAGGATTTAATGCTATACTATCGTATGGATGGAGTAAGTGGCGATAATACTCTAATTGATTATAGTGGTAATAATTATAATGGTACTCTTTATAATATGGATTTGGCAGCCGTTTGGATAACAGGAACTAATTTAACAGATTGTCCTACATGTGAGAGTGCTAGAGCTTCAGTAATTGCTGAAATAGAAGCTGCTCCTGCAATTGACTTAGGTGTTGATAAATGCGTGCCAACCACTAGCACAATATTAGATGCTGGTGCTGGGTTTACCTCATATTCATGGAGTACAGGTGCTACTACTCAGCAGATTACTGTTAATTCAAATGGATTTTATTCTGTTGATGTTACTCACGCTGCAAATTTATGTGTTGGTACCGATGGTATTTCTGTAAGTTTACTTTCAGAACCTGATGCTTCGGACAAAGATAGATGTGGAGAAGGTACTTTAGCTCTAGATATTGATAACCCAAGTTCGACCACATATCAGTGGTATGATGTTGCAACAGGTGGTAGTGCCATAGGAACAGGAGTTAATTATACAACCCCAAGTATTTCGTCTACTACCTCCTATTATGTTAGTGAAATTGATAATTCGCAATATAAACAGGCTCTACATTTTGATGGAGTAAATGATATGGTTGCCATAGATAACTTAACCTATAATGGAACAAATTATGCGGAAGTTACTGTAGAAGCTTGGATTCGTACAACCGATAATAGTAAACAGATTATAGCATCTTATGATAGGAGTGAGTATTGGAGACTGGAGATTGCAGGTGAAGGTACAAATGCAGGAAGGGTTGGTTTTAAAATATATACTGGTGATACAGATTATAGTAATGGAATAGTAGATTTTGGAGGTAATGCTATAGTAAGTGATGGTAATTGGCATCATGTTGCAGCAGTTTTTAATAATGGCTCAATTAAAATATATGTTGATGGCAATTTAGATGCTTCTACTACAACAGACTCTAAATTTGGTAAAGGAACTGTTCGTTATGGTTTTCTAGGTGTTGGATCTGAAGCGTCAATATATAATGGAACTACTGGACCTCTTGACTATTTCAATGGTGACATTGATGAGGTACGTATTTGGAGTGTTGCTCGTAATATTACTCAAATACAAAATAATAAGGATGGATGTTTATTGGGAACTGAAACTGGTCTTCAAGCTTATTATAAAATGGAAGATGGAAGTGGAAATACATTGAGCGATCACTCTATTAATAATAGTATAGGTACTTTGTTTAATATGGATAATAGTGCATGGATAAATACAGGTAAAAATATTGAATGTTCGTGTGGTGAAAGCGATAGGAGAGAAGTAACTGCTACTGTTAATGCAATTCCAGTGGTAAACTTAGGACTTGATAGATGTGAGCCAGCAGCGGTAGTGCTTGATGCAGAGAATGCTGGCGGTGGATATACTTATGTTTGGCAAGATGGAAGTACAAATCAAACTCTTAATGCAGCTACATCACAGCAATATTGGGCTCGTGTAACCGAAACTGCAACATCTTGTGAAGGTAGTGATACTGTTGTTATTAGTATTGGAACCACAGCAAAGCCAACAACAACAGACGGCTCTCGTTGTGGTAATGGAACAGTGGATTTATCAGTAAGTAATGTTAATACAATTAGATGGTATGATCAACAAACTGGTGGCACATTATTACAAACAGGATTGTCGTATACAACACCTAGTTTAAATTCTAATACTGACTATTATGTTAGTGCAGATGAGGGTACTTCATGTGGTGAAAGTGTTCGCGAAAAAATTACAGCAGAAGTAAACCCTGAAATTACAGCTCTTACAACAGTAAAATCGTGGCCTGGGGAAAATGGAACGGTAATAGTTTTAAGCTCAACAGGAGGCAGTGGGAATTATGATTATACTGAATTGCAAGGAAACTTTGATTATGCAGGATCGTATACGGCTGCTGATGTTGAAAAAACTGTTCCAAACGGAGGGTCTTATAATATTATGGTTAGAGATGAAAAAGGATGTGAATATACTACCAATGGCGTGGTGACAAACCCTATACCTACTGCAATTGCAACGAGTGCTAATACTTCTGTTAGTTTATTTATTCCTCAAAAAAATGAGTGGTTTTATGTAACAGATAATAATTCAAAAGCTATTGTTGCCATAAAAAGCGGTTCAAATGCACTAGGTAAAGTAGATGTTGAATTATATATTGATGGCTCAACAGGAATTTATGATGGTTATGCTTTTCTGAAAAGACATTTCGTTATTAATGTAGAAAATCAACCGACATCCAATGTTGAAGTTAAGTTATTATTCTCTACTAATGAGTATAATAGCCTTAAAAGCGAAGCTGCTAATACTGCTGAACCATTAGATGATATTAGCACAATTGCCGATATTGGGGTAACAAAATATGAGGGGCCTACCGAAAATGGAAATTATAAGCCTGGAGATGCCACAAGCTTAGCTTTCATTAGCCAAAGCTCAAGTGGTAGTGAGGCTGAAGGGAAATATATTATTATTCAAACGAGTAGTTTTTCTGAATTCTGGCCACATGCAAGTGGTGGTGGCTCGGCTTTACCCATAGAACTAATACGTTTTGAGACGGCTAAAGTGAATAATGATGTTGTGCTTTCTTGGACTACGGCCACTGAGCTTAATAACGAATATTTTAGCCTGCAACGTTCAGTCGATGGCAAAGAGTTTAATACTATTGCTAAAATAGATGGTGCGGGTAATAGTAATACTATTCTTAATTATCAATACGTTGATAATAAGCCGCTTTCTGGAACATCATACTATAGATTAAAGCAAACTGACTATGATGGTAAATTTGCTTTCTCTCAAATTAGGGCTGTTAAATTTGCTTATGATAATGAGGCTAGTCTAGCGATTTATCCAAATCCAACAAACTCAAAAATAAATATGTATTTTGATGGTTTTGTAAATGATAGTAAAGTTGAAATGAGCATTTATTCTGTAAATGGAAAATTAATGCTTACTAAATCTATTCCTCTCAGCGAAAATGGTGATGGTAATATTAGTATGAATATTGAACAACTACTGCCTGCAGGTGTTTATTTTGTGAGAATCATAGGTGAAAACAATATTATTAACAATAAGATAATTGTACAATAATTCAGTATAAATTATTGTCAGTAAAAAGCTCTAAGTTGGTAGTTATTCTATCATTAACTTAGAGCTTTTTGTATATAATAATGGCAGTAATACCAACCTAAGAAATCATTACATTTGCAAATCATTATATTTAGTCGCGAGATGCTCCGAAACCTATTTATAGCATCATTATTACGAATTTATGAATTCTGATTTTGTAAAGGGTTTACAGAATAAAATCTCTCTCTAAATAAAAAACATAAGAATACAATATGGAAAATACTCGTAATTTCTGCATAATAGCACATATAGATCATGGTAAAAGTACTTTAGCCGATCGCCTATTGGAATATACTGATACTGTTTCGGCAAGAGACCTGCAAGCGCAAGTGCTTGATGATATGGAGCTTGAACGTGAGCGTGGTATCACTATCAAGAGCCATGCAATACAAATGCTTCATAAGCGAGATAAAACTGATTATATTCTTAACCTTATTGATACTCCGGGTCACGTAGATTTTTCTTACGAAGTATCGCGCTCAATCGCTGCTTGCGAAGGCGCCCTACTTATTGTAGATGCTACCCAAGGTATTCAGGCTCAAACAATTTCTAACCTTTATTTAGCAATAGAGAATGATCTTGAAATTATTCCTGTAATGAATAAAATGGACCTTCCTAATGCTATGCCATTGGAAGTCGCTGATCAAATTGTAGACCTTATTGGCTGTGATTTGGATGATATTATTGAAGCTAGTGGTAAAACCGGATACGGAGTAGATAAGATTTTAGATGCCATAATTGATGTAGTGCCTGCTCCTAAAGGAGATCCTAAAGCACCACTTGAGGCAATGATTTTTGACTCTGTTTTTAATTCTTTTAGAGGAATTATTGCCTACGTAAAAATCATGAATGGTACTGTACGTAAAGGTGAGTTAGTAAAATTCTTCAATACTGCTAAAGAGTATAAGGCTGATGAGGTTGGAGTATTGAAACTAGGTTTGGAACCTAGCAAAGAGCTAAGTGCTGGCGATGTTGGATATATTATTTCTGGAATTAAAGCTTCTAAGGAAGTGAAAGTTGGAGATACTATTACTCATAAAGAAAATCCTTGTGCGGCGGCAATTGGTGGTTTTGAGGATGTGAAACCTATGGTGTTTGCAGGGGTTTATCCTGTTGATGCTGAGGATTATGAAGACCTACGTGCTGCTATGGAGAAACTTCAACTTAATGATGCTTCTCTAACATACGAGCCAGAATCTTCTGCTGCCTTAGGTTTCGGATTCCGTTGTGGTTTCCTTGGTTTATTGCATATGGAAATTATTCAGGAACGCCTTGATCGTGAGTTTGATATGAACGTAATCACAACTGTGCCCAACGTTTCGTATAAAGTACATACTCGCACTGGTGAGGAGCTTATGGTCTATAACCCATCGGGTTTGCCAGATATTTCTAAGGTTGACTATATTGAAGAGCCGCTTATTAGTGCTCAGGTGATTTTGCAGAGCGAATATATGGGCCCTGTTATGAAACTTTGCCTCGATAAGCGTGGTATTCTTAAAAATACAATTTTCTTAACAAGTAATAGAGTTGAGCTTACTTTCGATATGCCTTTGGGCGAAATTGTTTTCGATTTTTACGATAGACTGAAGAGTATTTCCAAAGGTTATGCTTCTTTCGATTATCATTTAAATGGTTTCCAGCAAGCAAAACTTATTAGATTAGATATACTTCTTAATGGTGATTATGTAGATGCTTTGAGCACGCTACTTCACCAAGATAATGCATATAATTTTGGTAAAAAGATTTGTTCTAAGTTGAAAGAACTTATTCCTCGTCAGCAATTTGATATTGCAATACAGGCAGCCATAGGTTCTAAAATTATTTCTCGTGAAACAGTAAAAGCTGTTCGTAAGGATGTTACTGCCAAATGTTATGGTGGTGATATTTCTCGAAAGCGCAAATTACTTGAAAAGCAGAAAAAAGGTAAAAAGCGTATGCGTCAGGTAGGAAATGTTCAAGTTCCTCAAAATGCATTCCTTGCTGTACTTAAGATGGACTAAATAATGATTAATTGTTAATGTTTAATTATTAATGCATTATCGATAATTAATCATTAGTAATTTACAATTTAACATTAATAGATGATATCACATATTTCTAAAAAGCTAAATCTTGATAGAAAAGCTGTGCAAGGCACAATTGAGCTATTGGAGAAAGGCGCTGGAATTCCGTTTATTGCACGTTATAGAAAAGAAGCTACGGGCGGACTCGATGAGGTTGCAATTGAAAACATCCGTGATGCTCATTTGCAATATATTGAGCTTGAGAAACGCAAAAAATACGTTATCGAGAGTATAGCAAAGCAAGATTTACTAAGCGACATTTTACAACAGAAGATAGAACAATCTCTTACTTTAAGTGAGATTGAAGATATATATTTGCCATTTAAACCCAAGCGCAAAACTAAGGCTAGTGTTGCCAAAGAACGTGGTTTGGAACCCTTGGCGAAGATAATAATGAGTCAAAATAATCCTGATTTTTATTTTCAGGCCGAGCATTACACCAAGCATCCCGATATTGCTGATGCCGAAATGGCTGTAAGTGGTGCTCTTGATATTATTGCTGAATGGATAAACGAACGCCCAGCTGTACGTAAAAGCAGCCGTAGATTGTGGCAACGACAGGCAGTAATACAATCAAAAAAGAAGACTAAAGCTGAAGATGAGCAGCAAAAATTCAAACCTTATTACGATTGGGAAGAGAGAATGAGCAAGGCGCCAAGCCATAGAGTATTGGCTCTGCTTAGAGGAGAAAAAGAAGGTGTGCTGCGTCTTAAAATAGGTCCTGATGAGGATGTAGCCATCAATAGTATTAAGGACTATGTAATAAAAACAGATTCCACAAGCCGCCACGAGATTTCAATTGCTGTTAAGGACTCGTATCGTAGGCTTCTTTCATCATCCTTGGAAACCGAATTCAGAGCTGAGTTAAAAGAAAATGCTGATGCAAAAGCGATTAATGTTTTTGCTGAAAATCTTCGTCAGTTGCTAATGACTAGTCCCTTGGGGCAAAAAGTGTGCTTGGCAATTGACCCAGGATTTAGATCAGGCTGCAAACTTGTAGTGCTTGATGCACAAGGCAAATTGCTGCACAATGAAACCATATATCCTCATCCACCACAGCGAGAAGCTACTATGGCAAAGAAAAAGCTTAGTAGCCTTGTGAATATATATAAGGTGGAAGCCATAGCCATAGGAAATGGTACGGCAGGCCGCGAAACTGAGAAATTGGTTCAAAACACACATTTCGATAGAAAGATACAGGCTGTAATGGTGAACGAAAATGGTGCATCAATATATTCTGCAAGTGCTTTGGCGCGTGAGGAATTTCCTGATTATGATATTACTGTGCGAGGCTCGGTTTCAATTGGTCGTAGGCTAATGGATCCTCTTGCCGAGCTTGTGAAAATTGACCCAAAATCCATAGGAGTGGGGCAATATCAGCACGATGTGGATCAGAAAAAATTACAGGCAAAGCTTGCCGATGTGGTAAGTAGCGTTGTGAATAGTGTAGGAGTGGAACTAAATACCGCTAGCAAAGAGATATTGCAATATGTAGTGGGAATTGGCCCTAGTACCGCCAAAAAGATTGTAGATTTTCGTAATGAGAATGGAGCTTTTGAAAGCCGCAAACAACTGATGAAAATTAGTGGTTTTGGTGCTAAAGCTTTTGAGCAAGCTGCCGGATTTATTAGAATTCGTGATGCTCGCAACCCATTGGATAATACTGCTGTACATCCCGAATCATATTCTGTGGTGGACAAAATGGCCAAAAAATTAAAGAAGAATATTGCTGAGCTTATTGAAGATAAAGAATCCATGAAATTGCTACAAGCAGAGGATTTTGTAACTGATAAATTTGGCCTTTTTACAGTAAAAGATATTATTGCCGAGCTTCAGAAGCCAAATCGTGACCCTAGGTCAAAAATTGAGTTTTTCGAGTTTGAGAAGTCGGTAAATAGCCCTCAGGATTTGGAAGAAGGAATGATACTGCCGGGCATTATTACGAATATAACAGCCTTTGGTGCTTTTGTAGATGTGGGAGTGCATCAAGATGGGCTTGTGCATATTTCTGAATTAGCCAACGAATTTGTTAGCGACCCTCATCAGTATGTAAAGCTAAATCAAAAAGTACAAATAAAGGTATTGAAAATAGATTTGCAGCGCAAAAGACTGCAATTTAGTATGAAAGATTTGAATTAATGTTTATAACAGGAGCAAGCGGAATGCTAGGGACACATCTAGCATATAATTTATTGAAGAAAGGCGAGTCGGTTACAGCTTTGAAGCGTAGCTCTACTGACCTATCATCAATGAAGAGTATATTTGCTTATTACGAAAAAGGTGATAATTCACTTTTTGAGAAAATTGAGTGGATTGATGGCGATATTTTGGATTTCTATATTCTTGATGATATTATTTCCAAGCATAAGCAGGTATATCATACTGCGGCATTTGTGAGCTTCCATAAACAGGATCATTCTAAAATTAGAGATATAAATATTCATGGCACCGAGAATATTGTTGCCGCCTGCATAAAACATAAATCGCGTTTGGTTTATAGTAGCTCTATTGCTGCTCTTGGGCGCAGTGATGGCGGTGGTGCTACCACAGAGAAAAACTATCGCGATAGCACTTTCAAAAGCTCGGTATATTCCGAAAGTAAGTTCTTGGCAGAGCAGGAAGTTTGGCGTGGTATTGCCGAGGGGCTTGATGCTGTAATGGTAAACCCATCGGTGATAATTGGCCCTGGCGATTGGAATAAATCCAGTGCTCAGCTATTTAAAACTGTAGCAAATGGTCTTAAATTTTACACCAATGGTAGCAATGGCTATATTGATGTGCGTGATATTGCGGAGGTAATGTATAGGCTTATGAATTCTGATATTACTGCCGAAAGATTTATTCTTTCTGCCGAAAATGTTACTTATAAAAGACTTTTTGAAACCATTG
>Ga0256842_1002067_pt1 | contig 14978 bp, 15 predicted proteins | sample 4559240metaG_FD_185973 | JGI IMG/M metagenome (GOLD analysis project Ga0256842, IMG submission 185973) | Hydrothermal vent microbial communities from Guaymas Basin, Mexico - 4559-240 | ecosystem: Environmental > Aquatic > Marine > Hydrothermal vents | place: Mexico: Guaymas Basin | collected...
CGCTTCCGGAAAGAAAGATAAAAGAAAAGTAAGAAGGTTTATAGAACTTGCCAAATACGGCTTTAGATGCGGATAAAGGATAAAAAATGAAAACATACAATACTGTATATACCGATGATAATTCACTTAAAGAATTTTTAAAAAAAATACCCAAAAAAGAAAATTTAATTCAGATATTTTCCGGAGTTTTGGATGAAGATAAAATAAAACATATTTTAAAATTGATTACCAACAATTATCCAAATGCCAATATTATAGGATCTACCTCCAACGGTGAAATAACAGATGCAAAGGTCGTTTCAAATAAAATAGTTATAAGCGTATCCGTATTTGATAAAGCCAGAGTAAAAACTCTTTTGCATAAAAAAGACAAAAGCAGTTTTGATTGCGGTAAAGATTTCGCAAACAAAATAATAACTCCTCAGTCCAAGGTTTTAATAGCTTTTGCCGACGGGCTTAATGTAAACGGGGAAGAGTTTTTAAAAGGGATTGAGCAGGTCAGTGATATAACAGTGGCGGGAGGACTTGCCGGGGACAACGGTAAATTTAAAAAGACATTTGTATTTGACGGCAGTGAAATTATTGAAAAAGGATGTGTGGGAGCGGTAATTGAGGGAGATATTTCAGTAAATAATGAATATAGTTTTAACTGGGAAGGTATCGGTAAAACAATGAAGGTTACAAAAGCCGTAGGAAACAGGGTTTATGAAATTGACGGCAAAACGCCGGTGGAAACATATAAACATTATTTCGGGGAAGATGATATTGTAAAAACAGGTATTCAGTTTCCTTTAATCATAAATAAAGGCGGTATGAAGATTGCCCGTGCACTTTTGGGGCAAAATGAAGACGGAAGTCTGGTTTTTTCAGGAAACATTAACGAAGGGGATGAAGTTCAGTTCGGATTTGGGGATGTATCAAGCATTATAGAAAAAGATAAAAAACTTTATAAGCGTATAAGTGAGTTTGATGCTGAAAGCATATTTATATATTCGTGTATGGCCAGAAAAATGTTTCTGGGTGAAATGATACAAAGAGAAATAGCGCCTTTTTCAAAATTTGGAAGTGTCAGCGGTTTTTTTACGTACGGAGAGTTTTTTACTTCCCAGAAGAATATGTTTTTGAATCATACTATGACGGTACTCGTATTAACTGAAAATACAAGAAAAATTCAAACAGATAAAGAAGAGCCGGATATTTCAGAGTTTTCTATTTTAAAAACATTAACGCATCTTATAAAAGTTACATCAAACGAATTAAATGAATTAAACAAACATTTGGAACAAAAAGTGGAAGAAAAAACAAAAGAGATTATGGAAAAAAACAGGCGTTTGGAATATCTGTATTATCACAATCAGTTAACGGGACTTCCGAACAGATATATGCTGGATAAAGATTTGGGAATTAACGATATATCAGGCGGTTTGCTTGTGGATATAAAAGGTTTTTCAAAAATCAATGATATGTACGGAGAGAGCGTAGGCGATGAGGTTTTGAAAAAAATGGGGAACATACTTGTTTCTTTAGTGCCAAAAGGTTTTAAAGTATATAAAGTCGGAGCGGACCAGTTTGTAATTATAGGATATGAGAACAGTGATTTTGACAGTTTAATAAAAAAAATAAACGATTATTTTCAAAAAGAGCTTGTATTTGTAAATATTGAAGAATCCGTTATTGCGCTGGATGTGGATATCAGAATGGTCTTGGTGAGAGGCAATTATAAAAATATAAGGGTGAAATTGGATTTAGCCCTTAATTATGCAAGAAAAAATTATCTTGATTTTGTTGAATACGATAAATCTTTAAAACTTGAAGAGAGGCTTAAAAACGAAATTAAAGTTCTTGAAATGGTTAAACAGGCTTTAAAAGAAGACAGAATTGTGCCGGTGTTTCAAAAAATTCAGAAAAAAGACAGCGTAAGTTTTGAATGCCTTCTAAGACTTAAGGAAGGTAATAAACTTATACCTCCGTATTATTTTTTAAGTGTAATCGAACCGACGCATTATTATTTTGAAATAACAAAAATTATGATAGAAAAGAGTTTTAAAATATTTAGTAAGAGAAGTGAAAATGTGTCACTGAACTTTTCTTATAAAGATATAACAAATGACGAAATAGTGGATTATTTAGTCAAAAAGATAAAAGAATACAATATGCAAAACAGGGTTATTATAGAACTGCTTGAGAGTGAAAATATTAATGATTTCGAAATTATTTTAAGATTTATAAAAAGAGTAAAAGATGTAGGGGTAAAAATTGCAATTGACGATTTTGGCACCGGATATTCCAATTTTATTTATTTAGCTAAGTTAAACCCTGATTTTATCAAAATAGACGGAAGTTTGATAAAAAGCATTCACGAAGATAAAAATCTGTATATTATTGCAAAACATATCAATGATTTTGCAAAAGATTTAGGCTGTAAAACAATTGCGGAATTCGTATCCGATGAAAAGATATATAAAAAGGTAAAAGAGATCGGAGTGGACGGGGTTCAGGGGTATTTTATAGATATGCCGAAAGAAAAACTATGAAAGCGTTTATATTAAAAAAAATTGCCCAAAATTTAAAAAATTACAAATATATAAAAAAAGCGCTTAGGGTTGATGAAAATCTGATTTTAATGCAGTTTGACAAAGACAGGTACTATTTTGACCTAACAAAAGGCAGCGGGGATATTTATATAAACATCGATTATCCGCTTGCACATAAATTTCAGGCTCCTTTTGATATAGCGCTTGAGAATAAATTTACAAAATCCAAACTCTTAAAAGTTGAAAGTTTTGAAAGAATACTTGAAATTACAGTCAAGAATAAAAATTTATTCAAAGAAGAAATTGTAAAAATCAGATTTGAATTTACGGGCAGATATACCAATGCGATTATTTTAGATGAGGATAATATTATTATTGAAGCCTTAAGACACATAAGCGAAAACCGTTCAAGCAGAATTGTTATGCCCGGATTAAAACTGCGCGAGCTGCCGCCTTTTGAAATTAAAGAACAAGAGTTTGAAATTGATAATCTTGAAGAATATACAAAAAATCTGTATAAAAAAAAATACCAAAACCGTCTTCAGCAGAAAAAAGAGACAATTATCCGAAGAATCGACAAAAAAATAAAAGAAATCAACAAAAAACTTTCTAAGCTTGATGATGAACAAAAACTTCTTAAAAAATCAGCCCTTTATAAAAAATACGCAGACATAGCAATGGCGAATCTATATAAAATAAAGCCCTATATGAAAAAACTTGAAACTTATGATTTTGAAGGAAATGAAATCACTATACCGCTGCCTGAACTTAAAAATATCAATGAAATAGGCAACTATTATTACAACCTTTCAAAAAAATCTAAAAGAAAAGCCGAAAATATTCATATTGAAAAGGGGCATTTAAACTCACAGCTTGAATTTTTGGAAAATTATAAAAAACTTATTGAAAAAACCCAAGATTTAGGCAGTCTCAATTATTACAAACCTCCGAAAAAAGAAAAAAGCACCGACGAAAACATAGCTGAATTTTTTATAGATAATTATAAAGTGCTGGTCGGTAAGAATGAGAAAGGAAATATTAAGCTCTTAAAAAATGCAAATGCCAACGATTTGTGGCTTCATATCAGAAACTATCCGGGCTCGCATGTAATAATTAAAAACAATAAACTGTCAGTCCCTCAAAGTATAATAGAAGAAGCCGCAAAACTTGCCGTGGCGTTTTCTAAAAAAAACGAAGGTGAGGTCGATTATACTAAAAGAAAGTTTGTAAGGGTAAAAGAGGGTGCAAACGTAGAATACGGTAAATACAGTACGATAAAGGTAAAATTATGAGTTTAATCGGTCAGGTAACGCTTATAAATCAAAATATGCATGTGGCTTCCGCAATGGCGGCTGACAATATTGCAAGGGAACAGTTAAGCAAAGAGGTGCAAAAAATTATAAACGAAGAAAAAGAACTGAAAATAAAAGAAGTGCGTCCCGTTGAAAAAGCCGAAAAAATTCTGGCGGAAGACGATTCAAAAGAGGAAACAGAAAGAGAAAGCAAACATCTTGATTTAAAAGCGTAAAAGAGGGAAAAAGAGGAGGATATTGCCAAGTTCCATGTTCGAAGTAGGAAATAGAAAAAGCGCTCCCCCGAAAAATCGTCAAATTTTTTGGAGGGTGCAGAGGGGAATTAAAAACCTCAAAAACATTAACAACCTTAATAACTTTAACAACTAATCAACTATTATTGTATAATTTGAAAAAAGGAAATTAATGAAAAAGCGTATTGTTACATCTGTTGTATTGATAGCGGTATTGTTGCTGGTGGGGATAATCGATAACAGATTTTTAACCGGATTGTTTATTGGAGCTATTGCAATCGGCGGGTACCTGGAAGCCGAAAATCTTTTTAAAACCAAAAGCAAAGAAATATTTTATATAGCTACAGCAAGTGTATTGCTTTCATTGATTGTAAATCCTTTTACGGCTTTGGTGTTTGGTGTGGTAGTAAGTGCTTCGTATGTTGCTTATTATAAAAAGGATTTGAAAATAATTTCGCCAGTTATTTATCCGTTGGTGCCACTGATGATTTTGTATGCCCTGTATCTAAAACACGGGATGGGTACAATGGGATGGCTTATAGTCATTGTGGCGCTTACCGATTCTTTGGCGTATTTTGTAGGAAAAAACTTTGCAAGGCAGTTTATTTCAAAAGGTTTTTGTCCGACCTCTCCGAATAAATCGTGGGAAGGCGTAATAGGGGGAGTTGTTGGGGCTACAATTATAGGCGCTTTTGTAGGGCTTTATTTTATGGATTTTTGGAATGCGTTTTTCATTTCCCTGCTTGTGAGTATATCAAGTGTGTTTGGGGATTTGTTTGAAAGTTATTTAAAAAGAAGGGCAGGAGTGAAAGACAGCGGAAATATATTGCCCGGGCATGGCGGAGTGCTTGATCGAATAGACGGATATTTGTTTGCCGCACCTGTAATGTTTGCTTTATTGGGGGTATAATTGGTAGTTTTAGGCTCAACCGGAAGCATAGGTGTAAATACATTGGAAATAGCCAGGCGATATAACATTGAAATAGAAGCATTGGTGGCGGGGAATAATTACAGGCTTTTAAATCAGCAGATAAAAGAGTTTAAACCGGAATTTGTGGCGGTAAAAGATAAAAAGACCGCCGAAAAGATAGAATTTGAAAATGTAAAATACGGTGAAGAGGCGATACTTGAAATCATAGAAAAATCTAAAAGCGATTTGGTGGTAAATGCGCTAGTCGGAGACGCTGGGCTTAAACCCACGCTTAAAGCCCAGCGGTGCGGTAAAAAAATCGCCCTGGCAAACAAAGAATCCCTTGTAAACGCCGGTAAATTTATAGACACTTCAAAAATCACTCCTATTGACAGCGAGCATTTCGGGCTGTGGTATCTGTTAAATGGAAAATGGAAAATGGAAAATGGAAAATGTAACTTTAATAAGTTATATATTACAGCCAGCGGAGGGGCTTTGAGGGATTGGGATATTGAAAAGATTAAAAACGCTTCGCTTAAAGAGGTATTAAACCATCCCAACTGGTCGATGGGTGTTAAAATTACCGTTGATTCTGCCACAATGGTCAATAAACTTTTTGAACTGCTTGAAGCGAAATGGCTTTTTGATACTACTAAAATAGACGCTTTTATAGAAACAAAATCCGTAATACACGCCCTTGTCGAATGGAACGACGGCTCTACAACCGCGCATATTTCAAAAACAGATATGAAACTGCCTATTGCCTTTGCCGTTTTGGATGAGGTGAAAGATGAAATTTTAACTCCCGTGAATTTAGTGGAAATAGGAAATTTGGAATTTAGAAAAATTGATTCCGTAAGATATCCGGTATGGGAAATAAAAGATATGCTTTTAAATAATCCTGATTTGGGTGTGGTGGTAAATACAGCCAATGAGTTTGCAATCGATAAATTTTTAAAAGAAAAAATAGCCTTTTCGGATATAAGCAAAATCATTTTAAAAGCGGTTGAAAAGTTTGAGAGCATTGGAATTAATGCTATTGATGAAATATTTGAAATTAAAGACGATGTAAGAGGGTTTTTAAATGCCGAAATTTAACGATTTGGATTTGAAGGATTGGAAAAACTGTGATATCAATACCGACAGTTTGTGGCTTATTAATGAAAGGGATAAATCTGGAAAGCATAAAAACATTTATCATGGAAACTTTATCCCCCAAATTCCATATCAGCTTATTAAAAGATACACAAAAGAAAATGATATCGTAATTGAACCTTTTATGGGAAGCGGAACGACTCTTTTTGAATGCGAAAGGCTTAATCGTAAATATATCGGATTTGATATAAATGAAGAGATGGTTGAATATGTAAATAATCAAATGAAAGATAATCTTATCTATAGGGATTATGAAATATTTTTAACGAATTCCCTTGATAAAGAAACGGTAGAATTAAATATAAAAAAAGCTCTTGAAAAATTTAACTCCCAAAAAGCTCAGTTAATTATTATGCACCCTCCTTATATGGATATCGTTAAATTTACTAATAAAGATGAAGATTTAAGCCATATTGATAATATTCAAGAGTTTGTAAATAAAATGAAAATAATTTGTGAAAATTTTTTGCCTTTTTTGGAAAAAGACAGATACTTTGCTCTGGTTATAGGGGATGTTTATAAAAACAGCGAAGTATTGCCTCTTGGGTTTTATACTATGGATATGATAAAAAGAAATTTTAACGTAAAGTTAAAAGGAATAATCGTTAAAAATATTGAAGGAAATAGAGGGAAACTTGGAAGCGGTGGTATTTGGCGATACAGGGCGTTAAGCAGTGATTATTATATTTTTAAGCATGAATATGTCTTTGTGTTTAGGAAGGAATTTTAATGGCAACTACACATGTTTTTATTGTGGATAGTAATACTTTTAAATATCATTTAGAATATATGTTTGCAGGAACAGGAGCAAAAAAATATTATATTGATTTTAATAATTCTTTTTATACAAAATTACATTATGCTACTGAAAATAACTTAGTAGGAATGATAGCTGATGGTGAGAGAATAAGAGTAGGGGATTATGTAGTGTTTTATTTACAGCAAAATTTTAGTGAAGGAATAAGGGAAGGGAAATTTTATGGTATTTTTAAAGTTAAAAGTAGACTTTTTTTAGATAATAATGATAATAATCAGTTTTTGAAATTTCAGTTGAAAAAATCATTAACTTTTAGAGTGTTAATAGAACCTTTTGAAGTTTATTCAGAAGGAGTGACAGAGTGGGAAGCTTTGGATGAAATAAAAAATATTCAATCTCCAAATCAGATGTTATGGAGTTTAATTTATAGAAAATTAAAAGGAAATCGTGGAAATACTATGATTACAATTTATGAAAGTGAAAGATTATTTCAATTAATTAGAAATAAAAATCAAAACACTCCATTAAATTGTAATAGTTTTACATTTGATGTTAATTCCCAAAGGATTATTTGTAATAATAAAATATACGAATATTCAGGTAGAATGGAGGAAATAAATATATTTCCTCGTTTAATTGAAAAATATCGTAAAGGTTTGCAATTTGAGTCTCATTTGCAAGCATTTATTTTAAAACATTTCGAACAAATTTTTTCAAATGAAAATATTGAATGGATAGGCAATGAAGTTGCTTGTGGTGTAGGAATGCAAAGAATTGATATAATGTTTTCATCAGTTATAAATGATATAAATAGAAAAATTGTTCCAATTGAATTAAAATCAGCTGTTGCTTATCCAGAAATAATAATTCAAATACAGAGATATATTGATTGGTTAGAGCAGTATTATATTCCAAATAGACCCTCAAATATAGAACCTATGATAATATCAAGATGTATCTTAGATAAAAATTCATCAGATTATTTAAATTTAATTGAAGCTTTTAGGGATTTTAATCAAAGAAATAGATTAAAGATTAGATATTTAGAATTTTTGATAGATATAGAAAATGGAAGAATTAATTTTAATGATGTGGAGTATTGATGAACTATATAGGAAGTAAATATAAACTCTCTAACTGGATAAAAAAAGAGATAACAAAAAGAGCAACCCCCCAAATTTTCTGCGATTTATTCGCCGGAACTGGGATAATGGGAAGAGTTTTTAAAAAAGATGTAAAAAAAGTAATTTCAAACGATATAGAATATTATGCGTATGTGTTAAATCGCAACTATATCGGTAATCATAAAAATTTAAAAGAAAAACTTGAAGTAATTGAGTATTTAAATAATTTGCCCCTAAGAGATGACGGCTTTATTTATAATACCTACTGCTCACCTGCCGGTAGGCTTTATTTTAGCGATGAAAACGGCAAAAAAATTGATACTATAAGAATGGAAATTGAAAAATTTAGATATGATGAGGATTTGTATTATTTTTTGCTTGCAAGTTTAATAGAAAGTGCGGATAAAGTTGCAAATACGGCAAGCGTATACGGGGCATTTTTAAAAAAACTTAAAAAGTCAGCCTTAAAACCATTGGTTCTAGAGCCTGCTATTTATGAAGAAAATGAGAATGAGCATTTTGTAAGTCAAAAAGACGCAAATGAACTTATAAAAGAGATAAGCGGAAATGTCTTATACCTTGACCCGCCATATAACAGCAGACAATACGGAGCAAATTATCATCTATTAAATACCATTGCCGAATATAAAGAATTTGAACCTAAAGGTAAAACGGGTCTTAGAAATTATTATAAGTCTCCTTGGTGTCAAAAGGGGAAAGTTAAAGAAGCCTTTGAAAATTTAATAAAAAATGCCGAGTTTGAATGGATATTTTTGAGTTATAATAACGAAGGGCTTATGAGCGAAGAAGATATTCGAAATATTATGAGTAAATATGGAAAATATGAACTTATAAAAAAAGAGTATCAAAGATATAAAGCTGACAGAAACAGAGTTTATAAAGATAATAAAACTTATGAATATCTGCATATCCTTAAAAAAGGATTGAGGTGAGAGTAATTTTATTTGATTTGGACGGGACGCTTATAGATTCCACAGAAGCTATTCTTGAAGGTTTTGAGGTTTCGTTTAAAGCGTTTGATAAAACTCCTCCAAAACCAGAAGAAGTTAAAAAACTTATAGGACTTCCCCTTGATGTTATGTTTACCAAACTTGGTGTAGATAAAGAAAACGTATGGGATTATGTAAATACTTATAAACGGCATTACAGAAAAATATCGAAGCAAAAAACGGTACTTTTACCTTATGCCAAAGAAGCGCTAATTGAAGCAAGTAAATTTGCAAGGCTTGGGATTGTAACGACAAAAACGGGAGAGTATTCAAAAGAGCTTTTAAAGCATTTTGGAATAATGGAATATTTTGAAGTGTTGATAGGCAGAGAAGACGTCCAAAACCCCAAACCCCATCCCGAACCGATATTAAAAGCCCTACATTTAATGAACGCGATTAAAGATGCCACATGGATGATAGGCGACACCTGTCTTGATATGATTAGCGCAAAAGAAGCCGGAGTTAATTACATCGGTGTAAAATGGGAGTATGAAGAACTTCATAATATGAAAAAATGTGCCGAAATCATAAAAGATAACGCATTAGAGGCGGTTATGTATATAAAGGGAAAGTGATTAGTGAAAGAGTGGGAAAAATGGAATTCTCAGTTCCAGTTTTCATTTCATAATTCTCAATTTTTAGATTAAAATTACTCGATGTCTGGCACTGATGAGTTTAAATCCTGCCCAACCTTAAAAACTATAACTAACCTTAATGACTTTAAAAACATTAACAACTTAACTAACATTAACAACCTCAAAAACTTTTAAAACTTCTTCCAAAAATCCCTGCTGAGAAGTATCAATACCGTAAAAAATTCAAGCCTTCCTATTATCATTCCTATTGCAAGTACGAGTTTTTGTGTTTGGGTAAAAAATGCGAAATTATCAACCGGGCCCACATGTCCGAATCCTGGCCCTATATTTCCTACACAGGCCACTGCGGCGCTTAAGGATGTTAAAAGGTCGTATCCGTTTGCAAATAGATATAATGAAATTATAGATATTGTTAGAATATATAAAAATATAAATGCGCTAACATTATTGATTATAGACTGCGGCAGTGTTTTTTTATCTATTTTAACTGAAATTATTGCATTTGGAAAAAGGATTTTTTTGATTTGATAGTTGAGGTTTTTAAACATAACGACAAATCTGATTACTTTAATTCCGCCGGCTGTACTTCCGGCATTGCCTCCTATAAGCATAGCCAGTAAAATTATGGCAGTTGCCGCCTGTCCCCACTGTGAGTAATCAACAGTTGCAAACCCCGTGGTTGTGAGAATTGAACTTATTGTAAAAAATCCGTGTGTAAGTGTGTAAAATAATGAATCGTGAGAATTAAAATAATGAACTAAACTTACACCGAGAGACAATACCAAAAATATAATGACATACCACATAACCTCTTCGCTTTTATATCCGCTGAAATCTTTTTTTAAAAATTTAATGTGGGCTATAAAATTTATACCGGATATAAACATAAAAAGTGTTGTTGTCCATAAAATCCACGGATTGTCAGTCCAGTATCCCAAAGATTCGCTTTTTGTGGAAAAACCTCCTGTTGAAACAGTTGAAAAAGCGTGGTTAATTGCATCAAAAACACTCATTCCCTCTAATTTTAATAAAAAAGCGTCTATCAATGTAATAGTAATATATATTCCCCAAAGTTTTAATGCGGTATGTTTGATTTTAGGTGTTACTTTATCGGGTGTTATTCCGGTTGACTCCCCTTTAAAAAGTGTGAGCGAGCCTGTAGGGTTGATGAGCGAAAGAAGCCCTACGCCAAGAACAATAATTCCCATACCCCCTATCCAGTGCATGGTGCTTCTAAGCATTAGTATGTTTTTAGGAAGGTCGGTGATATCGGAATAAATGGTTGCACCGGTAGTTGTAAATCCGCTTGCCGATTCAAAAAAACCGTCTATAAAAGAGATGTTCGTTTCAAGCATTAAAGGCACGGCACCTAAAACACCCAGCATAATCCATACAAGATTGACGCTTAAAATAGCATCTTTTATTTTCATTTTAATTTTGTGCTTTTTTAATATAACTAATATACCAAAAAATATAACCGTACAGATAATTGAAAAAATTACAAATGAAAAAATGTTTTCATTGTATATCACTCCGGTAACAACAGGAATTAAAAAAAAGAGCTGGGTAATCAAGCCGACCAAGGCCGAAAATTTAAGTATGTTTTTTACAGTGTCTCTATCCATTTTCTGTTTCCTGAAAAATTAAACTCCAAAACTATGTCGTTGGGTTGAAGCTCTATTGATTCGTTTAATTCTATAATTTCATCGTTTCTTATTATAAGTGTTTTTGAATTTTCTTTAGGCGGGGATACTGTTTTTTGTTGAAAAACCTGTTTTATGAAAATTTTCCCCTTTGCGCCTAAAAAAAATCTTTCGTATATTAAAAGTCTTGAATCAATCTCTTCAAGTATTTCATAATATGCCGCAATTTTTGGACCCCTTATTGTTGAGAGTTTAAGAGAGTGCATTAAAGAGTAATAATTTAAATTATTATTGATTGTTATGATTTTTTTTATTCCGAGTTTTTTTGCCTGAAGGGATTTTATAATGTTGCTTTCGTCTTTGAGTGAAGCTGTAATTCCTATATCAGAATAATTTAAGCCTTCATTTATTATTATTTCCTCATCTTCGTAAGATGAATTTATCACCATGGCGTTTTCACCTAGAAGTTCCGCCGCTTTTGTGGCCAGTTCTTCATCTTTTTCCAGTAATTTTACGTTTAAATTAAAAGCAGTTAAGATTTTTGCTATTTCTATGCCTAAAGGATTTGCCCCGTAAATTAAAACGTTTTGAATATGTTCGGGAGAGAGGGTGTCTATTTTGTTAATTATTTCTTTTAATTTTTCTTTTTCACCGAAAATATATACCAAATCGTCTTCTTCGATATAATCATCTTCATTAAGAAATATAAATTCCTCACCTCTTTGGACGCCTATTACTATTGTGTTTTGGCTGTTTATGGCGGATACTTTGTCTATTTCGGGCTTTTTTACGTTAAGTGATATAAGAATAAAATCATGAAACGGGAATTCTTTGATATTGTTTGCTTTTGGAAATTCTATTAGTTTGGCAACCGCCGTAGCCGATAATTTATAAGGGAAAATCAATCTGTTTATATTCAGTTTTTGAAAATCCGTAGAAATATACGAGGTGTTTGTAAGCCTGACAATTGTGTTTTCTATATCAAGTATGTTTTCTGTGACAATTGTTGATATTAAATTTATTTCATCATTATTGGTAACCGCTATGAAAAAGTCAAATTTTTCTTCAAACCCCATATATGCCCTTGAATCTCTCAAATCTGCGCATACCGTTAAAACATCGAGTGTTTCTTTTAACATTTCAAGGGCTTTTTTGTTTTTATCTATTATAACAACATTATGTGTATTTGAAAGCGCTTTTGCTAAATTATAACCGACTTTGCCCGCCCCTCCGATTAATATATTCATATGAGGCCTTTATTATGTTTTTATTTGAATCATTATTATACATTTTTTTATTACAAAAGGTAACATTTATAAGAAAAAGTTACGAATAAAATAATTCGAAATAATTTAGGATGAAATTTATGCTATATTAATATTATTTTAAGTAAAATTTCGATAAAATATGAAAAAAAAAGGATAAATATGTTACAAATCAGATGGCACTCTCGCGCAGGACAAGGAGCAGTAACAGGTGCTAAGGCACTTGCGGATGTTATGGCAAGAACCGGTAAATATGTTCAGGCTTATTCGGTTTACGGGGCGGAAAAAAGGGGTGCGCCTATGACGGCTTATGATAAAATTGATGATAAACCGATTTTAGACCATTCAAAATGGATGACACCTGATTATGTTTTAGTAATAGACCCTTCTTTAGTTTATCAGGAGGAAATTGTTGATAACACTACTGATGATACTGTATTTATAGTGACATCTCATTTACCTAAAGATGAACTTGTTAAATTGGCAAAACACCTTGAAGGAAAAAAATTATATGTTATTGACGCAATTAAAATTTCCCAAGAAGAAATAGGAAGAGCGATTCCAAATACACCAATGCTTGGCGCCTTTGTAAAAATTTCACAAATATTACCATTTGAAGATTTCTTGGTTTCCATTAAAGATATTCTTTCAAAATTTCCACAGAAAATTATTGACGGTAACATAAGAGCTATTAAAAGAGCTTACGAAGAAGTAAATTAAGGAGAAATTATGGCAACACCTAAAGAAATGTTAACAACTTGGGATAAGATTCAATTTGGTGCGGTTCTTCCGTCATTTGAAGACCCTGAAAAAAAAATAAGAAGCAAATTTCATTCATATAATTATAAAGTGGCGGACTGGAGGGTTGAAAAACCTGTATATAACAGAGAATTGTGTATTGACTGTGATTTTTGCTGGGTGGCATGTCCTGACAGCTGCTTTGAAGTGGAAGAAGTGGTAAACAAAAGAGGCAAAAAACAGGCAAAAATCAAAGGAATTAATTATAATTTATGTAAAGGTTGCGGTGTATGCGTGGAAGTGTGCCCTACACCGATTAAATCACTTTTAATGTTCCCTGAACAGATTGACAATCAAGAGGCTTTAAATCAGTGGCCTAAAAAAGATAATTAAAAGGATAAATAATGGCACAAAAATATGAATTAAAATCAAAGGAAGTTTGGGACGGAAATACGGCGGCGGCTCACGCCCTAAGACAAGCTCAGGTTGATGTTGTCGCTGCTTATCCTATTACGCCATCTACGCCGATTGTTCAAACATACGCCCAATTTTTGGCTGACGGATATGTTGACGGTGAATTTGTAAAAGTCGAGAGCGAGCATTCCGCTATGAGTGCGTGTGTGGGTGCGGCTGCGGCAGGAGGCAGGGTTGCAACCGCAACTTCTTCTCAGGGGTATGCCCTTATGATAGAGGTTTTATATCAGGCAAGCGGTATGAGGCTTCCTATTGTTATGACTGTTGTAAACAGGGCACTTGCGTCTCCTCTTAATATTCACGGGGACCACGGGGATTTATATCTCGGACGTGATGCGGGATGGATTCATCTAATTGCAAACAATCCCCAAGAAGCTTATGATATGACTATATGTGCTTTTAAAATCGCTGAAGACAGCAGAGTCAGACTTCCGGTTACGACAAATCAGGATGGATTTTTAGTTTCACATACCGCGCAGGTTGTGGAACCTTTACAGGATGAAGAAGCATATAAATTTATAGGTGATTATAAACCTTTAAATCCTTTACTTGATACTAAAAATCCCGTAACGCACGGGGCTCAGACAGAAGAAGAGTGGCATTTCGAGCATAAAGCGACTCAGCATAAATCTTTAATGGAAAGCAAAAGCGTAATAGAAGAAGTGTTTAATGAATTTGAAAAACTAAGCGGCAGAAAATATAATCTGGTGGAAAGTTATAAAATCGAAGATGCAGATATTGCATTGGTTGTTATGGGGAGTGCTTATGAAACCGCTATGCTGGCAGTTGATAAAGCCAGAGAAAACGGTGTTAAAGTCGGTCTTGTTATGCCAAGGGTATTCAGACCGTTTCCTTATAACGAAATAGCTAAAAAACTTGCAAACGTAAAAGCGCTAGCGGCTCTTGACAGAAACGCCCCTATGGGAGCAATGGGAGCTTTATATAATGAAGTGGCCGGGGCACTAGCGGCTAACGGTCAAAATGCGATTATGACAAATTATATTTACGGACTTGGCGGAAGAGATACAACAGTTGAACATATTTTAAAAATAATAAATGAAACTGAGAAAAATGCAAAAGCTGGAAAAAGAGTAACCGACTTACAAGGTTTTATAAACCTTAGAGGTCCTAAGTTATCATTTAATTAAGGAGTTTTTTATGAAAAATATAGGTAATTTAAAAGAATTTGCATGTACTCCTGACAGATTTCAAGGCGGTCACAGACT
>Ga0256842_1002068_pt1 | contig 14967 bp, 14 predicted proteins | sample 4559240metaG_FD_185973 | JGI IMG/M metagenome (GOLD analysis project Ga0256842, IMG submission 185973) | Hydrothermal vent microbial communities from Guaymas Basin, Mexico - 4559-240 | ecosystem: Environmental > Aquatic > Marine > Hydrothermal vents | place: Mexico: Guaymas Basin | collected...
CTCGCGGATTAGCTTTTTCTCGTGCGGGAGCATCGTGAACCCTCCGTTGATTGACGTGTTAATGTAAAAAAATTTTGTTTTTAAGGTTTATTTTGACGTAAAAATGTTAAACAAGGAAATTATAGGAAAGCTAAACTCCAAACAGCATGGAGGGTATATCTTTGACCCGTTCGTCTGTATAGTTTATGAACCGTTTGAGGACGTTATATATCTCGAACAGCCGTTTCTCTGTTTCGTCTCTCGGTCTCTCGCTCCTGTCGGCACGTGCAAAGACTTCAACTATGTTGAACTTCCCGGCAAGAATCTTCGGCGTTTCTTCTTCCATCAGCGTGTTGATGAAGTGGTAGACGTTAAAGGCCTTCTCTTTATCAACCGGGTAGAGCTTTCTGACATACTCAAAGGCCTTGAGTATCGTCCTTTCGAGTTTTTCGGCGTCCAGTTCCTGAAGTGCCTTCAGGTACTCTTCTCTGAGGTCTTTAATGAGTTCATCCTCCTTCCAGCTCGCCTCCCAGAGGTCGAGTCTCTTAAACCTTCTCCTCGGGTTTCTGACGTAAACGACCCCCGCATCGCCGTCCACGATGACCTCATCACCCTCGCGAATCGCCTCAACGTCTACCCCCGCCACGCATGGAATTCCAAGCTCCCTTGCTATTATAGCCGGATGGGAGAGAACGCTCTCCACCTTCGTCACTATACCCGAGGCCTTCATGAAGAGGTTGTAATATTCAGCGTGGAGTACGTACGTCACGAGTATTCCTCCCTTCGGGAAGAGCTTTTCGGCTTCCTCAGGTGGCTGGTCGTCGAGGACGAAGCAAGCCCTTCCTCTTGCTCTTCCTGGACTCGCTGGAACTCCTGTGAGCTTGTACCATCCCTGCGAGGCCCGTGGGCTCTCTCTTGCTCCCTCTGACTTCTGGGTCAATACTGTTATATCCCTTGACTGGAGAATCCAGAGAGTTCCGTTGTAGGCCCACTCGATGTCCTGAGGACGGCCGAACAGGTCTTCCACTTCGAGGCCAGTCTCAATAAGCTCCCTCATTAAATGGCCTTTGACTTTGGAGGGGTCACGCGGAAGAAGGAGGCGCTGGCCGCTTGCTTCTCCACCCACGAGTTTCTCGGGAGAGCCTTTGACGAACTCCACGAGCGCCATATCGGGTTCGTTTGGAGAGCGCGTGAAGAGCACCCCTGCGAACTTCGGGTTTATCTGCCTCTGAACTACGACTGCCATCTTCACATCTCTCTCAATCCCGAGGCGCTTCATGTACCCTTTCACGCGCTCCGATTCGGTGCTTCTGAAAACCCACTCGATGGCTTTTATCAGTTCGTCGAAAGAACTCACGTTGGTCACACTTTCAAAAACACCGGCAAAACTCGCCCTTGAACTGTCCTCTACGGTAGCGGAGCTCCTGACTACGACTGGGAACCTGCCCTCAAGAACGTAGGGAGATTGAAAGTATTCCCTGATTTCCTCGATAACCCTCTCCGGCATGCTTCCGGTTTCTCTCCAGAGCTCGTAGGCCTTTGTGGTGACCACGAAGCCCTCGGGAACGTTGAAGTACCTCGTCAGGAGCGAGAGGCGGTGTGCTTTGCCACCGATTTCTTCGATTGGGCCTCCTGCAGAGAGCGTACGGACGAACATGAACTCACCTCGGTTTATCCGAAGGCGACGGCCCTTTTAAGGCTCGTTAAGTAGACGAAGTAGTGGTAGTTTAGTAAGCTTTTGTCGCTGTTCCCAGAGGGCTTTCTTTTGAACACGTCCAGCGTTCCCGCAATTAAAAGGACGAACCCTTCTCCCGCTGGATTCTTCATGGCCTCAACGAGGAAAACTCCCCTGGAGTACTCAACACCATCGAGAACTACCGAGTTGTTCCTTATCTCCACGTACCTGTTGAGTTCATGGGTAATGGGGGAACTCAGAGGAGCGATGACAATGAGGTTGCCGCTTTTGAATTCCTTTGTGAGTGCCACCTTAAAACCGGCCTTTTCAAGCATCTCAACGTAGCTTTCCACGTACGTGCTCTCCGAGAGGTTTGGGGAATATACCTTAACGCCCTTCGTTTTAAATGCCATGAAGGCCATTTTGATGGTCGGTTCCGGTGAAACGTCCCTCCAAATGCCTGTCCTGTACCATTTTCCCATAAGTCTCGCGAGTTCGGGCATAAAGCTCTCGAAGGTTGGATACTTTTCCCCGTTCGGCAGGTAGTCCGTTATGTAGGCCCGGTAAACCCTTCCAACAAGGTAGAACCCGAGGGCTTCCTGGCCCTCTATGAACCTCTCAGCGCTCTGATTCCCCTCCGTTTTGAGTATGTAGTAGGCCTCAAACGCCCGGACAAGGGTTTCGTCGAGGTAAGTCTTCCAGCTGGAGTACCCCATGGAAGTCATAACGTCTTTTACAGGTGAGAACATTTCCTCATACTTTTTGAACTCCCAGTAATGCCCCTCCACCGCAGGGTTGACAAAGCTGTGGGCAAGCTCGTGGGCGGAAGCACTGCAGTAGGAGAACGTTCTGTTGGAGAAGGAGCAGACGCCGAGAAAGGCGTAAACAGTGTTGTTTTTCCAACCGCTGTAGCTGTAGTACGCCTCCAAAGGCTGGAGGACGAAAATCCAGCGGTTCCTATTCTCCCTGAAAAATTTCTCTTCGAAGTGAGGAAGATTGAAAATGTCAGGGTTCTCCTTAAAAAAGAACCTTATTTGCTCCCTGTAAAACCCGCTGTGGTCCTCATAGAAGGCTGAAAAGTTCGATTCTTGGGCGAAATCTTTCATCGCCATGGTGAGTTCGTTGAGGAGCTTTTCGTTCCCGTGGACTCTTCTCACGAGGTAGGTACTCCACTCCGTGGAGTTCAGTTCCATTGCAAACTTGGGGATGGCATCGTACTCCAAACCCTCTTTCAGAGCTTTTTTAGCGAGGAGCACTGCTCTGTGGTTCCTGTAGGGGGAGAAGTAAGACTCAACCTCTTGGGAGTAGGGAGTAACGTTGCCGGAGTTCCAGCCAGCGAGGTGGAAAACAACATCCGTCAGCTCGATGTAGGGATTCACCTCGACGCAGACGTTGCCGGAACACTCGGAAATCGGGGAGATGTTGAGCTGAAAGTCCGGCTTTGGAGGAGCATGTGACTGAGTCAGGTAATATGCGAAAAGGAGCACTAACAGGGACAACGGCACCACTAAAGGTTTAACCTTGGGCATTATTATTTCGCCTCTTGGGTATTTTGAAATCCAACATTATAGTTGAGCTTAGACTCCCGTTTTTAAATAATTGGGGATATTTTCTTTTTAAATAGAATTCCAAACCCTGCTTCCAGATGTACCTGCTTATATCACATCCCGGACCATTTGGATCTCCGTTTCGGCGTATTGATTCCATAGCACACCCACCCATACAAATTGGTAAGAACACACAATCTCTACACTCCTTAAAAACTGTAGGATCGCGCCCTTTTGCCGTATAATAGAATGGATTAGCTTTGAATTTTCCATTGTCTAATATTTTCCCTATTCTATATTTTTCTATCCCTGCCATTTCCCAACAAGGATAAACATTGAGATTTGGATCAATTAAGTAGGAGTGAAGTTTTTCATACATACAATATATATGGCGAATGTTTGGTCGGGTCTGAACTTTAAATCCTCTCTCAGTTGCTGCTTCCCAGAGCATTGGGAGTACTTTGGATAAGTCGCTGCCAACGAAGAGAGTATTGTGAAAGTTACATGAAAATGGGATATTTCCTCTAACAATCCCAAAGGAAATATTAATTCCGCTCAATCCAATGTCTTTTAGGTAATCTAATAACTCAGGAATTCTTTGATAGTTAGTTTTATCAATATTTATACGTAGGTTTAAATAGAACGTCTTCTTTTTTACATTTTCCTTCAATAACAACATATTCTCTATTATCTTATCAAAAGTACCTCCTCCCGAAGCAGATATTCTTTTTTTATCGTGGATGTCCTTTGGTCCATCGAGGGTTATCTGCATAGATGTAATATTATAATTGTTGATATATTCAATAACTTCTCTGTTAATAAGTGTTCCATTAGTAGTGAATGAAGCAAAATATTTGGTTATATTTCCCTCATTATTTAATGCATCTAATCTTTGAAGTGTGTATTTGCAGCCATGCCAATTTAAAAGAGGTTCTCCTCCATAAAACGAAACGTGAACTGAAAATTCAGGAGTTTTTTCTGTTTTGTGTGACAAAACAAATTTTAAAATTGTCTCGATTTTCTCAGGGGTTAATATCCCTCCAAGATTTTTACGTTCTCCTTCATAGCAATAAGGACATCTTAAATTACACGAATATGTCATCAGAAGCGTTAATCCAATGTGAGGATGGGAACCAGATAGATATAAGGAAGTTTTTCTTTGGGTTCTTATAAATTGCAGTTCATCTAAATCAGCAGGTATTAGCACTCCGGCATTTAGGGCCATCTCTAAAAACTCTTGAGGGAGTTCATTGATTCTGTTCTCCTTAATTAGGGTTATTGCTTCTTCATCAGCGACAACTATTGAGTTCTTTAAAGTGTTGTATATTATATACCTGTTATCTTTAATGGGAAATACAAGATTGTACTTCGATTGGGTATACATCATTTCTGACCTCCTCCTGTTTGGAGTTAGTAAAAAACAAAGAGGATGGTATTCAATTGCACACACATAACCCATCACATATACAGAGTCCATTACAAATACAGTCGGTCCCACAGTCGCCGTTACATCCGCAGGAATATGTTGCACAATCACTAAGACAATCGTTGCAGCCCCAAGTTATACATCCCTCTTCGGGTATTGGGATTATGCTAAAGTTCCCGGCAACTCTTTCTCTTGATCCTGTTTCTAAGACGAAAAACTCCACCGTCCTCACCTCCATCAGGTTTTTGCGTTTAATTCTTCGTTGAAACAATCCATAAGTTTTACTGCAACCGATTTATAAATAACTGAAATTCATTTATAAATAAAACGAAACAATTCATAAACAAAAAAAGCAACATTTATAAGTAATTCCACTAATTGGCTTCAGGTGGTCAAATGGCGGCAGTGCGGGGCGTTAAAACGGTCAAAGCCTTCATCTTCATCCAGAAGGAAGCCTTCTTCTCAAGGCGCTTTGACCTGCTTTTACAGTTCATAGGCTTGGCCTTGAACATAATCTTCATCGGAATCTTCGCCAAGCTGATAACAATCAACGCCAACATCACCCAGTACGGCACGCCGGATTACCTCGATTACCTTCTCATAGGCTCAATAATCCACAACCTCGTCTTCCTGCCAAGGGGAAGCATCTCATCCTTCGTCCTCGGGAGAATATTCCCGGTCCTTTACAACTCTCCAGCCTCACTAACATCAATCTTCATTGGAATCAACGCTTGGAAAATCCTCTGGAACTTAGGGTTAACATCCCTCATAACCCTAGCATACATCCTGTTTTTCGGCTTGAGAATCCACCTCAACCTTGGTGTTGTAGTCGTTATCCTAAGTGGCATCCTGTTAATTTTCGCACTCGACCTTTTCTCGGCGGGGTTCAGAATAGCGACCAAGGCCACTCAAGACCCGCTGAACTGGTTCTTTAACATAACTGCCCAACTCGTCAGCGGGCTCTACTTCCCGCCCGATAAACTCCCTTCCTGGCTCCAACCCCTCTCAAAAATCCATCCCGAAACATACATCCTCCAAATGGGCAGGCTCACAATGGGCGGCGGCTACTCGTTATCCCAAATCCTCCCCAGCCTGATGAACATGCTTCTCATCACTGGAGTAATGCTCCTCGTGGGGTACCTCACGTTCAAGTGGGGCTTCAACAAGGCGAGACAGCTCGGAACGCTGGGCCACATGTGAGGTGAGCCTTATGAGGGTGCGCATACTCAAGGAAGAGAGTGAAAACGGGAAACTCGTACTGCTTCTCAGAGTGGAGATTGAGATGAACAGCCTGCACAAGCGTGAACTTGGCGAACTGGAGAGGCAAATGTTGGATTTAATCCTTGAGAAGGGGGAAGTAACCCAGAAGGAACTAAGCCAGATATTTGGCCAAGTAAAAGCCTGCAGGACAATAAAGAAGCTCGAAAACATGGGGATAGTTCGACGTGAGAGAAAAGGGAGAACGTACGTAATCCGGGTGGTCTAAGTGATAGAGGCAGTTAATTTGACCAAATACTACCCTCCCCCAATAAAGTCCCTGCTCGACTTGAAAAGCCTTAAGGACTTTCTCAGAACTCCCCGCGAGGAAATCCCTGCATTGATTGATATCAGCTTTAAAGTTAAAGAAGGCGAGATATATGGCCTCTTGGGTCCTAATGGGGCTGGAAAAACTACGCTCTGCAAAATCGCCAACGGTCTCGTGATTCCAACGAGAGGCCACCTCTACATCGCAGGATACGATTCAATCCAGGAGCACGATAAAATTAGGGGCAAAATCTTCACGATTTTCGGGGGTAGTAGAGATTTATTTGGACTCTTTCAATGGCGTGTAAGCGTGGAGAAAAACCTTAAGTTCATAGCCGAACTGTGGGGAATTCCTAAGGCTGAAACTGAGGAGAGAATCAACTACGCCTTGGAGCTTCTAGATCTCAAGGACAAGAGAAACGAATGGTACCAAAAGCTCTCCGCTGGGATGAGGCAGAAAGTATACCTCGCATTACCAATAATAATCCAACCAGAGGTTCTCATCCTCGATGAACCGACGGTGTACCTTGACGTTTTTACCCGAAGGGAAGTCTGGAACGCTATCATGGAACTTTCAAGAGAAGTAGGAACAACTGTACTCCTGACAACCCACAACCTCAAAGAGGCTGAAATCCTGTGCGACAGGGTCATGCTATTCAACAAGAGCAAAATCGCCGAGGGAACTCCAAAAGAGCTCGTTGAGAAAGTCCAGGCCCTCCAGACGGAAAGAAAAATTGTTGCCAAAATCAAAGGAAAAATCAATCCCCAAGATTTTGAAGGGATAGTTCAGAAGATTGAAATGCAGGACAGTGGGGATTTCGCTTACCTTCAGCTGTACTTTAAAAGCAAAGAGCTTAGGGAGATACTTACCCGTCTTTCCAAATACGCCGTCGTAGACATCCAGATATCCCAGGTGACCCTCGAAGAAGCCTTCGTGCAATTTCTTAAATAAACTAAAAAGACTACCTCCTCGCCCACTCAACCATGCTTTTGAACAGCCTCAACCCGTCCTCACTTCCCAGAAAGCGGTCGCTCGCGCGCTCCGGGTGGGGCATGGTTCCGAGGACGTTGCCCCCCTCGTTCGCCACCGCCGCTATGTTAAAAACGGAGCCGTTTGGGTTTGCCTCTTCCGTCACGTTCCCGTTCTCGTCGCTGTACTGGAAGGCTATCCTGACCTTTGAGGGATCGTCAATGTAGTAGTTACCTTCGGCGTGGGCTATCGGCATCCTTATGACTTCTCCGGGCTCGTAGAGAGAAGTGAAGGGTGTCTCGACGTCATTAACGCGGAGGTAAACCCACCTGCAAAGGAAGCGCGGGATTTTGTTTGGCCTCAGTGCTCCAGGTAGCAGGCCTGCCTCCGTGAGGATTTGAAAGCCGTTGCAGATTCCGAGAACCGGCCGTCCATCCTCGGCGAACTCTTTAACTTCCTCCATTATCTCCTGCCTTGCCGCTATCGCCCCGGCGCGAAGATAATCGGCGTAGCTGAAGCCACCGGGAAGAACAACGCCGTCGAAGTCTTTGAGCGAAGACTTATACCAAACGCGCTCGGCCTCGGCACCGGCCTTCCTTATGGCTCTCTCCGTCTCGAAGTCGCAGTTCGTCCCCGGAAAGACGACAACGGCAAACCTGGGCATCTCAGCTCACCGGCTCTATCCTATACTCCCAGCTGTGGATTAGCGGGTTTGCCAAAAGACGCCTGCACATCTCTTCAACCTCTTCCTCCGGCCTCTCGCTCTCAAGCTCGAACTCGAAGTGCTTGGGGACGCGAAGGTTTTCCACCGCGTAGCCGAGGTTTCTGAGGGCGTTTCCTATGACCCTTCCTTCAGGGTCGTTGAGGCCTTCCTTAAGGCGAACGATGACGGTAACCTTCCATCTCATCGCGATCACCTTGTCAGAAAAATGTAAAAATTTGGAGTTTTTAAGGATTATTTTAACAAAAAAATGTGTAAAAAAGAAGAATCTGAGGTCATCCCCCAAGTTCTTCGACCGGAAGCTTCATCCGACTTGACGCGAAAAGTGTGGCTATACCGAGAGCCGCCATAAGCAGGTAAATCGTCATTCCGGTGTTTACGGAGTGGACGAGGACGAACATGACGTTTGGGGCCACAGCGTTCGCTGAGTTCGAGATGAGTCCGAGGGCAAAGCTGGCCTCAGGGTAGATATCCTTAGGATAGGCCGCCGGTGCGGTTGTCCAGAAGGCTGGGCCTGTCCCCTGTACTATTCCTGTTATTGCTATTCCAAGGAGCGCGAGTGTGTAATCGTTCGCGCTTATCGCCTTCCACAGGATGAATAGTCCGATGAACGTTATCGCGTAGGAGAGGGTCATGACGCTGACGATGGCCTTGAACAGACCTCTATGGCTCGTGTTCTTAAGCGAGAGACGGTAGCCGATGTAACCCATGATTATTGACCACAGTGCCATTGAGACCTCAAGCGTCATCACTAAGTTTTCCACTTGAGAGTCGCTGAAGTCGACGTTGTGGAGAGTGAACGAGCCGAGCGTGAAGACGATCCACAGCGCGGGGAAGAACGTAAACCCAAAGACCCATGTAAAGGGCATCTTCCAGACGTTGGTCTTCCCCGAGGAGTGCTTCTCCTTGGGTATTTCAAAGTCCTCCGTGAAGAGCCACCAGACTGCCAGCATGACGTACATGAGAGCGGCCGAAATCATGAATGCATGGGTTACCGAGGACCAGCTCGCGTTGCTGCCACCGGCCCACTTGGTGAGTTTTATGCCGTAAATTCCGCCCCAGAAGATTCCGGACAGGATTATACCCTTGGCAAAGGGCCTCTCGGCCACGAAGAGCCTGGCAATCTGGTTGCTGAATACCGCTATGAGGGCGACTATGAATCCCTGGAAGAAGCGGAGCACGACAACTCCCCACCAGTTAGGCATGAACGGAATCAGGAACTGTGGGATCGCTGCAAAGCTAACTATGAGAGCGACACTTTTCTTGAATGAGCCCTTGAAGAGGCTCGTCCCACCGAGGAGGAACGCTACGAAGAGGCCGACAACGTAGGCAGTCTGCTGGTAGCCCATCATGGCGTCTGTGATTCTATAATGCGTTATGACTGCGTCCTTGAACTTCTCCAGCATGTGCATCGTTCCGAAACCAGAGGCAACGAGGAGAGTGTTGAGAATGACAGTTCTCCAACGTTTGTCCATGGTTTCAACCTCCGATTAGTGGTTTCTAGGGAGAGCGACTTCTTGTTTCTTAAAAACGTTTCCCGAATGAGATGCGGCTTTAATAAGCTGGACAGAAAGAGATACATGAGTATCCGGCAAAGAATAAAAAATTTTCTAAGAGGTCATGGGCCTATCCGAACGTGCAGAGAGCCCTCTACATCGTTGAGGAAGTACTGGAGAGTTAGTTGGGGAGACTCGGCACCGATGATCGCCCTGAGCTGGACGTCATGATCTCCGTTGTTTTCCACTATCCATGCCGCGGTGTTCCTGAAAAAGCTCGACCTGTCGTGGATGATAAAGTCTGGCCCCTTGGATGTTGTTGGGCGGTAATCAAACAGCCTCCCATTCAGCGGGACAAGCGAGAGCTCAACGTCCTCGTTCCCGGGAACGGTTATTCCAACTGAGACAAGGTACTCGGGAAGGGTACCTCCAACGGAGCTCCAGTTCTTAGGTGGCTCAACCTGTGAAAACATCGCCTCAAGAAGAACCCCTGAATGGTCAGAATAGATGCCGAGGCTCCAGTGGGACTCATGTTCTATAACGTGCCATGCCCAGGTAAGAAATTCACCTAGGTCTCCCGACTCGAGGAGGATCAGCTTTTCTCTGTATACCAAGGCCGCTTTTCCTGTCGTGTTCAGGGGCACTATCTTTGAAGTGATGTTGAACGTACTCAAGAGCCGTGTTGCGTTGACGTTCCCCACCACCAGCACTGGCTTTTCCTTCTCGATGGAGGTCTTGTTGATGTCGGAGTACTGGATAACGAGGATCTCCGGCCCCTCGTTTGAGAATCTGACGTCCAATAAAACGTTGGAGAGGTACACAGGCTTGAGATCCAGGGTAGTGCTCTCTTTCCTGTACTCTCCAAGGTCAGTCACTGAACCCCACAGAACACAAATTGAAGAAATCATCCCCATAACGAGTAGGATGGCAAGGATTTTTCTCATTGAAATCACCAAACATATTACACAGTAACTTCTTAAAAAGGTTTTGAAAAACCGAAAATTCCACTAAGTCACAACCTTCTCAAGCTCGTCCAGCTCAACCGCGCGCTTGATTTCGAGGGCTACCCTCCGTCCGGTGCTCATGGGCTTCCTCCAGAGGGCATTGCCGTAGGGGTGGCCCATCGCCATGTGGATGTTCGTACCGCCGCCCGTCCTCGGCGCGACATCGTAAATGTAGAAGTTTAAGTCTTTGTCAACCGCCGTCTGGAGCGTGAAGGGCCCGATAATTCCCGGGGAGTAGTACTTCTTCGTGGCTTCAACGTAGCGCTCGGCCATGTCGAAGACCTTCTCCAAAAGCGACTCACGGAGCGTCGAGGAGGCGTGGCCACAGACTGTATACTCGGGCTCGAATTGGTGCTCAGGCAGGGTTAGCTGCTGGGAAGCTGGGAGGCGGACATGACCATCCAAACTTGTCTCGAAGCGCCAGTCTATGCCCAAAAGCTCGATCTCCTCATCTATCGGCGAGTAAAAGAAGTCGAAGTTGAAGACTGGCCCGATAATGTAACGCTCGATTCTGGCTTTGGCAAGGTCTTCCTCGGTGATTACGCCGAGCTTGATGAGTCTCTCCGCTTTCTCTTTAAACTCCTTGTAGCTTGCGGCGGTGAAGAAGCCGCGCTCAAGCCTCTTCTTCGCGTGCGGGAGTTTGACGATGACGAGGCCAACTTCATCAATCTCCTCCGGTCTTACTGGCTCTGGATATGGAAGCTTAGCCTTCTCAAGGAGCCAGTAGTAGCTCTTCTCCTCGCTCCTCTCCTCGCTCCTGAGGAGGTTACGGCTCCCGAAGAGCGGAACGCGGAAGTCGTTCTCAACCCTGTCAATGCCGGTGTAGACCACGAACGAGCGGTTTGGCACGAAGATGACGTTCCTCTTCACGAGCTCATCTTGGACGTCCACGATCTGAGCGAACTTCTCAAGCACCAGCACCTCGTCAATGAAGCCCTTCGTAAGGCCGTCCTTTGTCTCCCTGAGCCTGAAATACTCGGCGTAAGTTCTGTGTCTACCCCTTTGAGCCACTACGAGAACCGGGAGACCTTCCTCTTTGGCCCCGTCGGCGATGTCCAGAGCGGAGTGGCTCCCTATGACGCCAACGGTTATCTTTTCGGGGTCGTACCTTTCAAGGACGCTCAAAATCTCGTCGCGGCTTATCATTTCAACCACCTCAGCACGGATTAGGTTTGAGCTCCTTTCCGAGCTCCTGCATCAGCTTAATCCGCTTCTCGATGCTCTCCTTAGTTCCAACGTCGCGCCTGTAGAACAGCTCACCCCTGATGTGTGGAACCGCGCTCTCGGCAATCCTCTCGGCCTCTTCGAGGGTATCGGCAATCCCAACAATAGCAATGGCGCGGGAGCCAAGGAGAGTGAAGTTTTCATCAATCGAGGCATAGTAGAGCTTTGCTCCTGTGTCTTCAACGGCTCTTTCATTAACTTCAACCTTGACGCCCTTGACTGGGTTTGTGGGGTAGCCCTTTGGTGCGAGGTACTTGACCACCGTTGCCTTTTTCTCAAACTCCGCCCTTCCGAGGTTGCCGTCAACGATTCCCTCAGCTATCTCAAGCAGACTCGTCTTAAGGAGAGGGAGAACGTTCATCGCCTCAGGGTCACCGAATCGGGCGTTGTACTCGATTATCACTGGGCCTTCTTTTGAGAGCATGAACTGGCCGTAGAGGATTCCCTTGTAGGGCGTCCCGTTCTTTCTCATGGCCTCAACCGTCGCCTTCAGAGTCTCAAGGGCCCTCTCATAGTCCTTCTCTGAGACGAATGGCAGGAGATGGTTTGAACATGAGTAGCTTCCCATTCCGCCTGTTATCGGGCCTTCGTCGTTCTCATAGGCGTGGGGATAATCTTGGGCTAGGGGCATCGGCACGATGCGCTTCCCGTCAGTGAAGACCTGGAATGTGAATTCTACGCCGTCGGTACGCTCCTCTATGAGAACCCTCCCTTCCTTCCTGATGAGCTCCTCCGCGTAGGCCTTGGCCTCCTCATTGTCCTTCAGCTGGTAGCCAACTACTTTAACGCCCTTTCCGCCGGTCAGGCCGATTGGCTTTACCACAACGGGCCTTCCAAAGTCGTCAATCCACGAACGCATCTCGGAGACGTCATCAAAGACGCGGAAGAGCTTTCTGCCTGGGATTTGATATTTTTCCATGAACTCCCTCGCGAAGGCCTTATTCGTCTCAAGCCTCGCCGCTTCTCTGCTCGGCCCAACCGCTGGGATTCCGTTTTCTTCGAGGACGTTTACAATGCCCTTCTCAAGGGGAGCCTCAGGGCCTATGAAGGCCAATTCGACGCCGAACTTTTCAGCGTAGCTTAAGACTTTCTCAACGTCCGTTTCTTTTGCTAGGCCGTAGCCTTTGGCGAGCCTTGCGAGACCGGGGTTTCTGTGCTTTGAAACTACGTAGAGTTCGGCGCCACCCCTCACGAGTGCCTCGCCGATGGCGTTCTCCCTGCCACCGCCTCCAACGAGCAGGACCTTCATGAAACTTCACCATTTATTTGTCAAAAATTTCTAGTTTTTAAGCTTTATTTTTACAAATAATTGCTAAACCAAAGAGGGTTCACGATCGTAGGTTATCTAAGTTTTTGGTTCGATGAGGCGTGTTGATCCTATGAGTTCAACGTTTAAATGTTAATTTTTCCCATAACTCTTTTAAATTTTGGGCATTTTGTTGTAGATGGTGATCATTGTGAAGGTTTTGGTGGTTATGGGGAGCAAGAGCGATAGTCACATAGCGGAGAAAGTAACTTCAGTTCTCGACGAGTTCGGTGTTGAGTACGATGTTGAGGTGGCCTCTGCTCATCGAAACCCAAAAAAAGTTGAGGAGCTCGCAAAGAAAGACTACGATGTCTTCATAGCGATAGCGGGGCTGAGCGCTGCCCTTCCAGGGGTCATAGCGGCCCATACGGTCAAGCCTGTTATAGGTGTCCCAGTCTCGGCAAAGCTCGGAGGTCTTGACGCGCTCCTCAGCATGGTCCAGCTCCCACCTGGAGTGCCCGTTGCTACTGTTGGGATAGACAACGGAAAGAACGCGGCCATTCTGGCGGTTGAAATCTTAGCTCTAAAGGACGAGGGGCTCAGGAGGAAACTTGAAGAATACAGGAAAAGAATGATGGCCGAATAAAGTCCTATCGTGGGCAAGAACTGAGATAAAGGAGAACCAAGGGAAGAAAGACACCTTGTCGAAAACTTGAAAGAGTTCGTTAGGGGGAGTACTCCCTCCTGAGGAATGCCATGTAGCCGAGAAGAACAAGAACCAAAGATGTTGCAAGGAGTACCGTGTATCCCATTGTGCGTGATATCGTCAGAGCTCTAGAAAACTCCACGCTCGTCATAGGTGCAAAGAGGTAGGCAAGCAGCCCCATTATCCCTCCGATGCTTCCGTTGTTCTGGATAAGAACCCTGAAGGACATAGGTATCGCTGAGGTAAGGATGAAGAAGGTTATCGAGCCAGCGAGAGAGTCAAGGATCGAAGATATAACCGCGGCAAAGGCGGTATAAACCGGAAGCTTAAGGAGGAGTGAGATGGCAAAGCTGTGGTACCCTCTGAGCCAGCTCATAGTGGCTATTCCGATGATACCCGGTGCGAGACCAAGGGCAACGATGAGAACCCTAACCCAGTACACCGTTGCCGGCCCGTTGAATATTGACAGTTCAAAAACCGTTGTCCTGGAATCTCTCATTATGTGGGACGCGATAAGAACGCCGTAAACCGGGAGGAAGATGTACTCCATGAGGGTGACGAACTGACCAGGCCCTTGATTTTTGATTGAAGCGAGTGAGAAGTAGGCCGTCCCAAACATGAACAGGAAAAGGACAGCGGTCGTCACAGGAGGGAACAGGCCCCTGAAGTACCATTTAACGGCTTTCCACATAGGCATAGCGCAACCCCGCCCTTTTAAACCCCGCTATCTTTCCACTCCTCATGAGCTCGATCAGTTCCTCCTCTTTCGCTTTCACGACGACAATGGCCCCAAAGCGATGGAGAACCTCAACGTTACCGGTGATTGTCTCGTCAATTCCGCTCAGCGTGACCTCGTAGATACCTTCTGCAAACAGCTTTCTCCTGCTTCCTTCCCAGACTATCTTACCTTCCTTCAGGATCACGAAGTAATCCGCGACCGCCTCACCTTCCTCGGGGTCATGGGTCGCTATGATGAGGCCCTTCCTCTTTGATAACATCTCATCGATTAACCCCGCACGGTAGGCGTCGAGATGACTCGTCGGTTCGTCCAGTATCAGAACCTCTGAATCGCAGGCGAGTGCGGTTAAAAGGTTGCAGAGCTGGGCCTGACCGCTGGAGAGCCCGTCGAGGCGGTGATCAAGAAACTCCCTTATACCCAGGGCATCGACGAGCTCGTCAACACGGTTGCAACTTTCGTTTGTCTCCAGCGCCTCAACGAGATCAGAGACCTTCACGGGAATCGAGAACTGAGGTTTCTCAAAGGAGTACCTTATTACACTCCACCTGTCGCTTCTGCGGTAGGGTTCCCATCCGTTTATGAGGGCCCTTCCCTCGGTTGGCTTTCTAAGGCCGGAAAGAACCGAAAGGAGAGTGGTTTTACCGCTCCCGTTGTGGCCGACTATCGCTATCCTATCGGCTTTGGCCTCGAAGTTCAATCCCCTAACTCCC
>Ga0256842_1002069_pt1 | contig 14962 bp, 11 predicted proteins | sample 4559240metaG_FD_185973 | JGI IMG/M metagenome (GOLD analysis project Ga0256842, IMG submission 185973) | Hydrothermal vent microbial communities from Guaymas Basin, Mexico - 4559-240 | ecosystem: Environmental > Aquatic > Marine > Hydrothermal vents | place: Mexico: Guaymas Basin | collected...
TGATTAAGGAGGATGTAAAAAGACATGGCTTCTAAAAGATTTGTAATGTATTCTTTTTTATTATTCTGTTTATTATGGATGATAGTCTTACTGGCAGATGTTATTTTTATTATGCATGGTAAAAGCATTTGCCCAACTAATGCATGTAAAGTTGCAGAAACATACGTAATTGGTGGCAAAAATATATTTCAAATAGCTGGAATCATATTTTTAACCTCATTATTTATATTATTTTTTATTTATATTAAAAAAAATTTGACTATATTCGAAAATCTTCTATATCTATGTATTTTATCTGCACTATCTTTTGATGGAGTATTAATAGGTTATTTATATAAAATGCACACTTTTTGTATTTTATGTATTGCATTTGCTCTTTCTCTTATTTTAATAGTTACATTATTTTCTTTCTATGTAAATAAAAAGAATTTTATATTATTGGGATTGGCTATTTGGATATCCAGTTTTATTGCTTTAAATCTTTTAAAATTTGATGTAACCACAATTAAACCTCCTAACTTGAGTTCCAGCGTAATGCTCGATGTAAAAGCAAAAAATAGACCAGTTTATCGTGCTGATCTGTTTGTTAGTTTACACTGTATTCACTGTTTTGACGTGTTATATAATTTATCCAAGCAAAAGACCTTTGATAATATAGAGTGGAGGATTCACTTTTTAGGAGGCACAAAAGAAGATATAATAAGGATATCCAACATATTAAAGGATCCCAATCTAAAAAAAGATCCCTTTGGAACCATAATAAAATTCATCTTAGCAAAGAAAATAAAAGAGGTTGAGCCATTAGAAGGAGTTAAAAGAAAGCTTGATGAGTCAAGAAAATATTTTGTTTATCAAGGATTTGGCGGAATACCTTTGCTTATGGTAAGGACTGATTGGTATAAAATTACTGTTTTGGGTGATAAAAATATCGGAAGGTTTTTACTGGAAAAAGGAATAGTTGATAAATGGTATTTGATACGGACAAAGTAGGGGATTGGATTAATAAGATATTGTTCTAAATGGGCCCTTCCCATAAAGGAGGCTTTTCTCTCTCTGGTAATATCTCCAGCTCATCTACTACCTTTTTTTTACATATTTGAATCTTTACTGGAGTAAGACTTTCTTTTGCCTTTGAATACCTTATTATTAGTTTAGCAGCAGAAAGTATCAATTTAGTTGGCCATGAGGAGTTTTCAGATCTTCCAATCCCGATAGGACCTGGTATATTTGAGAGTTTAAATACAAGGTCTGATTCTGTGGCGAGCTTGAGCAACTCTAGATTTTCTCTGTGATTTCTCCCCACAATGAGCCAATATTTATCTGACCAAAATTGCCGCCCGTATTTTGCAAACAGAAAGTCTTCTTGCGTGAGATCTATCTTGTTATCTATAATCTTCTTAAATCGTCTGGCCATTTCTGGATCTGTTAATAGACAACCTCCAGCTGGTGTTGGAATTTTCTTTATGTTGAATTTTTTAGCCAATTCAAGCTGCCTTTTCCTTGACCTGCCCTGAAGATCAAGTAATTTGGATCTATCAACAATGCCTTGTTCTTCTATTTTGGTTGGAGGGAGAATTTTGGCACAAAGAGGTCTTAATAGGATATCCTTTGTATTGGATTCACGAATAATTATATTCATAGAATCCTTTCTCTGGGACATAGGCCTTTGTCCAACCACTTCACCAGTAATAATGAATTTTGCCTTAAATAAGGGCATAAGTTGCTTTGCCCTTTTTAACATATATATTTTGCAATCAATACAAGGATTTAGTGCCTTCCCATATCCATATCTTGGATTTTTTAATATCTCAAAATACTCCTCACCTATGTAAATTGGCAGGATATCTATGTTATATTCTTGTTCCCAATAAGAAGTCTTTTCAACATTTCCAAAAAAAGGAGAAAAAAAATGTATACCAATCACATCAAGTCCTTGGTGTTGGATTAATTTTGCAGCCAAAATTGAATCAAGGCCCCCTGAAAAGAGACACAGGCCCATATAGCTGGATTTAAGTCTTTTTTCAGGGTAATTTATGTGCTTCATGGTTTTTAGTGTCTATAATTTTGCCCTAAAAAAGGCAAGGTCTAACTCAAAATCTAGATTTGTCAAAATTGTGGCAGCTTCACTTAAAATGTTGCCCTATTAAACTCCTTTTGTTATAGACAAAGACTACGTTGTATGTTCTAAGTTCTACGTCAAACGTTGAACCTTGAACTTAGAACGTTGAACAATAAAAAAATCAAATTTTATGGAGTTTAACCCATGGCAAAAAATACAGATCCCTCTGTTTTGAAAAAGGAGGCCTTAAAAACTGCCCTGTCTACCATAGAAAAAAAATATGGTCAGGGCTCGATTATGTATCTCTCTGATGAGGCCCATCAAAGGGTGCCTGTAATACCAACAGGGTCAATAAGTCTTGACCTTGCATTAGGTATTGGCGGAATCCCAAGGGGTAGGGTGATTGAAATATATGGGCCTGAGTCTTCAGGAAAAACCACCTTGGCCTTGCAAATTTTAGCAGAGGCACAAAAAAAAGGAGGTATGGGCGCATTTATAGATGCAGAACATGCCTTGGATGTGTCTTATGCTAAGAGAATAGGAGTAAATACTGAAGAGCTGCTCATTTCCCAGCCTGATTATGGTGAACAGGCCCTGGAGATATGTGACTTATTGGTCAGGTCAGGCGCCCTGGATGTAATTGTAATTGATTCCGTTGCAGCCCTAATTCCCCAGGCAGAGTTGGAAGGGAATATGGGTGAGTCACAGGTAGGGAGCCAGGCCAGACTCATGTCCCATGCAATGAGAAAATTGACAGGCTCGATCCATCGGTCTAAAACAGCAGTTATTTTTATAAATCAAATAAGGATGAAGATTGGCATGGGCGGTTTTGGATATGGGTCTCCTGAGACCACAACAGGCGGCAATGCGCTAAAATTTTATTCTTCTATAAGAATGGATATTAGAAAGATCCAGACATTAAAGGATAAAGACGAGGTATATGGAAACAGGGTAAAAGTAAAGGTAGTAAAAAATAAGCTTGCTCCTCCTTTTAGAGAAGCTGTATTTGATATCTTATATGGTCTTGGAATTTCAAAAGAGGGAGAGCTAATAGACCTTGGTGTAGAACACGGAATTATTGAAAAAAGTGGCTCATGGTATGCCTTTGGTAATGAGAGACTTGGTCAGGGAAAGGAAAATGTAAGGGCATATCTCCAGGAAAATAAAGAGATCAGACAAAAAATAGAGGATGCCTTAAGAAAGGCCCTTGGATTGGTTGATCCAGAGGAACAAAAGAAGGTAGAAGAGAAACCCGAGGATGAGGGGTAATCAAAGAGGTGTTACTTGGAAAGAATTTTATAGATCGTTGGTTAAAAACATAAGGAGTAGGGGCATTGATTACGTCAAAGGAGATACGCAAGAGTTTTTTGGAATTTTTTAAAAAAAATGGACATACAGTGGTGCCATCATCGTCGTTGGTTCCTTTAGATGATCCAACTCTCCTATTTACAAATGCAGGTATGGTGCAGTTTAAAAAGGTCTTTTTAGGACAAGAAAAACGGCCATACAAAAGGGCCACATCAGCTCAAAAATGTTTAAGGGTAGGTGGAAAACACAATGACTTGGAAAATGTTGGAAGAACTAGAAGACACCATACCTTCTTTGAGATGTTGGGAAACTTTTCCTTTGGAGATTATTTTAAAGAAGAGGCAATCTGGTTTGCCTGGACCTATTTAACTAAAGAGCTAGGACTGCCTAAAGAAAAATTATATGTGACTGTTTATAAAGATGACGATGAAGCAGCAAACCTATGGAAAAAGATAGCAAATATTCCAGATTCAAGGATATATAGACTGGGAGAAAAGGATAATTTCTGGGCAATGGGAGACACTGGTCCATGTGGCCCTTGTTCTGAAATATTGGTTGATCAAGGTCAAGAGATGGCCTGTGGCCCTAATTGCGAGATAGGGGTTTGTGATTGTGACAGGTATCTTGAGGTGTGGAATTTGGTATTTATGCAATATAACAGGGATGAGGATGGAAATCTCACTCCTTTGCCAAAACCCAGCATAGATACAGGTATGGGACTTGAACGAATAAGCGCAATATGTCAGGGCGTTCATTCAAATTTTGATACAGATCTGTTCAAAGGACTCATTGAATTTACATGTTCCCTGGCAAATGTCTCCTATGGAGAGAATGATGATATTGACACAGCCCTAAGGGTCATAGCAGACCATACAAGGGCAATCTCATTTATGGTGGCAGATGGGATTTTGCCGTCAAATGAAGGGAGAGGATATATCTTAAGGAGGCTTATTAGGCGTGCTTTTAGATTTGGAAGATTTTTAAAACTAAATGATCCATTCTTGGCCAAAGTAGCTGAAAAATTGACCCAGGAGATGGGAGATGTCTACCCAGAAATTAAAGAACACTTAGATTTCACTAAAAAAGTAGTTACTTCTGAAGAAGAAAATTTTAGTAAGACCTTAGATAGAGGACTTGGTATACTTCAAGAAGAACTCAATAAATTAAAGGCCAAAGGAATTTCAAAAGTCCCAGGCTCTGTTGTGTTTAAACTATATGATACTTATGGTTTTCCAATTGACATTGTAAGGGACATAGGAGAAAAACAAGGCTTTTTTGTGGATGAAGAAGGTTTTGAAAATTATATGAAGGAGCAAAGAGAAAGGTCTAAGGCAAGCTGGACTGGTGTTTCACAAAAAGACTTTGGCCCTCTTTTTGATGCAATAATAGCTAAAGGAATTTCTTGCATTTTCACAGGTTATGAAAAATTAAAAGATGTTGGCCAGGTGGTCTCTATTTTGTCTTTAGAGGGAAAAGAAAAAAATAGTTTAAATCAAGGTGAAGAAGGCTTTGTAATCTTTGATAAAACTCCATTTTATGGGGAATCTGGAGGACAGGTTGGTGATAGGGGAAAAATTTTAGGTGATGGATTTGAGGCAGAAGTGGTAGATACGTTAAAACCTACTCAGGATATAATTGTACATAAAGTTTTAGTTAAAAAGGGAAAGATTTCTTTATCAGATTCTGCAGAACTCATAGTAGATAGTGAGCTTAGAAAAGCAACTGCCAGAAATCACACATGTACCCACCTTTTGCATGCTGCTTTGAGGTCAATTTTAGGAGAGCATGTAAAGCAGTCTGGATCATATGTTGCGCCAGATAGACTGCGCTTTGATTTTTCTCATATTAAGGCACTGACTAGAGATGAGATTTCAAAGATAGAAGAGTTGGTAAATAAATGGATTATGGAGAATAGAGAGGTAGTTATTAATATCATGCCCTATGATGATGCAAAGAAAATAGGAGCTATTGGTCTTTTTGAAGAAAAGTATGGGGCAAATGTAAGGGTAGTGGAGGTTGAAGGGGTTTCCAAAGAGCTCTGCGGAGGGACACATCTAAATGCTACTGGAGAGGCTGGAAGTTTTTACATTGTCCATGAAACCTCTGTTGCAGCAGGTATTAGGAGAATAGAAGCAGTAGTAGGGACAAATGCAGTTTCATATGTAAAAAATTTAAGGGATATATTGGGATTCCTTTCAGAATCATTAAAGGTTCCTCATGATAAATTAAAGGACAAGGTGATTGCTCTCCAAGAAGAGATAAAGAAACTTACAAAACAAAAGGAAGAATTAGCTAAAAAAGCTTTGTTTGCAAGAAGTGGTGATATCTTAGATGAAGTAGAGCGGGTCAATGGAATTAATCTCCTTATCAAGGAGCTTGATATATCTGATGTTAAGACCATGAGAAATATTATGGATGGCATAAGAGATAGACTAAAATCAGGTGTAGCACTTCTATGTTCAAAGGATGGAAAAAAGGCTACTTTGTTATTATATGTGAGCAAAGATCTTCATGATAGATTTACAGCAAAGACTCTTATTAAGGAGATAGCAAAGGAAGTAAAAGGTGGAGGTGGAGGAAGAGAGGACCTTGCACAGGCTGGTGGAAGTTTTCCAGAAGGTCTTGAAAATGCCAAGGCTAAACTAAAAAAATTGATTAGTAGATAAAAGTGAGGAATAGGGTTGTATGAGAAATTTTGTGGGAGTTAAATTCAGAGACTATGGTCAGGTCTATTTTTTTGTAAATGATCATTTTGAAGTAAAAAAAGGTGACAAGGTAGTTGTATCCACTGACGAAGGTGTGGGACTAGGTGTTGTGTGTGTTGTGTCAAATAGACCTCCTAAAAATATTGATTTATCAGAAATAAAGTCAATTGATAGGCTAGCCACAGAAGATGACCTGATTAAAGAACAAAAAAACAAGATCTTAAGTAAACAGGCCTTTGATTTTTGTAAAAGGAATATTGAAAAGCTCGGACTTGAGATGAAATTGGTGGATGTAGAGGTGAGGTTTGATAGGAGCAAGATTATATTTTATTTTACAGCACCTACAAGGGTGGATTTTAGGGAACTTGTTAAGATCTTGGTGAGAAGATACCATACCAGGATAGAACTTAGACAAATTGGAGTAAGGCATGAGGCCCAGATGGTAGGTGGGATTGGCACCTGTGGTAGAATTTGTTGTTGCAGATTGTTTTTGAAAAAATTTGAACCAGTTACTATCAAAATGGCCAAGGAACAACAGCTTTTTTTAAATCCTTCAAAGATTTCTGGCACATGTGGTCGTCTTTTGTGTTGTCTGAATTTTGAAAGGGAACTCTATAGTGATTTTCAAAAAAGGGCTCCAAAGATAGGGAGAAAATATGTAACTAGACTAGGTGAAGTGAGGATCCTTAGGGCCAATATATTTAGGGACTCATTAATTGTGGATACAGGCGCAGGTGTTGAAAGAGAAATATCTTTAACTGAATGGTTTGAGATTACTGAAGGTAAAGGGGACCTTTCCCATTATAAATATCTTTTTGCACCAAGAAGTAGTAGTGAAGTAAAAATATCTTCACTTAGTTTGTCACAGGGTTTTTCTTATGGAGATATTGAAGAGTTTAAAAAATTATCAGAAGAGGAGGAATACAACTTTTCACTCGAAGAGATAAACGGAATTGGAATCAAGAAAAGGGATCATAGTCAAAAACATAAAGATAAAACAGGATTAAAACAAGGTAAATGAGGGGGATATAGAAGTGAAAAAGACATTTTATGTCACAACTCCAATATATTATGTGAATGCTAAGCCACATCTTGGACATGCATATACCACAATTTTTGCTGACACAATCTGTAGATTCCATAAACTCATGGGAGAAGAAACCTTTTTTTTAACAGGCACAGATGAACATGGCGACAAAATAGTCCAGGCAGCAGAAAGTCAAGGCAAAAATCCTCAAGAATATGTGGATGAGATAAGTGGTTTATTTAAAAATCTTTGGCCTGAGCTTGATATAGAGAATGACAAATTTATCAGAACTACGTATCCATATCATAAAGAGTGCGTGCAAAGGTTTCTGAAGATAGTATATGATAAAGGGGATATATATTTTGGAGAATATGGTGGTTATTATTGTTTTGGGTGTGAAAGATTTTATACAGAAAAAGAACTGGTAGATGGAATGTGTCCAGATCACAAAAAGCCCCTAACTTATATCCACGAGGAAAACTATTTTTTTAGAATGAGTAAATATCAGGATTGGTTAAGAGAATATATCAACGATCATCCAGACTTTATTCAGCCTGAAGCATACAGAAAAGAAGTTTTATCCATGTTAAAAGAACCTATTGGTGATCTATGTATTTCAAGGCCTAAAAAGAGACTTACATGGGGCATAGAAATGCCCTTTGACAAAAATTTCGTAACCTATGTGTGGTTTGATGCATTAATTAATTATTTAAGCGCAATTGGTTGGCCAGATTCAGAAGAATTTAAAAAGTTTTGGCCTGCATATCACATAATTGCAAAGGATATCCTAAAACCCCATGCGATTTTTTGGCCAACAATGTTAAAATCTGCAGGCGTGGAAATCTATAAAGGACTTAGAGTCCATGGTTACTGGAAGGTAGATGAGACAAAGATGTCAAAGAGTCTTGGAAATGTCGTAGATCCGTTGTATTTAAAAGATAAATATGGAGTAGATGGATTTAGATATTTCCTTATGAGGGAGATGCACTTTGGACATGATGGAAATTTTTCTGAAAAAAATATGATTGAGAGGTTTAATGCAGACCTTGCAAATGATATAGGGAATTTATTTAATAGAACTTTATCTATGATAAATAAATATTTTAAGGGTAAACTTAAGTCCAAGATAAATATTGAAGATGTTGATAGAGAACTAATCCTTATTGGAAAAGAGTCTTTAAATAACTATATAACATCTTTTGAATCATTTAATAGTGCTGAAGGATTGGAAAACTTAATGGTATTTGTAAGGGCAGTAAATAAATACATAGATAGTGTTGCACCATGGACACTTTTTAAGAATAAAGATCTTGATAGACTGAATACAGTATTGTGGGTTGTATTAATTTGTCTTAGAAAAATAGCCCTGGCACTTTGGCCAGTTATGCCATCTAGCAGTGAAAAGATGTTAAATGCTATTGGGCTCTCTTTAGATATTAAAAATTTTGATTTTAAGAAGGAAGTTAATGATTTTAACATCTGGGAAATTTCAGATAAATTGCCAAAAAATTTAAATCTTTTTCCAAGAAAAGAAGTATTTAAAGAAGAGACTCAAAAGAAAGAAACTAAGAGCCCAAAAAGTGAGAAGTTGGAGAATTATATTGATTTTGATGTTTTTCAAAAAGTGGATTTAAGGGTAGGAAAGGTTGTAGATGCGGCTAAACATCCAAATGCAGATAAACTTTTGTGTCTTAAAGTAGATCTTGGAGAAACAAAACCAAGGTCGGTAGTTGCAGGGATAGCTAAATACTATAAACCTGATGAGCTCATTGGGAAAAATGTTGTAATGGTGGCCAACTTAAAGCCCAGAAAATTAAGGGGAGAGATTTCAGAGGGCATGGTGTTGGCTGTTCACAAAAAAGATGGTTTGCAAGTGTTATCTATTGATGGAGAAATCGATCCTGGGAGTAAGATCAGCTGATGAGACAGAGGACCAAGAGGCGGATTAAAAAAATAATCTCCGTGTTATCAAAGAGGCAGAAGGATCTTACACTTATAATTGATAATATACACGATCCCCATAATGTATCTGCAATACTCAGAAGTTGTGATGCCTTTGGGGTCCATAAAATACATCTATACTACACAACTGAACAATTTCCTGAACTGGGGAAAAAGAGTTCTGCTTCAGCAATAAAGTGGGTGGAGAGGGAAAAACATACAGACGCAAAAGACATGATAGAATCATTAACCCGAGAGGGGTTTAAAATTATCAGGACAGGTTTTAGTGAAAAGGCAAAATCCATTTTAGAATATGATTTGACCAAACCTGTTGCAATAATTCTTGGAAATGAACATAGAGGACTTAGTCCAGAGCTGATAGAGTTAGTTGATGATGAACTGTATATACCAATGCAGGGGATGGTAGAGAGTTTAAATGTTTCAGTTGCAGCAGCAATTATTTTATATGAAAGCTGGAGACAAAGATCCCTTATAGGTATGTATGATAGGCCTTCTTTTGATGATAAGACCCTCTCCAAATTAATAGAAACTTGGCTTAGTAAGTGAGGATAATTATGTGTGGAAATACTTTTGGTAGGGTGTTTAGATTAACTACCTTTGGGGAATCTCATGGAATCGGCCTTGGTGGTGTGGTAGATGGCTGTCCACCAGGCATTAAGCTGAGTGAAGAGGATATACAAAAAGAGCTTGAAAAAAGGCGACCAGGTAAAGATATAGGGAGCACAACTCGCTCAGAAAGGGATAAAGTGCAGCTTTTATCTGGGATATTTGAAGGATATACCACAGGCACTCCCATTGGTTTTTTTATTAAGAATGAAGACCAGAGGCCAAGGGATTATTCCCAAATAAAAGATATATTCAGACCTGGACATGCTGATTTTACATATGAGGCCAAATATGGAATTAGAGATTATAGGGGCGGTGGTAGAGCATCTGGAAGAGAGACTGTATCTAGGGTGGTTGGTGGTGCAATTGCACAAAAATTTTTAAAGACAAAAGGTATAGATTTTTTTGCATACACAAAAGAATTGGGGGGCATTGCAGCTGAAGTGATATCCCCAAAAACAGCTGAAGAACTTCCTTTTTTTGCTCCTGACCCATCAGTTGTAGAGTTGTGGAAACAGCGGGTAGAGGAGGTTAAAAAACAAGGGGACTCAATTGGTGGTATTGTAGAGGTCCAGGTATTAGGAGTCCCTCCAGGACTAGGTGAGCCAGTGTTTGATAAATTAGATGCAAGGCTAGCGTATGCAGTTATGAGTGTTGGGGCAGTTAAGGCAGTTGAGATCGGAGCAGGTATTGAAGCAGCTCACCTCACAGGTAGCCAGAATAATGACTATCTTACAAAAGATGGTTTTACCTCTAATAATGCAGGAGGTATTTTAGGCGGCATATCTAGTGGCCAGCCTATAATAGTTAGAGCGGCTATAAAACCAATTCCTTCTATTTCTATCCCACAAAAGACTATAAACAAAAGAGGGCAGGAGGTATCTCTCCAAATAAAGGGAAGACATGATGTCTCAGCTATCCCAAGGATAGTTCCAGTCATAAAGGCCATGGTAGCCCTCACAATCGCTGATATGTATCTTCTGCAATTTGGCTATGAAAAGGCCAAGATAGAGAGCAGCGATTAACCAACCTGAGATGAATATCGATACAAAATCACCTTATAAGACAATTTTTTCTTTGGCCTGGCCACAACTTCTCATGATGTTTTTTCATTTCTGGATAGGCTTTTTGGATGTATATGTGGCAGGCCTAATAGATAAATCTGTTCAAGCAGCCCTTGGAATAGTTACTCAAATTTTATTTTTTCTTTTAATTGTAGCTATTTCCTTTGCAAACGGAGCTGTTTCTACTATTAGCCAATCTATTGGTGCCAATAGAGAGTTTAGGGCAAAGAGATATGCAAGTCTCTGTATAATTATTGCAATATTTTCTGGTGTTTTTTTGTGTTTTTTTGGGTTTTTATTTAGAGATAAACTTACCTTACTGCTTGGTACACCAAAAGAAATATTTTATATATGTAAATATTTTTTAAAGGTATATGCCTTACTTATTCCAGTATATTATTTGTTTATTATTTCTAATGCCATATTCAGGGCAAGGAAAAATGTTTATGTGCCTTTAATTAGCATAATGGTTGTGACCATTTTAAATGGGATACTAAATTTTTCTCTTTGTTTTGGATATTTTAACTTTCCAAAAATGGGTTTTAAAGGCCTTCCATGGGCAACCTTTATCTCAGTCTCAGCGGGTTTTTTCTTAAATCTTATAATACTTTTAAGGGATAGATGGATTTCAAAAAGATTTATTCCTTCTTTTAAATGGATAAAAAAATTTTTTCCATATTTATGGAAAGTGAGTTGGCCCATCGGAGTAAATCAATTATTGTGGCATTTTGCATATGTTATTTTGTTCTCTATAACTGCAACATTACCGAACAAAAATCTTATTGCTCTTGCAGCTTTTACTGCAGGGGTAAGGATTGAATCGCTTTTATTTTTACCTGCATTTGCTTTTAATATGACTGCGTCAATCTTGGTAGGACATTTTCTTGGACAAGGAGATTTTAGAGAGGCAAAGGAAATTGCAAAAAAAATCTGGATGTTAGGACTTACATCCATCACATTTATGAGCATTATCTTATGGTTTTTTATACATCCTGTATCTACAATATTAAGCGATGATATAGGTGTTCAACTTGAAGTTGTGAATTATTTAAAATACAATATTATGGCCATTCCTTTTACTGTTACTTCAATGATATTTGGGGGTACATTTGTTGGTGCAGGAGCTACTAAACTAAATATGATATGTGTTGGTGGGTCAGTCTGGATAATAAGAGTGCCTCTTGCCTATCTTTTAGGGCATATAATTTTAAAGGAGCCAACAGGCATCTGGATATCTATGTTTTTTTCTCAGATAGTGCAATCAATATTTATGACAGGGCTCTTTTTTAAAAACTTTTGGGGTGGTTACTCAATGAAAAGAGAAATATCTTATGGCAAAATTTAGAGACATAAAAATAGAAGATAGATCACTTTATAAGAAATATTTATGTTGGTGTAGCCAGAAAAGTTCTGATTTTACTTTTTTAAATGTTTGGGGTTGGCAAGATGTATATGGGCTAAAATTTTTGTTTGAAGTGAATTTTGTGTGGATTTAGCAGGATATACCAGATAGTTTTTTTAGGCACCAGTTGGAAAGTGGGATGACGCTAATTGGAGAAAATATGTAGATTTTTTCAAAGGAAAAAATTTTACCAGAGTTCCTGAGAAATTAGTCCACATCTGGCATAAGTATTTTAATGGAAATTAAAGAAGAGAGAGATAATGGGATTATATATACCGGTGAATGCCACACCAATTTTCTAATCTTCCCTATGTCTCAGGAAATAATGAAAGCGCAGGGAAGCGAAAAAGTGGTCGTGCTCGAAAAGGCAACAGGAGTGTTCGCCGAGTACTCTGCTAAGTCGCCAACGCTGCGCGAAAAATAAACAGTTAGTTCAAGGGAAATTATCAGAGTCTTGTGATACGTCGGGGGGACAAGCGTGCGATAATCGCCGTTGAACATAAAATTCTTCCGGTGATTTATTCAATGCTCAAAAATAATCAGTCTTATTGGGATCCGGAGATTGACTATGAGGTATTGACAGTTAAGCGTAATGCGCCAAGATGGCTCAGAGCGCTGAAAAAATATGGATATTTACACGTTGAGGTATAATGTGCCCAGTTGACATAATTATCTGCTAATTACAACAGTGCTTGTCTTCCTGTTAGACAAGAAAGAATAAGTTCGTCTTCGCAATGGTGTATTTTCATGGTAAAAAAATTATCTTGTGCATAACATCAGTTATTCACTATGCAAGATGTGGCATCGTCACACCGTCTTCTCCTGGTTTGCTGCATGGCATATTCATTTAACACAATTCGCACCGCATAAACGGTGCGAATTTAAAAATGTTTACCCTAGAAATGAGTTATTATTTTCCACAACTGATTGTCATTTCCTTCCTGGCACTCCCACTGCTGTATATTGGTGCCATCATCGTTGCCGCCGCCTGACAGGTCTATACATTTTCCGGTCTTTTTTGAAACAAACCATACATAACCGTTTGAGTGAGGGACAATGTCGAATTTTTCCTGTTCAACATCTATACATGCAAATGACTGAATGTCAGCGCCATTTGAGAAAGAGCCACTTTCAACATTGAGACATCTTCCATCATCTGCCGTTATTATCCTGTAATAGACTGAAGAATTGGGATCATCAGGATTGTCTCTCATCTCGGCAATAACAAACCATTGATCCATAGTTGGATATTTTGACCACTGATGTATGCTATCGCCACCTGAATCCATGAATTTTCCTGTTTTCTTGGACTGGATTCTTACAAACCTGGTTTCTCTTTCCTTAAGAGAAAAAAGTTGGTTTGTGCAATCCTCTACACAGTCATATTGCTGAAAATAGTTGCCGTTGCTGGTATCGCCACCATGAAGGTCTATACATTTACCACTGTGTTTGGCCCTGAAGGAGTATCCGCCGTTTCCATCAGGAATTACGCTGAAAAGCTGGTTGTCTACCCTTGCGCATTCCCATTGCTGTATTTTGGCTCCTGATTCCCGCGATGCCCCTGTTACATCGAGGCATTTCCCTGATACCATCGACTTGATCTGATAATAATTGCCAACAGGAACAAACTTGAAGAACTGGTGAGGCGCCCTCCAGCAGTCCCACTGTTGGACTACGACACCATTATTCTCCTTTGCTTCTGTGATGTCCATACATTTTCCACTTGTATAGCTGGAAATCATAAACTGCTTGTTAGTATTAATTGCGGCGTGTCCGGAGTTCATATCATCAATAATGGGATACAATACTTCGTCCACATTGTCCCGTTCATCAGTACACCCAATTCCAACGCCGTTCATGAGGGCATTACTGTGTTTTCCTGACAGTGTGGTGTGCCATTGCGGAGCGCCTTCCCAGTGCTGTCCATTAGTGCCAACCACACAGTCATTGGAGCCTCCACATCCCCAACATTGGAAGGTAAAAGCCACAAAATCCTGCAAAATGCCATCCACGGTAAATTCACTATAAGGATAATCACTGTTAAATTGCCTCATGTGATCGTCACCGCAATCCTTTCGGGCGTCTGAATCCGCATCGCAGGTGATATCAACAGAAACACGGTCCGAAAAGAACTGTCCGCCATGCGGCGTTGCTATGGTATAAACCTTGGAAAAACGTTTGGCCGCCTTGTAGAAAATACTGTCGTGCCCATTTTTATCTGCATTGCCCACTATATATCGCAGATCAAGGCCACCCATCGAATGACCTACAGCCTTGAACCTGTCATTTTCGGAAGTGACGCTTACAACATAACTGGCAAGCTCCTGCGCCCTCTTTGCAATGGAGCCGCATTTGTCAACTTGGGTGCGAAGCACGTTATATCCCCTTACGGATGCTTCCCGAGCAAAATGATCCCAGCTTTCAGGATGGTCGCCCATACCATGTGCGAACAGTATAAAACGTTTTGTTATGTAAGCCGGATGTGAGGATGTTCCATGTAAGAGACCTGAAGAATTTGTAGGGCTTACATATACCATTACCGAATCATAAACCAGTGAATCCAGGTCCATGATTCCATTAGGATTCTCGTCAATGCCAAAATAGAATGTAAAGTTTCCATCAGTCGGATTCCAGTCAGACACCACTTCAGATGAAATGGAAAAAAGCGGGAAATCCATGATGGTTCCCTGATATGACGGAGCCAGGCCCTTCATCCATCCGGCCCCAACCTCATAGTAATAAATCCCGTCAGGTGTATTAGCTACAAGCCAGTATTCTCCTTCAACACCTAAACTCTGACTTTCTGAAATTTCAATATTGACAGTGCTG
>Ga0256842_1002070_pt1 | contig 14960 bp, 12 predicted proteins | sample 4559240metaG_FD_185973 | JGI IMG/M metagenome (GOLD analysis project Ga0256842, IMG submission 185973) | Hydrothermal vent microbial communities from Guaymas Basin, Mexico - 4559-240 | ecosystem: Environmental > Aquatic > Marine > Hydrothermal vents | place: Mexico: Guaymas Basin | collected...
CAGATGATTGGGAAGCTTTTAAGAAGGTATTGCCGCGAGAGCGCCATATAATAGGAAAAAGAGGAACAGTAACAATAGAAAGAGATAATAGCAATACAAGACATCATCTTGGACGAATGACACGTAGAACGAAAGTTGTATCTAAAAAGAAAGAAATGGTTCATGCATCAATGAAATTATGGCATGCATTAACTGATCCTGAAATTTTTGCCCAATATCAGCAAAGATTTTTATCTATCTTTAAGTGAACACTCTCAATTTTTATAGTATATATCCAACTACCACTTTATCTTTTCCAATATATTGCATTATTTTAGTCAACGCAACAAATTTTTTGATAAATTTAACAGTAGTGTGTTGGAATAAACTGAAGTCTCTAATTTTCTGTAAAAAGGTGGCCGACTATATAAATTAAAATGCCTTCTTTAGCTGTTGTGTATCTTGAAACTCTCCTTTAATCCCTAATTCTTCCCTTAATTTGTTCAATAGTTAAGCTCTGTCTTTGTTAACTGACCTTCCGCTATCTTTTGGCAGCTCTGATAAGAACAGAAAACACTAATTTTAGGAAAGTGTTAAGTGGCAGAGTAAACCGTCCAGAACTTCTTCCAAAGACCTTATAAGAGAGAGAAGGGAAAAAGAGAAAAGGGAGTATACAATCTTGAACCCTTTAAAGTTTTTCTTTTTACGGTGGTCATAATGACAATATACAATTTCATTTTCATCTGTCCATTGTTTTTCCCCCTTGAAAGCATTCATGTAAATTTGTCTTGACTGATTTCATTACCCAAAACATCTAATAATCCCGTCGCTGTCGCTTGGCCATTTACCACATTTTTTGTGTAATGTCACTTATTTATTTTTTCCATCTAATCCCCCAACTTGTTGAGAATCCCATGATTTTTCGTCTTCTTCAGGTTCCATATGTATGGTAACAAGGGTGTTTGGAAGCTTGTTTTTTATCTGTTTTTCAATTTCACAACATATGTCATGGGCATCTTTTACAGTCATATTCCCTGGAAACAATAAATGAAATTCCACAAATTTCTTTTGTCCTGCCCTGCGTGTCTTAAGTCCATGCCACTTATTGTCTTTCTTATGAAGTAGAATGGAATTTTTGATGATATTCATCTCATCTTCAGACAAAGCCTTATCCATAAGTTCAGAAAAGGATCTTTTTATCAAAGGTATTCCCATAAATAAAATATTTATTCCTAAAATTACTCCTATGGCAGGGTCTAAAAACCAAAGTTTATCTGGTATTAAATACATAATTATTAAACCAGCAATTACTCCTGCACTTGTAATGACATCTGTAAAAAGATGTTTTGCATCTGCTTCTAATGCAATGGACTTAAATTTTTTTGCTCCTATCATTATCAGTAGCCCTGCCACTAGATTTACTATTGCAGCAGCAGATGAAACAATTATACCAAGTTCAATTGAAGTAAGTTGGCGAGGATTTAAAAAACGCTTTATACTACCGTATAATATCCCCAATCCTGCAATTAGTATCAAAATACCTTCTAAAGCACTGGAAAAATATTCTGCCTTTTCATGACCATATAAATGTTTTTCATCGGGGGGTTTTTGACTGAATATAATGCAAATGACAAGGACTATACTAGATACAAGGTTTACCAAAGATTCTAATGCATCAGAAAGTATTCCAATGCTAGATGTTAAATAGTATGCATAAAATTTTAAGCCAACTGTAATTATTGCAGCAAGAAGTGATATCAAAGTAAATTTTTTCATAATATATTTTTAACTGCCAGAAAAGATATACATACAACAATTCCACACAATAAAAGATATCTAAGTAATATTTCTATATCTTGAATTGTCCACTCTCCAGGTGGACCTAACACAGGTTTTTCTACCTCTTTTCCAAAATAGATAGATATTCCACCCATCTGTTTTTCAAAGACATGGGCACATGCTGCCATGGACCACCCTGCATTTGGACTCTCCATTTTTTTTGCATCCCTAATTGCACATTTAATCTTTTGTAATATTCGATTTTTTCTTCTTGTTACATAAGATACCAAAAAGATCACAATAAAGCTAATCCTTGCTGGCAGATATGCCATTATATCATCTAATTTTGCACCGGCAAAGCCAAGATCTTTAAACTTTTCTGTTTTATATCCCCACATGGAATCAAATGTGCTTACAGTCTTATAAAGCCAAAGTAAAACAGGTCCTCCAATAACTAAATAAAAAAATGGAGCTACAAAGGCGTCATTAAAATTTTCACTTAGGGTTTCAGCTAATGTTTTTAAAATTTCATTTTTTTCCATACATGATGTATCTCTGCTAACAAGATAGGACAATTTTTCTCTTGCTTTTTCAATATTATCTTTTTTCAATAATTCCAAAACTTCTCTACCTTTTTCCAATAGCCCCCCCAATGCTAGACCTGCATATGCAAAATACAATTTAAACAACCAACCAAGAAGAGGCAGGGATATTAAGATAAATACCACAATGGAAACTAAAATAGATGCAAATAAGACACATAAAAGACCTGATACCTTAAGTGAAATAACATTTTGATTTCTAGCATACTTTTCTAATTTATTTATTAGTTGGCCAATAAATCTAACTGGATGGGGCCATGGTTCTATATCTTTGAAGATTAAGTCTAAAATAAATGCCAAAAAGATGATGTATAAATTCACTTACATTCCCCATCTGTTTATTTGTCTATAGGCCTCATACACGCACACAGCCACTGCGCTGGAGAGGTTTATGCTTCTGGTATTGCCCCACATTGGAATGGACACAGAAATGGGATAAGTGTCTAAAAGTTCATCTGGAAGGCCTCTGGTTTCAGGACCAAATACCAAAAACTCATCCCCTACAAATTTTATTTCATAAATAGAAGTTTTGGCCTTTTTGGTTGTCATTATCAATTTTTCAGGCATGGGCTTAATATTTTTAATAAATTCATTCCACGAAGGCCACACCTTTAAATCTAAATATTTCCAATAATCAAGACCTGCCCTTTTTAGATATTTATCATCTAATCTAAAGCCTAAAGGTTCTATGAGATGAAGAGGGGTTTTTGTTGCAACACACAGTCTGGCAATATTGCCTGTATTTGGTGGAATTTCTGGTTCAAAAAGGACAACCTGCATCACTTTTAAGACATAAAAAAATGGGCGGTCAGGGATTCGAACCCCGGACTTCCACCGTGTGAAGGTGGCACTCTAACCACTGAGTTAACCGCCCTTGGAGACTTTTTTACTGGATTTTTTTGTTCACTTCAAGAGAAATTTTTGCCAAATAATAACAACAGTGAATTACCATAATTTTCCACTCAACAACTCAACCAATCAAACATTACCCAAAACTCATTTAACCACTATACTACTCAACTTATTCACCAATAATTCCCTTTTCATTAAGACATATAAAAATCCATTGGATTTAGTTCTAAAAAATCGGCATGTTTTTCTTTTTTTAAAAAATCTCTTATCTCTAAACAGAGATGGCATTTGTTTATATATAGATCTTTTTTAGGTACATAGCCAAAGTATGTTTTTGCAAATTCATATAATCCCTTTACACCATATTTGTGCAATATATTGAGTAAAGGATATTTTTTTTCATTTATGGTATTCAATATATCCTCTACTTTTATGGCAAGTCCACTGCACAATCCTGGAATATAATTCCCATAAAGATCAATGTGAAAATGGGATGTATTTTCAAGATCTCTATTGCATGGAGATGACTTTAATATTTCCTTTAGAGTTTTTTTTGGCAAAATATCATCTAAAAATTCAATAGCCCTGCCACCGATGTGAATCCAGTATCTATTTAAAATAGACTTTTTATATTCACTACCAAATACTTTTTCAAATTCTTCTAAAGTGTGTGTGGTATTTATATCTAGGGTGGTAATGTCCGATATAAAATCAGCCACCCACGGTAAAATAGAAAATCCAAGTTTTTTTGCACTATTCATCACATTTATCACTTTATAAAATGGAATGTATTCATTGTGAAAAGGAGATATGGAGATCAGCAGATCGTTAAGTCCAGCTTTTTTTAGCTTGCGTAAAATAAGATTAGCAGAACTTTCATCTTTCCACCATGAGGAATTTGTCTCAATATATTCAATAAAAAATCCATGTGTTAAAATAAGATCAACTACTTTGGGAAGTTTTTCTGCCTTTAAAAATGGTTCTCCTCCACCTATGTGTAGAGTTGGGTTTCCTTTTTTTTGAATCACCTCACAGATGGTGTTAACCATTTCTAGGTCAATAAATTTTTTGGGTAAAATTGATGAACATCTGTATAGGCAATGTCTACATTTTGATGAGCAAAAGTAATTGGTAATTATTCCTCCTGAATAAAGAGAAGGGATTTTAAAGGACATCGTTTATTACCTCTACTAAGGTTTCCAGTTGAAAAGGTTTTTTTAAGGCAGCTTTAAAACCATATTTTCCATAGTTTGCAAGAACTTGATCGTCACCATAACCACTGGTTATTATACATTTTGCATCCTTGTTTCTTTTTAAGATCTCATTGATTGTTTCTTTTCCTCCCATTCCTCCTGGTATTGTCAAATCCATGATTACAAGATCGTGTGGTTCGCCTGCTTCAAAAGCGCTTTTGTATTTTTTCACAGCCTCTTGTCCTGTTGAGGCTAGATCCACGTGAAATCCATGTAAGGTGAGAATTTCTTGAACAATTTCTTGGAGCATTTCTTCATCATCTAAAAATAAGATTTTTGCCTTTTTGGACACGTTAATAGGTGTTTGTTCTTTTTGTTTAGTAATTATTTTTTTATCCATTGAAGCAGGTAGATAGATAATAAAGGAGGTTCCAACACCTTTTTTTGAGTTAACAACTATAGTGCCCCCATGCTTTTTTACAACAGAAAAGGAAATTGTTAATCCTAGCCCCGTACCTTTGGGCTTAGTTGTAAAAAAGGGATCGAAAATTTTGTTTAAAATCTTTTCCTCTATTCCAGGCCCTGTATCTTTTATCTCAATGCATACATATTTTCCAAAAGATAAATTTTGGACCTTGTTTTGTTGATCTACGGATACGTTAGATACATTGATTTCTAGCTTTCCTCCTTGTTTCATGGCCTGCTTTGCATTTATAACTATGTTTGATATAGCCCTTTCAAGTTGTGGTATATCTCCCATAACTGGCCAAATATCCCCTTGAAAATTGTATACAGGCTTTATATTGCTCCCACTAAGATCAAAGTCAACTACAGATTTTAAAAATGTTTTTATATCAATGTGCTCTTTTACAGGCTTCCAGCCCTTTGTTAATGATAATAGCTGATTAGTAATTCTCTGGGCTCTTTCAAGTACTTGTTCTGCTTTTTCTAAATTTTTATAACACGAATGAGTTGGCTCTAATTTGGCTTTGGCTAGTTTTATTTGTCCAAAAATACCAGTAAGTAAGTTGTTAAAATCATGAGCAATCCCACCAGCTAGGGTGCTTATAGATTCTAATTTTTGCAACTTAAAAAGTTCTTGTCTCTGTAGTTCTAGTTCTGTTAAATCTTGTCCAATACCAACACCTCCAATAATTTTTCCATCATCATTTTGTAAACCCTTACAAATTAGACGGATATAACTTGTTTTGTTGGTCAGTACTGATGTATATTCTCCTTCATATGTCCCTGTTCCTTGTTTTAAAGAATTGAGTACTGCATTCAGAATGCCTCTGTGTTTAATATTTTTTTTCATATTGAAACCAATTAGATTGTTTATGCTAGTACCGATCCCTTTAGCAAAGAACGGGTTGCATTCAGTTATGGTGGTGTCTTTATCGTACACAATAATGCCTACAGGAGCCTCCTGATAAATAGTTTTAAACTTTTCTTCACTTTGTATAAGTTGGTTCTTAAGTTCAACAAAGTTTGATATATTCTGTCCAATAAAAATAAATCGTTGTGTATCTTTTTGATATTCTATTATGCAGAATATAGTTTTTGTTTTCTTGGTCTTAGGTGTAATTATTTTGAACGTAAAATTTACATTATTTTTATCTCTGTCTATTAACATTTTTATATATTTTTTGACTAGTTCTCTATCCTTATCAATAATAAGACTTAATAGTTTCGCACGGGTGATTTTTTTGTCCTGCTCCAATTCAAAGATTTCATACGCATAATCATTAGCAGTTATTAAATTTCCTTTAAAATCAAATTCACCAATTGCTATTTTTGCGAGTTCACACGCCTTTTGTATAATTGTTTGTTGATATATAAGTTTTTGATTTAATAGATATTCCTTTGTTATATCTCTAAAAGTTAAAACTGTCCCAATTATATTTCCTTTTTTATCAATAACTGGTGCAGCAGAAAAAGTATTTGGCCCTGTCTTTGCTATAGAAAAATCCACATATTACATAGTTTGATTTTTCTTTTGCTAATTTTAAGGCCTGGCTCCAAGGCATTAGCTTAAAATTTACTTGAATATTAGTTTTTTTGACCACAATTTCCATATATCCACAAAAATGCCATTGGGTTGCATATTTGAATCAAGAAAGATAAATGGGGCATAAGATGTGCTTCCAACCACTGTAATTTGTCTTGGTTTAACAGCATGAACTTTGATAGAAAAAAGAATAAAGAATATAATAAAAATCCACTTGTTTTTCATATAGTTATTAAATGTTATATTAGAAATAGGTTAATGTCAACATAGTGGTTAAATTTTAAATAACTTAGTCTTAGATTTGACTGGAGGTTAAGTAAACTAAAAAAGGAGTGTATCAATTGAAAATGGATTTTTGCAAAAGACTAAAGCAGTTAAATCAAAAATACTTTATCAATTTCAAAAATTTTATATTTTATGATGGTATGCTTTTTGGATGAAAAATTAAGGTGGTTGGAAAAGGGAGAGAGAAGTACGCCTCATCAAGGTATAGACATTTGCTATTTTTTAAATGACAGTGGCCAGATAGCAAAAATAAATTCAAGTATATTTATACCCGCTCTTGATACAGGAATAATACTCACAAAAGTGAAGGATTTTTTAGGTACCATCTCCCAAGCCAAAAACAAAAAAGTGCCTCCTTATCTTCACATATCAGTTGGGATTGTTAAGATAGATATTTTAACAAATTAACTGGAATATTATGAATATTATTAATAATGAGAAGGTGGTGGAACTAATAAATCCTCTAGAGTTTATGGATGTAGATTACGAGTTGAGATAGGTGAGAATAAATGATTAGTAATGGTTCAACACCTTTTAATGATATAACATTTATGTTGATTTTGTTGTTTTTGATTACAGAAATAAGACTTGACATATAAAGCATAAACTTGTTACACAAGACACGCCCATAGGCGCGTAGCTCAGGGGGAGAGCACTTGCTTGACGCGCAAGGGGTCAGGAGTTCAAATCTCCTCGCGCCTATATTCATTAGCTAGGGAGGCAGTATGCCTCCCTATTTAGATTTTTGGAGGAGAGTGTTGAAAGTAATAGTTGAAGGCCAATCAGTGGAAGTAGGTGAAGGGGCAAAGTGTATTGACGCATTATCTATAGTCCTTTCCAAAAAGAAATTAAAGAGCGCAGTTGCGTGCAGGGTAAATGGCTCATTAGTGGATTTAGGGACGGAAATTACAGGTGATGGGTTATCCATTGAGCCAGTTTATATTGAGACCAAGGAGGGAGTAGAGATACTTCGCCATTCAACCGCACATGTGTTGGCGCAGGCTGTAAAAAGGTTGTTCCCACATGCAAAGGTGGCCATAGGTCCTGCAACTGATGAGGGGTTTTATTATGATTTTGATGTAGAAAGACCTTTTACTCCTGAGGATTTAGAGCAGATAGAAAGAGAGATGGCAAAGATTGTAGAGGAGAATATCCCTATTGAAAGGAGGGTTGTTCCCAAGAAAGAGGCTGCCAAGTTGTTTTTGGAGAGAAATGAGCCATATAAGCTGGAGTTAATAGATGAGATAGAGGATGAAGAGGTATCTATTTATGAACAAGGAGAATTTGTGGACCTTTGTAGAGGACCTCATGTTCCATCCACTGGTTTTATAAAGGCGTTTAAGCTTTTGTCTATAGCTGGGGCTTATTGGCGTGGAGATGAAAATAATAAGATGCTCCAGAGGATATATGGTACAGCTTGGCCCAGTGAGAAAGAGTTAAAAAAATATTTAAATATGTTGGAAGAGGCCAAGAAGAGGGATCACAGGAAACTAGGGGTTCAACTTGATCTTTTTAGTTTTAGTGATGAAGTTGGTCCTGGAATGCCCATTTTTCATCCAAAGGGTGCTTTGATTAGGACTATTTTGGAAGATTTTGAGGTAAAAGAGCATTTAAAACGTGGATATCAGCTGGTAAGGGGTCCACAACTTTTGAGAAAAAATCTATGGGAGAGATCTGGTCATTACGATAATTATAGAGAGAATATGTATTTTACTGAGATTGATGGGCAAGAGTATGGTCTTAAGCCAATGAATTGTATTGCACATATGTTAATTTATAAATCCAGAATAAGGAGCTACCGAGATCTGCCTATAAGATATTTTGAGTTGGGGAAGGTTAATAGACACGAGAAGTCAGGAGTGCTTCATGGACTTTTAAGGGTGAGGGAGTTTACACAGGATGATGCACATATAATATGCAGGCCAGATCAACTGTTAGATGAAATTACTAATATCTTAAAATTTGTTCAGGATGTGATGAATTTGTTTGGGTTTGATTATGAGGTGGAGATCTCTACAAGGCCAGAGAAGTCCATTGGAACAGATGAGGACTGGGATAGGGCAACTAATGCCTTAAAAATGGCCCTAGAAAATAATAACATGGAATATGGGATATGTCCTGGAGAAGGCGCATTTTATGGGCCGAAGATTGATATAAAATTAAAAGATGCTTTAAACAGGAAGTGGCAATGTGCAACCATTCAGTGTGATTTTACTTTGCCACAAAGATTTGACTTGACCTATATTGGAGAAGATGGAAAAAGACACAGACCTGTGATGTTGCACAGGGTGATTTTAGGGGCTATTGAGAGGTTTTTAGGCGTTCTCATTGAGCATTATGCAGGGGCATTCCCCACTTGGTTGGCTCCGGTCCAGGCACGTATCTTAAATATAACTGATGAGCAGAAAGAGTTTTGTGAAAATGTATTTGAAAAATTGAGGGTGGCTGGTATTAGAGTGGAAAAAGACTTGAGGAATGAAAAATTGAACTTAAAGATAAGAGAGGCGCAGCTTGAAAAGATCCCTTATATCTTGGTTGTGGGAAATAGGGAAGTTGAAGAAGGTAAAGTCAATGTGAGGCTTAGGGGTGGGAAGACCTTAGGGCCTAAAGGTATAGATGAGGTTATAGAGTTAATTTTAAATGATTGTGACGAACCATTTAAAAGGGGAGGGATGAGTTATCGCTTCGCCTGTTAAAGTTAGAAAAAATGAGCAAATTAGAGCGCCAAAAGTGCGCGTAGTGGACTCTAGAGGGCAACAATTAGGAATAATGGATACAAAACAAGCGTTGAATTTGGCGTATCAAGAGGGGTTGGATCTGGTGGAGGTTGCCCCTAATGCTGATCCTCCAGTTTGTAAGATAATGGATTATGGTAAGTATGTGTATCAGCAGCAGAAAAAGCAACAGGAAGCCAAGAAAAAGCAGGTTCAAATCCAAGTAAAAGAAGTAAAATTAAGACCTAAAACAGATGAACATGATCTAAATACAAAAATGAACCATATAAGAAGGTTTTTAAGCAAAGGTGACAAATGTAAGGTCACGATCAATTTCAGGGGTCGAGAGGTGTTGCATAAAGATCAGGGAGAGAAGATGTTAAAACACATTATTTCTTCATTAGAAGATATAGCAAAAGTAGAGCAAGGCCCCAAATTTGAAGGGAGAAATATGTTTGCCATATTGGCGCCAAAAAAATAAAGATCTTATGGAGGGAATATGCCTAAACTCAAGACACACAGGGGAGCTGCAAAGAGGTTTAAGGTTACAGGAAGTGGAAAGATAAAGAGAAATAAGGCTTGTCACAGCCACTTACTCACAAAAAAGAGTGCAAAAAGGAAAAGAAATTTGAGAAAGCCTACTTTGGTGGACTCTGCTAATTTAAAGTCCATAAAAAGATGTTTGGGACTTTAATTTTTTTATAATATTTTTTGGAGGTTAATTAGATGAGAGTGAAAGGTGGATATGTCACAAGAAGACGCCATAAGAAGATATTGAAAAGGGCAAAGGGATTTAGAGGTGCCAGAAAAAATTGCTATAGAGTAGCCAAAAATGCAGTAATTAAGGCACTTACAAACGAATATGCTCATAGAAAAAAGAGAAAAAGAGATTTTAGAAGATTGTGGATAATGAGAATAAATGCAGCTGCAAGAGAGCATGGTCTTTCTTATAGTAAGTTTATAAATGGACTCAAACAAAGTAACATTTGCCTTAATAGAAAAGTGCTTGCTCATATGGCAATAAACGATAGGGAAGGGTTTGAGAAACTAGTAGAAATTGCAAAAGCAAAGGTGGCATAGAAGATTGGCAATGGATTTAAAGTCATTTTTAGATCAGATAGAAAAAATCAAAGAGACGTGTGTCAAGGAATTGGAAAGAGTTACATCTGCCCAAGAAGTGGATGAGGTAAGGATAAAGTATCTTGGGAGAAAGGGTGAACTGGCAAACTTGATGAAGGTTCTTCCCAGTCTATCAAAAGAGGACAAGCCAAAGGCTGGGAAGATTGCCAATGAGATAAAGAAGCTTCTTACTGAGCTAATAGAAGAAAAGGGTAGGGCACTTTTAGGTGATTTAAGTAAGAAGAGATCATTGGATTTGACCTTACCTGGAAGAGAGAGGTGGATTGGCTCTATTCATCCAATAAATATAACTATTCAAGAGATATGTAATGTATTTACATCCTTGGGGTATGAGATAGTGACAGGGCCTGAGATAGAAACTGATTTTTATAATTTTGAGGCCTTGAATATACCCAAGGATCATCCTGCCAGAGACATGCAGGATACCTTATACATTACAGACTCTATTCTTTTGCGCACACATACCTCTCCTTTGCAAATAAGAACCATGTTAAAAACTAAGCCTCCTGTGGCAGCAATAGCTCCAGGCAAGGTATATAGAAGAGATTCAGATCTAACACATTCTCCTATGTTTCATCAGATTGAGGGTTTTCTGGTTGATAAAGATGTGTGCATGGCTGATCTAAGGGGAACACTTACCTATTTTGTCCAGCACATATTTCATGAAGATACTAAGGTAAGATTTAGGCCCAGCTTTTTTCCTTTTACTGAGCCCAGTGCTGAGGTGGATATTAGCTGTGTGATCTGTAACGGAAAAGGCACAATAAATAATGAACCTTGTCGCGTTTGCAAGCAGACAGGTTGGGTTGAAATCCTTGGTTGCGGCATGATAGATCCAAAAGTGTTTGAGGCTGTTGGATATGACCCTGAAGAATATTCTGGGTTTGCATTTGGTTTGGGTGTGGAAAGGGTTGCAATGTTAAAATATGGAATTAATGATCTGAGAATGTTTTTTGAAAATGATATTCGTTTCTTAAGTCAGTTTTTAGACTTTCCAGTGTAGCTTTTAGTCTTTTAAGAGATTCTCCTTTAGATCAATTTATATATTTTTGAAGTTTCCACAACGTTATGATGTTTGTTAGAAAAGAGGCTACTTCTCAAACAAAACAAGACAGAAAGGTGAAAACATGTATCTCAGTATAAAATGGTTAAAAGAATTTACGCCATATAATGGAGAGATTGAAGAACTTGCTCATGTACTCACAATGCTTGGGCTTGAGGTGGAAGAGATATTTAATCCATTTGAAGAGATAAAAGATATTGTTGTTGGATATGTGGTGAGTTGTGAAAAACATCCAAATGCAGATAAATTAAAATTGTGTAAGGTGGATGTTGGAAAGGACGAGCCTTTGCAAGTTGTGTGTGGGGCACCAAATGTTGCCAAGGGACAATTTGTTGCATTTGCTCCAATTGGTGCTACATTACCTGGTGGTATAAAGATAAAAAAGGCAAAAATTAGGGGTGAGACATCTTATGGAATGATCTGTTCTGAAAGGGAATTGGGACTCTCTAATGACCATTCAGGGATTATGGTTCTAGATTCTGTCAACATCCCAGGCACAAAGCTAATTGATGCATTGGATTTAGATACTGTTGTATTTGATATTGGAATTACCCCTAATAGGGCAGATTGTTTAAGTATATTGGGAATTGCAAGAGAAGTAGCGGCTTATTTTACTCTCCCATTAAATTTGCCACCTTGCCCCATTGAAAAGATAGAAGCAGAAAAGGTGGCTCATGTGCATATAGAGATCGAAGATCCTGATGATTGTCCTCTATATAGTGCAAGGATAATAGAGGGCGTAGAGATTAAGCCATCTCCCAATTGGATGAGATATAGACTTAAGGCAATGGGGATTAGACCTATAAATAATGTAGTTGATATTACTAATTATGTTTTACTTGAATTGGGACATCCTCTTCATGCATTTGACAAGGATCTATTAAAAGGCAATAAAATAAGGGTTGCAAGGCCTAAAAACACTTTAAAGTTTAAGACATTGGATGAACAACAAAGGGATATTATCCCAGAAGATCTGCTTATATGGGACAGTGAAGACCCTGTTGCCCTTGCAGGGATTATGGGTGGTTATGAGTCAGAGATAAATGAAAACACGAAAAATGTACTTTTAGAATGTGCTGTATTTAACCCTTCACGCATAAGAAAAACTGCCAGACGGCTGGGCATTTCATCTGATGCTGCATACAGGTTTGAAAGAGGGGTAGATCAGCTAGGTTTTAAACATGCAATAAATAGGGCAGCATATTTGATACATAGATTTGCTGGAGGAAAGGTATTAAAGGGCATTGTAAAAAATGAACCCAAAAAATTTGTTGCACCTCAAATTAAATTTAGACCTAGTAGGGCCATATCTCTCTTATCCATAGATGTTGATTCAAAATATTGTATAGATGCATTAGAAAAATTAAATTGCAAAGTAGAAAAAATAGATGAATCAATATATAATGTCATTCCACCAAGTTATAGATTGGATTTGGAAAGGGAGATAGATTTGGTTGAAGAAGTAGGGCGGTTTTATGGTTTAGAAAAGGTTCCTGCAAAACTGCCAAAGATTTCCAAAACTGAAAAAGAAATAAAGATACTTGAGGAAGCAAGTTACAAATTTTTAAGCAAGATAAGACAATGGGCCAGAGGCATTGGTCTTCAAGAGTGTGTCACATACAGTTTTGTAGATAAAGATGAGTTAGTATTATTAGGTGAAGATGAAGAAAAGATGATACCTGTGGCAAATCCTCTTTCAAAAGACCAAGATACAATGAGGACTATATTGTGTGTTGGTCTTTTAAATGCGTTGAAACTAAATGTAAGTAGATTAAATAAAGAGTTACATATTTTTGAGGTGGGAAAGGTATTTTTAAAAGATGTATCATCAGAGACTACAGCCCAGGAAAAAAATAAATTGGCTATTTTACTATATGGCAATAGATATCCTGTCACATGGGCCAATAAAAAGAGTCCATGGGATTTTTATGATATTAAAGGTATAGTGAATGATCTTTTTTCTGTATTAGGATTAAATCAAAAGATTTTATACAAAAGTGGTTCAAATAGATCATTCTTAGATTATGGGTTGGATATATTTTTTGAAGGTAATGATATAGGATTTATAGGGGCATTAACGAAAAATTTGTATAAGACATATAATGTTAAAAGTGATGTGTTTTTGGGCGAATTAGATCTTGATGCTATATTTGATAGTTATAAGAATATTCAAGTAAAGTTTACAGCCTGGTCAAAATTTCCACCAGTATACAGGGATATGACCTTGGTATGTCCTGAAGATGTGACATTTGAGATGATAAAAGAAACTTTAAATGAGAGAAAGACAGATATATTGGAGGAAGTGAATTTTATAGACTTGTTTTTTCCTGAACAAAGCCAGGAAAAGAGAATTACCCTAAGGATGACTTACAGGCATCCTAATAGGACTTTGACAGATAAAGAAGTTGATAAGATCCATGGAGGAATAGGGGAATACCTTATTAAAAAACTCCCAGTAAGATTTCCATAAAAGATTGAAGAGTGCGTTAGTTGTCTTTTGTTTTTAATATGTCATCAAACAACTTACCCAGACGATATTATAAAATAGGTGATGTGGGTAAGATCTTGGGAGTTGAACCGTATGTTCTCAGATTTTGGGAAAGCCAATTTCCTCAAATCAAGACTGTTCGCACAAAAGGTGGTCAGCGCCTTTATCCAAGAGAATCCATAGAGGTTCTAAAAAAAATAAAAAGACTTTTGTATGAAGAGGGTCTAACTATAGATGGAGCAAAAAAAAGGTTAAAACAGAGTGAATGGATTGATTCATTAGTAACAGAACTAAAAAGTGAGCTCATTGAGATCAAAAACTTGCTATCATCATAAAAGTCTTGCTTTTAAGTGTATGTGCCTTGTGCAATGCGATCTTGAGTCCTACCCATGAAGGATTTTCTATTCAAATCTTGTGTCTGGCTATTGAGGGTATAACTAAAAAAGACGAGCACTATTGGAAAGTAGTCTAACACCTGTCCTCAACTCTATATCTTTTGAGGAGAGGACAAACATAGCTGATAACTCCACTCTTGACGTCTAGGGATCTACACAAAAAAGTTATAGGATCAAACGAAAGAAACTTTTTGGCCTCTTGTTCCTTGCTTACTATGTGTATATCATAAACGCTTCTAAATCTAGATCTGAATTTTTAAACTAGAGCAGGCTAATCCTCAATTATAAGAAGCTTTTTTCATACCCTTTGATTAACTGTTGATACTAATCCTTATCTATCTATTTATAATCAAAGACTAATTAATTATTTCCATTTTTTATATAATTTCATTGCCTGTTCTCTTGTCTTTGGATTTAATCTCTGCTCCATAGCTATTTTAAGATATTCTTTCGCCTTATCTT
>Ga0256842_1002071_pt1 | contig 14954 bp, 11 predicted proteins | sample 4559240metaG_FD_185973 | JGI IMG/M metagenome (GOLD analysis project Ga0256842, IMG submission 185973) | Hydrothermal vent microbial communities from Guaymas Basin, Mexico - 4559-240 | ecosystem: Environmental > Aquatic > Marine > Hydrothermal vents | place: Mexico: Guaymas Basin | collected...
ATCTTGATTTGATGAAGCTATTTGATAAAATATCCAAGGCTTACCTATAGCCCCTCTTCCTATCATCACACCATTTGCTTTTGTATGATCTAGTACAAATTTTGCTTTTTCAAGTGATGTTATATCACCATTTGCTATAACAGGTATAGATATATTTTGTTTTATTAATGCTATTGCATCATAATCTACAGGTGCTTTATATGCACCTTTTTTTGTTCTACCATGCACTGCTATAAAATCTACACCACAATCCTCAATAGCTTTTGCAATATCTAGTGGAATTTTTTCATCTATTCCTATTCTTATTTTTGCTGTTGTGTATTGTTTATTTGAGTATTTTTTTATAGTTTTTAGTATAGTTTGTAATTTTGGAAGATCTCCTAAAAGTGATGAACCACTACCATGATTAAAAACCTTTGGTGCAGGACAACCACAATTTAGATCAATACCATCAATACCGTCAAAATTATTTAATTTTTCTACAGCTTTTTGTACTATATTTGCATTATTTCCAGCTAATTGTACAAAATATGGTGTTTCATTTGAAGCTTTTTTGATCATATGGTATGTTTTTTCACTGTTGTAAGCTAGTGCATTTGAGCTAATCATCTCACTAACTGTATAATCAACACCAAATTTTTTTACAACTGATCGAAATGGAAGATCAGTATAGCCAGCAAGTGGTGCTAGGGCTATAACTGATTTTGAAAAATCTATAAGAGATTTTGACATATATTACTTAAGGCACAAAGTATCTATATTGTAAGAGTGTTTTCCAGCATCTCTTAAATCTATTAATGCTCTAAATGGAAGATATTCTGTAACAGCACTACCGTTTAAAATCTCTCTTATTTTATCTATTACTTGATATTCAGCTAAAACATAAAGATAAGCTGTTGTATATCTTTCATCTTTAGATACAATATTTTCATACAATTTAATAAGTTCATCTGGAGATTTAATATCTTTGTAAAGTTGTGCTATCTCTATTAGATCTACATTTGTTAATTTTACCTCATCAATAAGCTCAATAATAGTATCATTTGAGATCAATGGTTCACCATCTTGATTTATATCTTTTTTTAGAAGTGCTATTAACATATCTTTATCAAAAGTTATCTCTTTGATATGTTTTTTTATTATAGCCATAGGTTTTGACTCTAAAACCTGTTTAAATGCTAGTTTTATTAGCTTCTCATCATAACCTGAATCTTTTTTTATAACTTCTAATGCAAAATTACTATCTGATAATACTCTATTTTTTGTATTTTGTACCATAAGAGGATTTTCAGGTGGTAGTCTTAACTCTTTAGCAGGTATATACTCACCATCTTTTATAGCTATTACTTTTTGAACAATACTATCTATTTGAGCATTTTCTATTTTTACATCACTATCTACAGATATATTTAATTGTTGTATAATCTGTGCTAGATCATTTAGATCTGTATTATTTAGTCTTATACCTATTGCCTCTTCGTTTAATAATCTTTTTGATATCATACCAATAAGTAAATTACTATCTTTTAATACTGATTTTGTACTAAAATAATTTTTCATACCATAAAACATCATATGTAATACACTAAAAACAAATAATACAATAGCAGGAACTACAACCCAAACTGCAATTGGTAATGCTATTTTAAACCCTTGATATTCCAATGTATAATCAGTTATTTGAAAACTATATACAAAACCAGCAGCACCTAATATTAAAATTGTTGCGCCAAATATATATTTTTTTAAACCCATGTTAAATCCTTTTTATTAATTTTTATGTTCGTGAATCTCTCTACAATCTGTACAAAACTTTGCAAATGGCTTTGCTTTTAGTCGTCCTACAGCTATAGGTTCATCACACATTTCACAAATACCGTATGTACCCTTTTCTATATTTTTCAATGCCTCTTTAATCTCTTGCAGCTCCTCTTTTTGCTTATTTATTAAAATATTTGTAGTAAAACTATCACTACTAGCCTCTGCATAATCTAATTCATCTTTACAATCACAATTACTAAGTTGAGATATACTTTGTGCATTATCATTAATAGTATTTTGTAATATCTCTTGTCTATCCAATAAAATCTGTTTTAATTCCTGGATTCTTTTCTTTGAAGCCACATTTTTCCCTTGCATTTAAAATATTTACATAATTCTATCTAAAAAAAGATAAATTATTTATGATACGGATGATTATTTACAATACAAAGTGCTCTAAAGATCTGTTCACATAGTACAATATTGGCTATTTTATGGGCCATAGTAAGATCACTTAAAGATATAATTTGATCACATTTATCTAAAAATTCTTTATTAAAACCATATGCACCACCTATATAAAAGTTAATAATATTTTTATTTTCAATCAATCTACTAAATGCAAAACTATCCATTTTTTTTCCTAATACATCTAATGCTATATTATAACCTATACTTAATTTTGGTACAAAAATATCATTGTATGATTTTTGGGCTTCTAGCTTACTTATGGTTTGAGCTTTTGCTATTTGTTTGTTAAATAAACTATGCACTTCTACATTAGCATATTTTTTTGACATCTTTATAAAATCATTAATAATAGGTTCAAAACTATCATTTGATTTTTTAACAATTTGATAAATATTTATTTTCATAATTTACCTTAATAATTTTTTTGCTATTATACCAAAAAAAGTTTTCAAGGGGTATCTTATTAAAAAACATATAACTTCTATTGCTATTGGTGGTTTTGATGGTATGCATCTAGCTCATCAAAAACTTTTTTCACTATTATCTTACAATACAAGTGCTATTGTAGTAATACAATCAAATAAGGAGTGTTTAACTCCCTCATTATATAGATCAGAACATACATCTTTGGCTATATTTTTTTATAAACTTCAAGATATCAAATCTTTAAATGCAAAAGAGTTTTTAAAATTACTTTATAAAGATTTTCCAAATCTAAATACTATAGTTGTAGGGTATGATTTTCACTTTGGATATAAAGCTCATGCCTCTAGTTATGATCTAAAAGATCTTTTTGGTGGAAAAGTCAAAATTGTAGATCAATTTTTTTATAAAAATATATCTATACACTCATCAAAAATAAGAGAGTTACTACAAAATGGAGATATAACTTATGCAAATAAATTATTAGGATATCATTATAAAATTGTAGGTTCTTCTATAAAAGGTCAAGGATTAGGTAGTAAAACATTTGTAGCTACTATAAATTTAACTGTAGATAAATTTTTATTACCAAAAAATGGTATATATGCTACAAAAACTACAATAAATAATATATCGTATTATAGTGTTAGTTTTTTGGGACATAGGCAAACAACAGATAACAAATATGCAATAGAAACACATATTATAGAACCATTTAATAAACAGCTAAAAAATAATACAACAGTAACTATAGAGTTTTTTAATAGAATAAGAGATAATATAAAATTCCAAGATTTTAATAGTTTAAAAAAACAGATATTAAATGATATAGAAAAAAGCAAATATTTTTTTAATACTACTATTCATGAACAATATTTAGATTTAGCTATTACAAAAGCATGGACTTATGAACTTCTTACATATCCAAATCCTGCAGTAGGAGCTGTAATAGTTGAAAATGATAAAATATTAAGTGTTGAAGCACATAAAAAAAGTGGCAAACCACATGCTGAAGTTTTGGCTTTAAAAGAGGCATATATAAAAAAATATCCTAATTCAATATTGAAAACTATTGTTTCATCACAAGATATACATAGTTATTTAATAAAAAATCATAATGATTGTTTTAAAAATTGTACAATTTATGTGACACTAGAACCTTGCAATCATATAGGCAAAACACCATCTTGTGCTATGCTTTTAAGATCAGTTGGTATAAAAAAAGTTTATATAGGTGTAAAAGACCCAAATAGATTAGCCGCAGGAGGGATAGATACTTTAAAAAAGAGTAATATTGTAACTATATTATTAAACTCTAAAAAAGCTCAAAAACTTTTGGATCCATTTATAAAATGGCAAAAAAATCAATTTATCTTTTTTAAATTAGCTATAAAAGAGGATGGATCTCATACAAATGGATATATAACTACAAAGCAAAGTTTAAAATGGGTTCATAAAATAAGAACAAAAATAGATCTTTTAGTTATTGGTGGTCAAACAGTAAGAATAGATAGACCTACACTAGATAGTAGATTTATAGATACCAATAAAGCCCCTAATATATGTATCTATTCAAAAAATAAAAATTTTGACAAAACTATACCTCTTTTTAATATACCAAATAGAGATCTATGTATTAGTGATAATTTAGATATATTAAAAGATAAAAATTTTATTATGATAGAGGGTGGTTATAATTTATATAGATCATTAAAAAATAAAATAGATTATTTAGTACTTTTTGTATCTTCAAAAGATAAAACTAAAAATAAAATAGATATCGAAAAAACTTTTGGACTAAAAATTGTATTTTCATATGCTATAAATCAATATGATACAATAATATTTTTAGATTAATAGCTTTTTAAGTTGATAATGGTTATCATTTCTAAAATTAAACAACAAGGGATATTTATGAAACTATCAGATTTAGATATAAATCAAAAAGCAATAATTAAAAAAATAGATTGCAATGATGAATTAAAACAAAGATTTTACTCATTTGGTATCATAAAAGGTACCGAGATCTTTGTAGAAGCTATAAGTATGGCAAAAAATACAATTGAGATAAATATAGAAGATACCTCTATAGGAATTAGAGTTGAAGAAGCAAAAACTATTGAAGTAGAGGTACTATAATGAAACCTATGAGAATAGCACTTGCTGGTCAACCAAATGTAGGAAAATCTTCACTTATAAATGCCATGAGTAAACATGCTAACCTAAAAGTTGGTAATTTTAGTGGTGTTACTGTTGAACATACTCAAATATGCTTTGAGCATCATTGTCATAAAATAGAGATGATAGATCTTCCTGGAACCTACTCTATAAATGGTTTTTCTCAAGAGGAAAAAGTAGCCAAAAATTATCTTTTAAATGAAGATTATGATGTAATACTAAATGTTATAGATTCTACTCACTTAACTAGAAATTTACTTTTAACTTTAGAGCTACAAAACTTAAATAAAAAGATGGTAATAGCTCTAAATATGTATGATGAAGCTAAAAAAGAGGGTATCAATATAGATATAGCTCAAATAGAAGCAATTACTGGTATTCCTACAGTTGCTGTTAGTGCTACAACAAAAGATGGTATCGATAAACTACTTGATACAGTACATGATGTTTATGATAGTGAAAAAAGATTAAAATCAAAAATTAGCTATAGTGATGCAATAGAGGAGGCTATCTTTGAGGTAAAAAACTTTCTTGATGAAAAAAATTATAATTATAAAGATTTAGATACAAGAGAGATGGCTATAAAACTTATTGTAGAAGATAAAGAGTTTTTTAAAGCACTTCATGATCAACCTATTTTTATGGAACTTCAACCACTACTTGTAAAAAATATGAACAATATCTATAACTATTATGAAACAAAAGATATAACTGAAATTCAAGCACAAGAGTATAACTCAATAGCAAGAGGTATAAGAGCCGAAACTGTAAAAAGAGATGATAAAAAACCACCTAAAAAATTAACTAAAAAAATAGATGATATTTTAATAAACAAATATGCAGGAATTCCTATATTTTTATTTTTTATGTGGGGACTATTTCAACTTACATTTACTTTAGGTGCAATACCTATGGATACTATAGATGCTTCATTTAGTTGGCTAGGTAAAGTAATTGGAGAAAATATAGCAAATGATGATTTTAGATCACTTATTGTTGATGGTATTATTAGTGGGGTTGGTGCTGTTGTGCTATTTTTACCAAATATTATTATACTTTATATTGGTATTGCACTACTTGAGACCACTGGTTATATGAGTAGGGTTGCATTTTTGTTAGATGGATTTTTTCATAAATTTGGACTTCATGGAAAAAGTTTTATACCACTTGTAACTGGTTTTGGATGTACAGTACCTGCTTATATGGCTACAAGAACACTAAAAAATGAGAAAGATAGACTTATTACTTTATATATTTTAGGATTTATGAGTTGTGGGGCAAGGCTGCCTATATATGTACTTTTTGCTGGAGCATTTTTTAGTGCAGATCAAGCTGGAAATGTGATATTTTATATCTATATAGCAGGTGCTTTGTTTGGTTTGGTTATGGCAAAAATATTAAGACTTACTGCATTTAAAGGTTCTGATGAACCATTTGTTATGGAGATGCCAAAATATAGAGTACCAACTTTAAAATTACTTTGGTTTATAGTATCAAAAGAGGCATATATGTATCTTAAAAAAGCTGGTACTTTTATACTAGCAGCTACTATTTTAATATGGTTTGCTTCAAATTATCCAAAGTCTAATAATCCATCTCCTAAAGCACAATTAGAACAAAGCTATCTTGGAGAAATTGGAAAATCTACTCAATTTTTATTTGATCCTATTGGATTTGACTGGAGACAAACAGTAGCACTTGAAACTGGACTTGCTGCAAAAGAGGTGGTAGTTGCAACTTTAGGAATACTATACAATGCAGGTGAAGATCTTGATGAAACAAGTGATAAACTTCTAAAAGAGATAAAAGCTCAAATACCATTTGCTTCGGCTATATCATTTATAGTATTTGTTATGATTTATCTTCCTTGTTTTGCTGCTAGTATGGTATTTGTAAAAGAAGCTGGTGGATACCATCATCTTGTATATCTATTTATATTTACTACTGTTGTAGCTTGGATTATGAGTTTTATAGCTTATAATATTACACTGAGTATTACTTAAAATATCTTTTTAACACATTTTGATAAATCAAAAGGTTTTTGATTTATCAATTTATTTTTGTTTTGTTAAGTTTGTTACATCTTTGATGCTTAGTCCTGTTTTTAAAGCTATTGTTTTAATATCTAAAATATCTAATAGATTTTTGGCTATTTCAAGTTTTTCTTTTTTAATACCTTTTTTAACAGCAGTTTCCAAAGCATTTTTATCATCAGCTTGTTTTAAATCCATAGAATCATAATATTCTAACTCTTTTTTATTCCATGAAAATTTATTTGCTATTTGAAATGCTTCTTGAAATTCTTTTATATTCTCATATTCTTTTGGGATTAGTTCAAAGTTTGAAGCATTATTTATGAAATAAATCCATTTATCTATTGTAGAGTCTAAATCTTCTATTTTTTTATTAAACTTTTTTAGTTCTATAAAGGTAAATTCAAAATCTTTTAAATCTTGAGTTGTTGTTTCTTGATTAATTATCAAGTGTCTTGATATATAATTCTTATTTTCAAACATATTAAAATTAAGAATTGCTATATAATAAACTTTCTTTAGATTTTTTACATCTTCACCCTTATCTATTTGAGATACATAAGCTTTAGATGTATAGTATAAACTTCTTTTATCAAAATTTGATAAATCTTTTTTCTGCATCTCTACAATGAATTTATCACCATTTTTATTTGTGGCTTTTATATCAAGAATAGTTTCTTTTAATTCTTTTATATCTGGTAGTTGATAAGGGTTATCTAAAGTAACAAATACTATAGATTTTTCATCTTTGAAATCTAATACAGAATTTAAAAAAGATATTAAAATCTCTTTTTTATTTTCATTTCCAAATATTTTTTTAAATGCTAGGTCATTTTTTGGATCTGCAAATTTCATTTTGATTCATCCTTATAGGCACTTTGGTACCTTTATTTTTAATTAAGTTATTTTATCTAAAATTTTATGATTATTTGTTTAAGATTTATTTTTAAGTTTTATTAGACAATTACTTACTTATCAACTCTAAACTTTTATTTATACTTTCTTTTAAAAACTACTATCAATTATATTGTTTGGATTTGTTGCTTCTCGAATTATTACATCATAAGCCTTTGCAAATCCTAAGATAACTAATTGTTCTCCAAGTGGCTTATGCCCTGCAGTGCGACCTAATTCTAACAACTCTTTTGTTTCTCCAAAAGATAAAGTAGTTCCCTCTATTGCATTTGAGTGATGAGTAATTGAGATACGAAGTTGACGAAAGAGTTCTTCTCTTTGCTTTAGTGTTAGGTTGTTTAGTTGTTGCATTTTCTTACCTTTACATATTGTTATATTAATTTACCTACAATTTTTTATTCTCTTTTATTCTCATACTATTTCCTACAACTAAAAGTGAACTTAAACTCATAGATAATGCAGCAACAAGAGGTATAACATACCCTGCAATTGCTATTGGGATAGTTATAAGATTGTAAATAAATGATATTTTTAGATTTTGTTTTATAAAACTATATGTTCTTTTTGATATATAAATAGCTTTTTTTAATCCGCTTATATCATCATTTAATATAACTACATCACTAACACTTAGTGCAATATCAGCTCCACTTCCCATAGCTATAGATATATCTGCACGACTTAAGGCTAAAGTATCATTTATACCATCTCCTACCATAATAATAGTTTTATTTTTATTTTTTAACTCTGTTATAAAATCTGCTTTTTCAATTGGGGACATCATAGCTTTATACTGCTTTATACCTACACTTTTTGCTATAGTTTTTACAACCATTTCATTATCTCCACTACAAAGTATTGGTGTGATATTTTGTGATTTTAGATACTCTATTGTCTTTTTTACCCCATCTTTAATAGTATCTTCAAGATAAAAACTAGCTAGAATCTTATCATCTATTATAAACTCATATGTTGTCATAGTATTATTTTTACTATATCTTCCCCCAAATATCTGTTTATTTTGATATATAGCTTCTACCCCTTTTGAGGATATTTGTTTAATATTTTCTAACTCTAGTAAAATTAGATCTTTATAATTTTCTTTTAAATATTTAAAAATAGCAACACTAACAGGATGAGTTGAACTACTACTTAGTGTATAAAGTATATTTAACTCATCTTTATCTAACTCTTTTGTAAAGTTTTTCTCTTTTACAGTTAGTTTTCCATGTGTTATGGTACCTGTTTTATCTAAAACTACTGTATCTACAGAAGCAAAAGTTTCTATATATTTTGCCTCTTTAAAAAGTAGATTCTCTTTTGAAAGCCACCCTATTCCCATAAGAGTTGCTATTGGAGTTGCTAGGGCTAATGCACAAGGACATGCTATAACTATAACAGATATTGCAATAATAAGTGCATGTTCAAAACTACCATTGTAATAATACCAACCTATAAAAGAGAATATTGCTAAACTTAAAATTGTAATAGAGAAATATTTTGATAACTCATTTGTAGTATCCTCTATCTTTGGCTTTGAGTTTAAGCTATCTTCTAGTAGTTCTACAATATTATTTAGTGTTGAATTTGCATAGTTTTTAGTAGCTTTATATCTTATAACTTCACCTATATTTAAAGTGGAACTAAATATTTTATCACCAATATTTTTCTCTACTGGCAAACTCTCTCCACTGATACTACTTTGATCAAAAGAGCTTTGCCCGCTTACTACTACTCCATCAACACTAGCTTTTTCACCATGTTTTACCTCTATAATATCATCTACTTCTATTTGATCAAGAGATACCACCTCTTTGCCACCATCTTTTATTCTAGTAGCTTCTAATGGAATATAAGCTTTTATTTTATCCATAGTATCAACTGCTGATTTTTTCCCTAAAACCTCAAGATATTTTCCAACAAGTACAAAAGTTATAATCATAGCAACACTATCAAAATAGCTATGCCCTTTGCCACCTAAGAGTATATATATGGAGTATATATAAGTCAAAACTGCCCCAGAGCTAACAAGTAGATCCATATTTACAATCTTATTTTTTAATCCATAATAGGCACCACGAAAAAATATCCAACCACTATAAAATAATACAGGAGTAGAAAATATAAATTCAGCCATATGAACCAATTTTAATACAGAATCACTCATACCTGTAAAATATCCTGTATATTTTGCTATATCCATCATCATAATATTCATAGAGAAAAAAATTGCAACAACCATACGAAGAAGATAATCTTTTTTATTTTTTGTAGTTTTCTCTTCACTTGCTGTCTTATCATAAGGGTAAGCATTGTACCCTATACTTCGTATTTTATCTATAATTTGTGATAGTTTTATAATATCTTCATCCCAAATAATTTTTGCTTTATTGTTTGTAAAGTTTATATTGGCTTCTACAATTCCAGGCGTTGCATCTAGAACTTTTTCATTTAGCCAAATACAAGCAGCACAATGGATACCCTCAATAATTAGATCAACAGAATAAAATCCATCTCTTGTAGGCTTGATATATCGTTGTTTAAAACTATCCATATCAAAATTACTACTATCTTCATCTAGGGCTAGTGGTTGTGATAAAGTATTGTTCCCTACTTTTTCATAAAAACTATCAAGCCCATCATCTTTTAACAAATGATATACCCCTTGGCAACCATTACAACAAAAAAAGAGTTGATTTTCACCCTCTTTTTCTTTGATCATTACACTATCATCAAACTCTAAATGACAATGTGTACAAGCTATTTTTGACATATTAATCCTATTTATTTAATAATAATCATCTTCTTGATTTTTTTCTTTTATTAACAGAAGTATAACCACCTTTTGTAGTAACTATATCTTTTTGTTTTTGTTTTCGTACTGGATCTTTTTCTACAAAAACTTTTTTTCTGGTCCAAGGATCAAGTTCTGTATAGTACATAAGTGTTGAGTATGTTGAAGGGGTTGGGATAAACACTTGTACTTGCTCAGGATTTAATCTTAACTCTTTTGTAGCAAATTTTTTTAAGCTTTGCATATCTTCCATTTCGCTTCCTGGATGTGCTGCTATTAAATAGTATGTTAAGAACTGTTTTTTACCACTTTTTTTATTGTAGTCATCAAATTGTTGTTTAAAATCAAGTAGTGCTTTTTTGTTTGGTTTACCCATAAGTCTTAAAATCTTATCTTCAGTATGCTCAGGAGCTACTTTCATCTGACCTGAAATATGATGATCCACTAAAGTTTTTAGATATTTTTGTCCATATCTTTTATCTTCATTTATAAGATCATATCTTATACCACTATTTACAAAAGCTTTTTTTATATGTGGCATTTTTCGTACCTTTTCTAGTAACTCTAGTTGTTCACTATGATCTGGTTTAAGCACTGGACAAACTGTCATACTAGTACAAGATATATCTGCACATACCCCTTTTTTTAGTTTTCTGCCACACTCAAAACCATACATATTAGCCGTTGCTCCTCCTATATCGTTTATGATACCTTTAAAATTTTTATGTTTTTTAAAACTATCTATCTCTTTTAATACAGATTCTTGACTTCTACTTCGTATAGTTCTACCTTGATGTACAGATATCGCACAAAAATTACACTCCCCATAACATCCATGATGCGTTGTAACTGAAAACTGAATTGTCTGAAGAGCTTTTACCTCACCTTGAGCTTTATAGTATGGATGTACATCTCTTTCATATTTTAGATCATAAACTCTATCTATTTCTTGTTCATTCATATAATCTTGTGGTGGATTTTGGATTAGATATCTACTATCGTGTAATTGATAAAGTCCTGTTGAGGTCATAGGTTCATTATTGTGATAAAAAAGATGAAACATATTTATAAATTTTAGTTTATCTGATTTACACTCATCAAATGTAGGTAACTCTATATACCCATCTTTTGGTTCTTTTGAGATATAACAGATCCCTTGAATATCTCTAAAATCTTTATTATCTCTAATTGCAGCAGTTAATTCAACTATAGATTTTTCAGCCATACCATATACTAAAATATCTGCTTTACTATCAAATAACAGTGATTTTCTTATCTTATTTGACCAAAAATCATAGTGTACTACTCTTCTAAGTGATGCTTCTATACCACCTATTACAATGGGTGCTGTATTTTTAAAATATTGTCGTACTAGATTTACATAAGTTATTATTGCTCTATCTGGTCGGCGATTATTTACTCCACCTGGAGTAAAATCATCTTTATTTCTAAACTTTTTAGTTGCAGTGTAGTTTGCTACCATACTATCTACAAGTCCAGCTCCAACACCCCAATAAAGTTTAGGTTCACCTAATCGTGTAATATCATCTTTAGTTTTTAGATCAGGTTGAGCTATAATGCCCACTTTGTAACCTTGACTTAACAATATTTGACCAACTATAGCTATACCACTATATGGTGTATCTATATATGTGTCACCACTAATTAGTATAACATCTAGCTGATCCCAGCCTAAATTTTTAATCTCTTTTTTTGTTGTAGGTATAAACATAAAACTATTGTACCATTAATATTTTAAATAATCAAGTTTAGCTAATATCTTAACTGTCTCTTTAAAAACAGGAACAGCAGAGTGTGATGCATAATAATAATACCAATGTTTCCCTTTATGAATAGGATCATTTACAGTTACCCCTATAGTATATTTATGTTTACTATCATTTACAAAACCAAAAAAACTACTCATATATTGCTTTATATATTTTCCATGTTTTACTATATTTGCTGTTCCTGTTTTGCCACCTATTTCAAGTCCATCTATATGAGCTTGAGAACCTGTACCACTTTGTACTGTTTGGATCAAAAGTCTTTTCATATGATTTGCTACATCTTTAGGCAATACTCTATGTTTTTCATGCTCTTTAAAATATGTTGTAATATATGGTGTTACGATTACTCCATTGTTATTAAATACACTATATGCTTTTAACATCTGCATAAAAGTTGCTGTTATACCTTGCCCATAGGAATCTGTAGTTTTAAAAACATTTGGTTTTTTCTCTTTTGCATTCTCCCCTGCTTTATATTGGTAAAGTTTATGTATTAAGCCTCGTTTTTCATAAGGAAGATCAATACCTGTTTTTTTTGATAATCCAAAACTTCTAAGCCCATCGTAAAACTCTTGACCACTTAATCTGTTTGCTATTGTTGCAGTTCCAATATTGCTTGAAAACATTACAATATCATCTAAAGTAAGGTAATGTTTTTTAAAATGATGATCATCTCTTATTATCCATCGCCCTACTTTGTATTTTCCTTGAGGATACTCCCCTTTACTATTTGCTCTACCTTTATTATAAGCATAAAAAAGTTCACCATCTTTTATTTTATTGTGTTTTAATGCTACAGATATAGATAGTGGCTTTACTATAGATCCTGGTTCATACTGATACTCTATTGCATTTACATTTAGATTTTTTATATCTTTTTGTTTTATTTTATTAGGAGTATATCTATTTGAACTAGCTAGAGTTATAATTTTACCAGTGGAACTTTCCATCACTGATACTATTATCTCTCTTGCACCTAATTTTTTCTTATATCTATCTAACATAAGCTCAATATTTCTTTGGAGTTTTAAAGGGATTGTAAGTTGTATATTTTTACCATCTCTTCTTTGTATAATTTGAGAATCTTTATTAAAAATAATATATGATAAAATATCTCTATCACCTTTTAAGATACCATCTTGCATATTATTTAAAACCGAATTAAATTTTTTTTCTATCCCTTTTACCCCATTTACCCTTTGTTTTCCTGCTTTTGAGTTGTTTTTTTTCATAAAACCAATCACTGGAGTTAGTGCATCATTATATGGATATACCCTATCCTCTCCTGTTTCATAAACATTAAGTCCATAAAGTCTATCTATACCATTTATTTTAATATTTTTAAATACTTTTAACCTCATTAATTTAAAAGCTAGAGATTTTAGATCTTTTGCTACTCTTTGATTTATAGTTCTAGAAAGTATCAAATACCCTTTTCGTGTTTTTAATTTTTTTCTTATAACTTTTTTTGGAATATTACTGTAAATTGAAAAGAGTGTTATAAAAAGCTCTTTTTTATTTGGATCTATACTTCTTGTATCCAATGAAGCTGAAAATATTTTTCTTGAACTTCCTATTTTAAAGTTATCTGCACTATATATATTGCCCCTTACTGCTAATGTTTTTTTAGTAGTAAGCAAAGATGGTAAATTTCGTGAATCTTTTATAGTGTTCATTATTGATATAGTTAACATTATAAAAAAAATTAATATAATAGTTATTAATACACGAAAACGATCGATTTTGAGAAAAGACTTTATTTTTTTAAACATTTTTATCCATTATTTTGTATTATCTTGTTAAAATTAGAATATGAATTTTATCACAAATATGTTTAAAACCTTAACAGATGAGAAAAAACCTGATTATAGTATATTTTTTTTAAGCTCTGCGCTTATTATTATAAGTATAATTTTTTCATACTCATTATCTATATATACTGTTGTTTACTGGGATTATAGTCAATTTCATTTTTTTTCTCGACAACTTTTTACTGGTGTATTATCTATATTAATTATGTGGAGTTTAAGTTATATATCTCCTAATAAACTTATAGATTATCTTGGGTGGTTTTTACTTATTGTATTTTTATTACTTATTATTTCCATGCCTTTTCTACCTGCATCTTTTGTAACAGAATCAGGTGGTGCAAAAAGATGGATAAGATTTCCTGGGATTTCTCTTGCTCCTATAGAGTTTTTTAAAGTAGGTTTTATCTATTTTTTAGCTAGATCATTTAGCAAACATGTTGTACATAAACAAAAAAATAAATTTTTAGATGAACTTATATTACTTTATCCATATGCTATTATATTTGCAATTGTAGTTGGACTAATTGCTGTATTACAAAAAGATTTAGGACAAGTTGTACTTTTAGGAACTATACTATTTGTGATGCTTATATTCTCAAATAGAAGTTGGAAACTATTTATCTCTATTATAAGTGTTGCTATTATAGGTGTTATAGCTTTAATACTACAAGCCCCACATAGAATAAACAGAATAAAAAGTTGGTGGAGTATGGTACAAGATAATATCTTAAGTATTATGCCAGATTCTATAGCAAATACTTTAAGAGTAGAAAATTTT
>Ga0256842_1002072_pt1 | contig 14950 bp, 10 predicted proteins | sample 4559240metaG_FD_185973 | JGI IMG/M metagenome (GOLD analysis project Ga0256842, IMG submission 185973) | Hydrothermal vent microbial communities from Guaymas Basin, Mexico - 4559-240 | ecosystem: Environmental > Aquatic > Marine > Hydrothermal vents | place: Mexico: Guaymas Basin | collected...
AAGGCAGAAAAATACTGTTTATTGGTGCAGGAGAAGTATCGCTTAGAAAGGTTAAGGCAATTTTATCCTTTTCAGAGCCAGATATAACTGTTATATCGAAGGATTTTAACAGTGAATTCTTTATGTTACCTGTAAAGTTAATCAAAAAGGAAGCAGAGCCATCTGATATTAGTAAAAGATACGATTTTGTGTTTATATGCACAAACGACAAAAAGCTCAACCGTGCCTTGTCTTCAAAGGCTAAAGAACTTTCTATTCCCGTCAATGTTGCAGACGATAGAAAAGAGTGCGATTTCTACACTCCTGCCGTAATCAGATTTGAAGATGTGATTATTTCTATTTCCACACAAGGCAAAAATCCGTCAAGAAGCAAAGAATTTAAAGAAAAGCTTCTAAAGGCTCTAAAGGATATTGATTTTTAATGAATACAATATTACACATTTTAGAATAACTTAAACTTTAGGGAGAAAATATAAATCTTTTATTTTCCTAAGAAAAGCATTTTTATGTGTTTGAAATGTTCTAAGAATATGCGTTATTAGTTCCTCTATTTGTTAATAGTAACATTACCATTTAAGATTTTTAAGACAATCTTTGTTTTAAAATCAAATGAAAGCTAACCGTGTCCCTTACCAACTTTCAATATCTTTTTTTAAATCATCTTATCGGTTTTAAGGAAAAACATAAAAATATTTTAGCTTTCATATTGCCTACTTACTCAGACAATATTTGACAAACAAAAGTTGATGACATATAAAGAAAAAGGGATATATAAAAAAGAATCATGATATGCAAAATTGTATTAAAAAATCCAATGATTGGTTTTTTAAGGAGAAGCAGAAATGCTAAAAGAAAAGTATAAGCAGTTGTTTTTATTGCTCCGATTTAGGAATGTAAAAATAGTGACTATATATAATCGTTGTAGCTCATTTACAAAAGCAATTTAGCTCATTTTGTTTGATTTTATGAGCTGAATAAGCTATATTTGTGAGCTAAAAAGATGAAAATGAATATTGAAAAAGAAATATTAGACTTCTTAAAAAGTAACCCCGAAAGTTCTTCAAATCAGATTTTAGAAAATATTGAAGAAAAGAAAAGTATTGCTACAATAAAAAGAGTTTTATCAAAACTTCTGTCCGAAAATTTAATTTCAACCACAGGAAAAGGAAAATCTACAAAATATAAACTTTCGCCTTTTTATAAATTATTCGAAAATATTGATATTCAACAATATTACAAAAAAGAGATTGACGAACGAACAATAGTTGAAAATTTCAATTTTGCGTTGTTAGCAGATATATTACCAAATGTAAATTTATTTACAGTAAACGAATTAGAAAAATTATCAACACTTCAAGATAAATTTAATCAAAACATATCAGGATTGAGTGAATATCAATACAATAAAGAATTAGAACGCTTAGCTATTGATTTAAGCTGGAAATCTTCACAGATTGAAGGCAATACTTATTCTTTATTGGAAACTGAAAAACTATTGAAAGAAAAAGAGACAGCCTCAGGAAAGACAAAAGAAGAAGCTGTCATGTTGTTAAATCATAAAGATGCAATTGATTTTATAGTTGAAAATCCCGACTATTTATATCCATTAACTGTTTCAAAAATAGAAGACATTCATAGTATTTTGACAAAAGAACTTGATGTTGACAGAAATATAAGAAAAAGGCGTGTAGGAATATCCGGAACTAATTACAGACCGATAGATAATGAATCTCAGATAAAGGAAGCACTATCCTTGATGTGTGAATTGATAAATAAAAAAAAGAATATTTTTGAGCAAGCCTTATTAGCATTGGTATTAATTTCATATATTCAACCTTTTGTTGATGGAAATAAACGAACAGCAAGAATAGTGAGTAATGCGATATTGATAAATCACAAATATTGTCCGATTTCGTTTAGAACCGTTGATAGTGTGGATTATAAAAAGGCAATGTTGTTATTTTATGAACAAAATAATGTTACCATTTTCAAAAAAATATTCATTGAGCAATTTGAATTTGCAGTAAAAACATATTTTTAGAAAAATATCCGAAGAGTGCCGTGTCTTAACAGTCTGCTGAAAAACTCCTATTTTCTTGCCCTAATCAACAGGAAATGCTATAATTATATTGCTTTCTTTGTCAAGATTTAATGGCTCTAATTTTACCGATGCCAAATTTAAAAAATATAATGCTCAGCTTCAATCAATTCAACAACCATTTCAAGTAAGAGAGTAAAATGTCAAATCATATTCAATATCCATTCATAGGCTTCGATAGTATATTCCTTGATAATGATTATTGTCTATTTAACGACCTTATAGCACACCTTTAGTTGACCTTGTAGCCAAACACTACAATAACTGAGAAATTGCAGTGTTTGGTATTATAGTTTTTGCTGTTAGTGGCAATTATTCAAAAATTTCGAACGAATCTTCTTCCAACTCGCCACCGGAAAACACCTTTTTTTAAATAGTAATTATCTGTGCGAGTTTCAACATCGTAAAAAATACCACTCATTTTCCTAATCAGTTATATATTTTTTCGGTGCACACAGCCTCAACGCCGTCCTTAACAAATGTTAGGTATTCTGCCACGGAGAAATGAGCAATGTAGATATCTTTTTTACTACTTTTTAGGTTATTTGTTCTTATTTTTTCTCATTCAATCCCACCAGTCCTGATACCTGTCCCGAGACCATCTGAGATACTTTATCAGTTCCAAGTTGACAGATTCTAAATCAAACCGCTCACTGTCGAAATCACCACCGGACCATTCCATATAACTTTCATATTCTTCATGGCTTGGGTCATTCAACACATTGCAGAACTCAAGGTAGCCGTATACGCCACCCACATCCTCCGGTGGACAGGCTCGTTCGCCTTCAAGGCAAATAACCTCCATTTCCATATTCGGATTGAAATAGCGACTCTCTTCAAGAACAAGTTCATGTTCCCAGCTATCTCCAAAATCATACAGATAACGGAAAGTGCGTCCCTTCTGTTTGATTAAATTTCCAAGACGGTATCTGCCACAGGGAAGTCCGTCTTCTTTTGATTCCGGATATTCGGTATAGCGCTTTTTCCCGATAGTAAATTCGTGTAGATGGCTGTCAGTCCAGCCCATAACAATCTGGATAACATCGTGCAGTCGATCCAGTGTGATACTATCAGGCACTACAAAACGACGCCAGATTGCAGGTTTGATATTAAGTAGTTGTACTTTTAACAGATAAAATCTTTCGTTCATTTTTTCACCTCATATTTTGACCAGAAGCTTCGTTTTAAGCCGTGGGCATTAAAAATCTGCTCTTTAAATGCCTCGTGATTATCAAACTCTTTCCAGTCGGCAACATCTGTTGCCAGTTTGTCTAATTTCTTTAAATAACGGACACCATAGGAATATGCCTTTGTATAACCGCGTTCCAAAATTGAAAGTAACAAACTTCGGTAAATCAGGCTAGCGACAAGATAGCGGTTTTCCGATGCCATCACTTTGGCTAATGATAGCAAACTGTCGAAGTGATTCCCGTTAAAATGATCGGCATGCTTAAGCAGATATTCCTCGGCTTCATCAATCTTTCCAACCGCAATCAAAAAATCCGCATCAGATTCGCGGAATTTTTCACACTTCAGAATCAGCTCCGCCTCCGAGTTAACAACCTCATCCCGTTTGTCATGACCAATTACACATAGAAGTGCCTGCAGGGTATCAGTGGAACGGTAGTCTCTAAATTTACGGTAAAGGAGTTTGGATAGTTTTTCAGAATCACCCTGCTTCCGATATATCTCCTCCAGAAGCTTATCCTGCTCATATCTCTGAAATGTTTCTCCTTCCGGGATTTTCTTCAGCCATGAGTAAGCGATGTCAATCTCACCGCTTTCTAAATACACCCTGGCAATATCAATAAGCGCCGCGGTAGGGAGTTTCCCCCATAAAGCAATACGGGTCTTTTTAAACAGCTCCGCATCCTTTATTTGCCGAGCTAAGGATTCAATCAACATCAAATAATGACTCTTGCCGTATCCGTTTGCCTCTCTGTCGGCTCGTTTCTGCAACGTGGCAATCATGGTGCGAATAACATCCTCAGGCAAACACTCTCCGGCACAGTCAATCAAACTGTCCCGGACGCCGTAGTTGTCCTCTTTGTTTAAATTCAAAATGATTTCTGCAATTTTCTCTTTATTGGTGCAGCGTGAAGCGTAATACGTAAACAGTTCTCTGGCATCGTAGCGGAATATATCGCCAACATTCCCATCAGAGTCATCGCATATCTCGAAAATAGCACCGTCAGTCTCATAAAAGGCAGCTATAAGTTTAGCGCCGGTCAGCGGATCATCCACACTTATTTTCACATCCTGCAACATCATGGAAAGTTCTCGAGAAAAACCGTAGGATTCACGCCACCCAATGAATCGTTTTCGACGTTTCAACCCGGATAATTTTCTCTTGAACCGACGAACATTTTCCTCTGGCGTGGCAATCAATCGCTCAATCAACTTATCCGCCTCATCTGAATAAACGGCAAGATGCAACAATGCATCCGCAAGAGCATCTGCACCGAGCTTAATCAATTTTTGTTTGCGAAAATCAGTCATTTGCTCATCCTCTAACCTTTATACATACCGCCCATCTTGTTAGAACCATTCATAATTTCGTGCAAGCTTTAAAAATCACTCGGTTTATTATACATCATTTTGTCTGCTATATCCACCTATTTTATCTCTAATTAGGTAAATAGCCATAGACATACTTGCCAAACATATCAATTGGAATAAGAAGAAAGACAAAAAAGTAATGGGTATTATTGTCCCTTTAAAAGGTAGGATTTCTGATGACCTTTGACACCGTTTTTTCTCTTTAAATTGTATTGTGAGCAAATAAAGAAATTATTTGAAAAGATATGCCGTTCTGCCACCTCGAAAGGTGGAAATATTATATGTAAACTATTTTTAAAAATCCTGTTAGAATAGGAAAAAGCCTACCCAATGTCAAATGTTAAGACACGGCCCCTTTGAACCATACTTTGAACCACATTTTCAAATGGTGGAGGCGGCGGGAGTCGAACCCGCGTCCAGGTGTGCGTCACATTTAGATACTTTTTACATACTTAGTCTTTTTTTAATAGAACCGTTTTAGTCCAAAAAAGACGAAAAAACATAAAAAACGGTCTTCGGTTTAAGTATTCTTAAAAAACCAGCCGAAAAGTTTTTCAAGAATTCGCTGTTGGTATAAGGTTAAACTTTGGCGCTACAACGAAAAAAGCAACCAAAGCAACCAGCCGCTTATACTAAGCAGCTAATGCGTAATCGTTATCTGCGTTTGTTTTTTCCTACCGTTTTAACGAGCCGATAGGAACTCGGTATGATATCTAAACACTATAACACCCTGTCGAACCCAAAATGCGCCCCCATTAAGCAAGCTTAAGGAATATAGTGCTTTAAATCGTAAAGTCAAGAGTTTATGTCAAAACATTGCGTAATGCTTAATTCCCCATAAAGCTCTTTGTTTTTTTATATTTAAGTTGACGGGCAAGTGCAAGAATTAATTAAAGACAAAAAGCTTTGAATAAGAAAAAGTCTTAAATTAATATGTAATAGTCTTGTAAAACCCAATTTAGTTGTTGATTTTTTTTGGTGTTTATAATAGATTGTGTGACTATGAAAAAGTTGATTTTTTTTGTAATTTTTACGGTTTTTTGCATCTCTTTATACGGATGCGGTCACAAGACCAACATAGTGCCTCCTAAAGACACAATATATTTAAATAATTTATAGAGAGGGTTAAAATGAGTAAACCTATAATTGTAGTAGGCAGTGGTGTGGCCGGATTAAGAGCAGCCATAGAACTTTTGGAAAATGGACAGTTGGTTTATCTTTTCACCAAAGATGAAATATCTATGAGTAATACCGATAAGGCACAGGGCGGTATAGCCGTCGTTTTAAAAAAAGGCGATACGATTGAGAGTCATATAGAAGATACGCTTGTAGCCGGTGCCGGCTTATGTAGAAAGGATTCTGTAGAAGTGCTTGCAAAAGAGGGACCGCAGAGGGTAACTGAACTTATAGAATGGGGAGCAAATTTTGATAAAAACAGCGACGGTGAACTTGATTTTACAAAAGAGGCGGCTCACTCTACAAACAGAATACTTCATGCACTTGGAGATGCCACAGGACACGAGATAGAGCGGGCTCTAATAGAAAAAGTAAAAACATACAGCAACCTTAAAATATTTACCAACAGGATTATCGTCAATATATTAACCGATAATAATAGAGTTTACGGAGCTGAGTTTTTAAATAAACAGGAAAAAAAGTATGAAACATTTGAAACCGATGCCATAATTCTAACAAGCGGAGGATATGCTGCAATATACAAAAACACAACTAATCCGTCTGTCACAACGGGGGACGGCATAGCTACAGCATTTTTGGCAGGCGCAACATTGGAAGATATGGAATTTGTTCAATTTCACCCCACAGCTTTAAAAAAGTATAACGCTCCTCAATTTTTACTCAGTGAGTCTATGAGAGGTGAAGGAGCTGTTTTAATTAATGACAAAGATGAAAGGTTTATGGAGAAATATCACAGGCTTAAGGAACTTGCTCCAAGGGATATAGTTGCACGCTCTATTATTTTTGAGATGAAAGAGCGGTCTATAGAAAAGGTTTATCTTGACGCTACGCCTATGGGAAGTGATTTTATTAAAAAAAGGTTTCCCAGCATTTATAAAGAGTGTCTAAAATACGGACTTGATATATCAAAAGAGGCTATCCCGATTGCGCCTGCCGCTCATTACACAATGGGCGGAATTAAAACGGATATAGACTCAAAAACTGATGTTGATGGACTTTTTGCAGCCGGTGAAGTAGCCTGCAACGGTGTACATGGCGCTAACAGATTAGCAAGCAACTCAATGCTTGAGGGATTGGTATTTGGTAAAAGAGCAGCCGTATCGGCAATAAATTATACGAAAAACAGCCTAAAATCGAGTTTTAAACCTGAACAGACCCAAGACATAGCAAAATGTAACAAAAAGTTATGCGTAGAAACAGTGGATAAAATCAAAGAGAAACTTTGGCAAAAACTCGGCGTAGTGAGAAAAATGAGCGATATGGAAGATATGCTTGATTGCGCAAGCGGTACATTTATAAAAAACAATAAAAAATATGATGCCGAAGAAGGTATTGAGTTAAGAAATATTTCCCTGCTTTCCGTTATTATAGCGTATTCCGGCATAGAAAGGAAAGGGAGTGCAGGAGCTCATTACTGTATTGATACACCGCATTCTTATGGTGTTAAACGGCATATATCGGTTAATAAAAAGGACTTATCGGATATATTTTAAACAATGTTAGAATTTCAGGACAGGTTGGGCTATAAATTTAAAAACGAACAGCTCTTAAAAAAGGCATTGACACATAAATCGTGCACAAAAAATAAACAGGACTCTAATGAGAGACTTGAGTTTTTAGGAGATGCCGTACTTGAACTTGTTGTAACAGAATATATGGTGCTAAAATATAAAGGTATAGATGAAGGAAAACTTTCAAAGATTAGGGCTGCATCTGTCAATACGAAGACTTTATCCTTAATATCCAAAAACTTAGAGGTTTACAAATATTTATCTGTAGGTCCAAGCGAGCGAAAAGAGGGCATTGTACATAACAATAGTATTTTAGAAGACACATTTGAGGCTCTGATTGGCGCCGTATATTTGGATGGAGGATTTGAAAATGCAAAAAAGGTTATATCCAAACATCTTTTCTATATGATTGATAAAACCACAAGGGAAGATAAGATTATTGACCATAAAACATACCTTCAGGAATTTACACAAAAACACTTTGCCTGTCTACCAACTTACAAAATTATCAAAGAAGAAGGCGAGGAACATAACAAGATTTTTTATTGCGAGGTTTTTATAGAATTGAAAAGTTACGGTATAGGAATTGGAAAAAGCAAAAAAGAAGCGGAAAAAGAAGCCGCAAAAAAAGCAATAAAATGTTTGGTGAAAAATAATGTTTAAATCAGGATTTGCTACAATTATAGGCAAGCCGAATGTTGGAAAATCCACACTCATAAATCTTCTAATAGGAGAAAAACTTGCCATAACATCCTATAAGCCACAAGCCACAAGAAAGACTGTTTTCGGTATTTTAAACTCAGACGAATATCAAATTATTTTTATAGATACACCCGGCATTCATATTTCAAACAAGAGACTTGATAGTGTAATGGGCAGCTACATCGATAAAGCTCTGGATGATTTTGATGTGGCAATTGTTTTGACAGACAATCAAGGCATTATAGACGAGCAGTTAGAGTTTTATTTAAACAAAATAAAGGAAAAAAATAAAAAAGCAATACTTATTATTAATAAAATCGATTTGATGACAAAAGAAAAAATAAAAGAAATAAAAGAACTCTTTGCATCAAAATTGGATTTTAAAGACATAATAGAAACATCACTAACAAATTCTAAAGATGCACGCAAAACTATTATAACATCCGTCTTGAATTGTCTCAATGAAGGTCCCAAATACTATGAAGACGACATAATAAGCACGGAAACGGAAAGATTTATAGTATCGGAAATCATAAGAGAAAAAATTATGAATTCTATAGCCAAGGAGATTCCCTATCATATTGCTGTTGTAGTTGATGAAATGAAATACAGAAAAGAAAAAGATTTGCACTACATAAAGGCGAATATTATAGTTGAAAGAAGGTCGCATAAAATGATAGTTATAGGTGAAAGAGGTAAAATGATTAAGGAAATAGGTCGCCTTGCGCGAATGGATTTGGAAAATTTTCTAAAGACAAAGGTGTTTTTGGATCTTTGGGTAAAAATTAGGGAAGGTTGGACAAAAAAAGAAATGCTAATAAAAGAATACATCAATCCGAAGTATTAAAATGCAGGAAAAACACAACAATACTCAGATACTCGTTCAAACTATAAGAAAGTTTATAAGAAAAGATGCTATATTAAATGTTACAAATATAATAAAAAAACTGCATCCTGCAGATATAGCAAAAATTACTCAAAACTTAGCTCCCGACGAAAGAATTATTCTTATAAAATCCATTACAGACACGAAGCTAAAGGCATCTTCCATAGAACATATGGATGATTATTCTATGGCTGCAAGAATTTTAGAAACGCTTGACCCTCAAGAATCAGCCGAAATATTGAAGAATATTTCAATGTATAAGGCTGCTGACATATTTGACGAACTTGAGGAAGATGCAGCTGAAAATATTGACAATTTCTTAGATAATAAATTCAAAGAAGATATGTCTGCCCTACTGAAATATCCTGAAGATACGGCAGGCGGAATAATGAATCCTGACTTCTTTGCAATAAACAAAGATTTAACCGTTGAAGAAGCAATAGAATTAATACGCAAAGCAAGTAAAGAGAAAAAAATTATCTATGTTTATGTAATAGACAAGCATCACCATTTTATAGGAACCGTGACTTTAAGAGCCCTTATAACGGCAGATAAGAATAAAAAAATAGAATCCATAACAAATACAAATGCAATATCCGTAAGAACAACAATGGACCAGGAAGAGGTTGCAAAGATAGTGGAGAAATACGATTTACTCTCTATTCCCGTTACTGACAACAAAAACAGACTCGTAGGTATAATTAATGTTGACGATATTATAGATGTTATTAGAGAAGAAACTACAGAGGATATATATAAACTTGCAGGTACTTCCGAGGAAGAAATGGACGAAACAGGCGTATTTAATATAATTAAATACAGGGCACCGTGGCTTCTCCTAAGTCTTCTCGGTGAAGCGGTTTCAGGAACCGTATTAAAATCATTTGACGGAACCTTAAAAACCGCCATATCTCTTTCTTTTTTTATGCCCCTTATTATGGCACTCGGGGGTAATACGGGACAGCAGTCACAGACCATTGTTGTCCGCGGTCTCGCAATAGGTAAATTTGACGAAAGCGGTATTGGTATGATACTTAAAAAGCAACTTAAAACAGCTATATCCATAGGTTTTTTATTCTCAATATTTGGGTTCATTTTGGCATTTTTATTTCAACACAGCATCAATTTGGCGTGCGTAGTCGCATTGTCACTTATGATTTCTATGTTTACATCAACAATGGTTGGTGCGCTTTTGCCTGTTGGGCTAAAAAAGTTAAATATTGACCCGGCGGTTGCCGCATCGCCTTTCATATCAGCCATGAGCGACATATTGGGGCTTTTTATATATTTATCAATCGCCACCGTTACAATTAAATACTTAGGAGCTTTTTGATGAATCTATTTGGTACAGACGGAGTTAGAGGAAAAGCCAACACCTATCCTATGGTAGGAGATTTGGCTTATAAATTAGGAAAAGCTTTGGTTTATGCACTTGGAAACAAATCCAATAAAAGGAAAAAAATTATAATAGGAAAAGACACGAGACTCTCAGGTTATATGCTTGAATTTGCCCTTACAAGCGGTGCTGTTTCTATGGGTGCTGATGCTTATCTTGTCGGACCTATGCCTACTCCGGCAATAGCATTTTTAGTAAGAAGTATGCGTGCCGATGCCGGTGTAGTTATTTCCGCAAGTCACAACCCCTTCTACGATAACGGTATCAAAATTTTTTCAAGCAAAGGATTAAAGCTTGATAATGCAACGGAAAAATTAATAGAAGATTACACCTTGAACGATAAATTAAAAAACAAGGGTGTTGTAGGAGACGAATTGGGGAGGGCTCATAGAATTCGTGATACGCTCGGAAGATATATAGTATTTGCGAAGGATACACTGCCCTACAGCGACACTCTTGAAGGTTTAAGGGTTGTTTTGGATTGTGCAAACGGCGCAACATATAAAGTTGCACCTATGATATTTGAAGAACTCGGAGCAGAGGTGATAGCAATAAACAATAAACCGAACGGGAAGAATATTAACGACAAATGTGGTTCGACATACCCTAATGCTATAGTTGAAGCAAGTAAATTATACAGGGCAGATGTTGGAATAGCATTTGACGGGGACGGCGATAGGGTTATTATGGTTGATGAAAAACAGAAAATAGTTGACGGTGACAAAATACTTGCCATACTTGCAAAAGATATGAAAGAAAAAGGTGTTTTGAAAAACAACTCTGTGGTCGGCACTGTAATGACCAATTTCGGACTTGAACAATTTTTACGTAAGGAGGGCATAACTCTTGAAAGGGTTGCAGTAGGAGACAAAAATATTGTTCAAAGAATGTTGGATAAAGATTACAATCTTGGAGGAGAGCAATCCGGACATATAATTCTATCTGATTTTAATACAACCGGCGATGGAATTATTACATCCCTTGCAGTCTTATCCGTTTTAAAGAAAAAAAATGCAAAACTGTCTGAATTGTTAAATAATTTTTACAAAACACCCGAAAAAACCTTAAACATAAAAGTAAAAGAAAAACCTCCTATCGAAGAAATTAGGGAAATACAAGATTCAATAAAGAAAGCCAGAGAAATCTTAAATAATCAGGGCAGAATTGTTGTGAGATATTCAGGCACCGAGCCCCTCTTGAGAATCACCATAGAATCCGATGATGTTCAAAATATAGACAGTTGTATCAATCTTGTCTCAGAAGCCGTAAAAAAGAATTTAACATAAAGGGGATAGTATGATTAAAAAATATATCTTTATAACCGGCGGTGTTGTATCATCGCTTGGCAAAGGAATAACAAGTTCGTCGCTTGCATACCTGCTTATGTCACATGGACTTAGAGTATCTATGGTTAAAATAGACCCATACATAAATGTTGATCCGGGTACTATGAATCCATACCAGCATGGCGAAGTTTATGTTTTGGACGACGGCTCTGAAACGGACTTGGATTTAGGTCATTATGAAAGATTCGCAGATTTAAAACTCTCCAAAAAAAATAATTTTACAACAGGACAGGTTTACTTTACAGTTATAAACAAAGAAAGAAGAGGGGATTATCTTGGCAACACTGTGCAGGTTATTCCACACATAACAAATGAAATTAAAAAACGCATAAAAGAAGCCGGAAAAGATAAAGATATACTAATAGTTGAGATAGGCGGAACAATCGGAGATATTGAGGGTCTTCCGTTTTTAGAATCAATAAGACAGATGAGATACGATGTCGGAAGAGAAAATTGCCTATACATACACTTAACACTTGTTCCATATATTAAAGCTGCAGGAGAATTAAAGACGAAACCTACACAGCATAGCGTAAAAGAACTGCAATCAATAGGAATTTCTCCGAATATAATAGTATGCAGAAGTGAACGCCACATAACAAATAGTATGAAAGAAAAAATTGCAATGTTCTGCAATGTGGACAAAAAATCCGTAATAAGTGCTTTGGATGTTGATACGGTTTATGAAATTCCTCTAAAATTTCACAAAGAAGGATTTGATAATCTCGTCATAGAAAAATTAAACTTAAAACCCAAAAAAGAAATTGATTTATCCGACTGGACAAAGATGGTTGATTCCATAAAAAAACCTAAAGATAAGGTAAAAATTGCATTTGTAGGGAAATATATAGAGCTTAAAGAATCCTACAAAAGCTTAATAGAATCTTTCATACATTCCGGAGCATCTTTAAACTTAAAGGTTGAACTTCAATGGATAGAATCGGAAGAGCTTGAAAAAGAAGATTACGCCGAACTTCTTAAAAATAGCGACGGCATACTTGTTCCTGGAGGTTTTGGTACAAGGGGAATTGAAGGAAAAATAAATGCCGTAAAGTATGCAAGAGAAAACAATATCCCGTTTTTAGGAATCTGTCTTGGAATGCAGATGGCCGTCATTGAGTTTGCGCGAAATGTCTTAAATATAAAGGATGCGGATTCAGAAGAATTTGCATCAACATCAAAAAATCATGTTATACATCTTGCCAAAAAATGGAACAAAGACGGAAAAATAGTTTTAAGAGATGAAAGCTCGGAAAAAGGCGGAACTATGAGGCTTGGCGCATATCCTTGTTCTATAAAAAAGGGCTCATTGGCACACTCTATATACAAAAAAGATTTAATCAGCGAAAGGCATAGACATAGATATGAATTTAACAATAAATACGAAAGTGTATTTACTTCAAATGGGTTTGATATAAGTGGAACAAGCCCTGATAAAGAATTTGTGGAGATAGTTGAAATAAAAAATCATCCCTTTTTTATCGGAGTTCAGTTTCACCCTGAATTTAAATCAAGGCCACTAAAGCCACATCCGATACTTAAAGCGTTTGTTGAAAAAAGTTATGAATCAAAAAGAACTAAAACAAGAGATTGATGAAAATAATCTAAAGAGGTTATATATATTTTGCTCTGATGATTATTTCCTAAAGAAACTCTATTTAAAAAGAATATCCGATGGCTCTGAATTAAAAATAAAGACAGTGGATATATACAATGAGGATGAGCTTTATAAAATAGAAAAATATGCTACATCAAAAGAGCTTTTCTCAAAAAACGAAAACAAAATCATACACGCCAAACTTCATTTTACTCTGTCAAACATAAATATTAAGGAGAGCAAAGAAAATATAATAATTATAGACCCTATAGAATGTAAAAATGTAAAACATAAGAACATCGTTAAATTTGCAAAACCAACCACCAATGAAATAATCAATTTTATTAGATATAAACTTAAAATATCAAAAAAACAGATGGACAATGTAGCTGCAAACAACATTATAGACAATTTTTCAGATAAAGACACGGCATATTTAAACAACTTTCTTGATAAACTCCTTTTATACACCTATGAAAAAGAGAAAATAACTACAGATGATGTCTCAAAATGTATAATAAACTCACCAAAAAACAATATTTTTGAACTAATAAGGCATATTATTAAAAAGGATAAAGACAGTATATTTGATGATATAGACACTATTTTTCAAGATGTGCATCCTTCAATTTTTATATCCATTATGACTAACGAACTTCAAAAGGCTATAATCTGTGATTACTTGGACAAGGATAGTGCAACAAAACTTGGAATAAATTGCTACAAAAAATATATAAATATGAATAAAAATATAAACTACAAAAAACTTATTGATTTGGTAAACATACTTAGCGAATTGGATTTATTTTTAAAAAGTTCAAACGCAGGCGGCTTTAATGAAATGTTAAAATTAAAACTATTCGCCTGGATAAATAGTTAGCAGAAGAGTTAAAAAATCTTCCACATTTAAAAAACTATGGATTTATTGTTGTAACATAAACAAATTTACCGTTTTTAACCTTTTGTATCACTGCACTCTTTATAGCATTTCCTGTTTTTTGGTCTATACTGATTATACCCGTTACACCTTTAAAGTTCTTCGTTTTTCTTATTTCTTTATTGATATTTTCACTTGAAGCGTTAACTCCGCCAGCCCTATTTATTGCATCAACCATAATAAAATATCCATCAGCTCCCAAAGCAGCTAAGGTACTTGGATTGTCTTTATATTTCCTCTTATAAGCATTAATAAACTCTTTTCCTAAAACCGTTACGGCAGCTTTAGGGTCAAAATGTGTAGTAAATGTTAAATCATTTACGCTTTTTCCTCCAACCTTGATTAACGCCGGCTCGCTTGCCCCGTCACCTGCAAGTATAGCTTGACTCAAACCGTATTCTCTTGCCTGTCTTGCAAATAGTGCAAGAGCCTGATAGAAACAAGGCATATAAATAATATCTGGGTTTTTGTTTTTAATTAACGATACCTGTGCCGAAAAATCGTTGTCGTTAGCTTGAGTAAAGGTTTTGGTGACGATTTTACCTCCCATTTTTTCAAAATCTTTAATAAAAAACTTTGCCAAACCTACAGAATAATCTTCGGATATATCTATTATAACAGCTGCTGTTTTAGCATGAAGGTTATTGATTGCATATTTTGCCGCCACTTTTCCCTGAAAAGAATCAATAAAACATACGCGTGATATATATTTTTTATCCTT
>Ga0256842_1002073_pt1 | contig 14933 bp, 11 predicted proteins | sample 4559240metaG_FD_185973 | JGI IMG/M metagenome (GOLD analysis project Ga0256842, IMG submission 185973) | Hydrothermal vent microbial communities from Guaymas Basin, Mexico - 4559-240 | ecosystem: Environmental > Aquatic > Marine > Hydrothermal vents | place: Mexico: Guaymas Basin | collected...
GAATAATACTCTTCTTTGAAAATTATGGGGTTTGAAGTATGATGTATTCGGATATTGTTGAAATTATCAAAATAGGAGAAGGTTATACAATTGAATTTAAAGAAAAAATAAGTGATTCCATTGCAAAAGATATTTGTGCTTTTGCCAATTCTTCTGGTGGTAAGATAATACTTGGTGTTAGGGATAAAACAGGTGAAATTGTTGGTTTTAAATTAACAAACAACATAAAATCAAAAATACAAAATTATGCAAGAAATCTTGAACCATCATTAATTGTTAATGTTGAACAAATAAAAAATTTAACAGTTATTTATGTTCCTGAAGGGAAAGAAAAGCCATATTTTGTAAATGGCAGATGTTATTTAAGACAGGGAGCAAATTCTCAACAACTTTCAAGGGACGAAATAAGAAATTTTTTCCAAAAAACCAACCTGATAAGATTTGATAGGAAGTTAAATCATGAATTTAATTTAATTGAAGACTTTAATGATAAAGCATTTAGTGGATTTGTGGAAAATGCCAGAATTGATAAAAGTCTTGGCAAAGAACATATTTTAAAAAACCTTAACTTACTTGAAGATGGTGTGCTAACCAATGCAGGTGTCTTGTTTTTTGCAAAATCAATTAGAAAATTTTTTCTAAATTCAGTTATAACTGCTGTTTTGTATCAAGGCTATGAAGGAATTGACATCCTTGATAGACAGGATTTTGAGGAGGATTTTATAACAAATCTTGCTGGAATAATAAAATTTTTATTAAGGAATTTAAGAGTAAAATCCATAATCAAAGGTTTAAAACGCTATGATATTCCAGAATTTTCAGAAGAAGTTTTAAGAGAAATTGTTTTAAATGCAATGGTACATAGAGACTATTTCAGTGAGGGGAGAATTTTAATAGAGATTTTCAAAGATAGGGTTGAAGTATCAAATCCTGGTGGATTGCTGTTTGAAAAAGAACTTCTTGGGAAAAAAAGCATAACAAGAAATCCTCTTCTGGCTGATCTTGTTTATAGAATGGGATTGGTTGAAAAGATTGGCTCTGGTATTAACAAAATTAGGCGTGTTCTTGGCGATAATGTTATATTTGAAGATGAAGGAGATGGTTTTAGAGTGACTTTAAAAAGGGAAACAATAGAAAATGTCCCAGAAAATGTCCCAGAAAATGTCCCAGAAAGTAGACCAGATAACATAATAAGATTGATGAAAAATAATCCTAAAATCACAATTAAAGAAATTTCAAGAATTTTAAAAGTTAATGAAAAGACAATAAAAAGGGATATTAAAAAGTTAAAAGAGGACAGAAAGATTAGGAGAGTAGGCCCTGATAAGGGCGGATATTGGGAGGTTGTGGAGTGAGGACTGAGTTTAAACATAACATTAATAATTGGAGAGGATATATTGGGCTGTCTGTGGATAAAAATGAGGAAAGCGGAAAGATGCCAAACAAATAAAGAGTGATCGGTGAACAGTGAACAGAAAAATTTCCACCTCAAGTTAGAGGGGAGGGCAGATATGGTTCCATTCATTTGCGTGTAGTATTATTCACCCGTCCCTATTTTTTTCGCTTTGAGCAAATTCTTCTATTTTTCTAATTCTTTTTCCAGGTCTTCTACACTTGGCAAAGTAGCTTTTAGTTCTTCTGGCAGAGTGCGAGTTAAGCGATAGGCAGAGACACCAATAGGCCTGCTGGTATCTTTTAGAGCGTATTCCACTATTACTTTATTTTTGGATTTACAAAGAATGATGCCTATGGAGGCGTTATCATCAGGATGACGAAGCAAATCGTCCACTGCTGCCAGATAAAAATTCATCTTCCCAGCGTATTCAGGCTTAAATGGACCTGTTTTAAGCTCTATTACTATGTAACAACGAAGTTTTAAATGATAAAAAAGCAGATCCAAATAAAAATCTTCACCACCAACTTCCAGATGAACTTGACTTCCTACAAACGCAAAACCACTTCCAAGTTCAAGCAAAAAATCCCGTAAACGAGCTATAAGCTCTTTTTCCAGTTCCCTCTCACGAATATCTTCTGTTAGTCCTAAAAAATCAAATATATAAGGATCTTTTAAAGTTTCCTGAGCAAGATCAGATTGTGGAGATGGCAGGGTTTTGTCAAAATTTGTAATAGCTTTTCCTTTGCGGTGATAAAGACCACTTTCTATCTGATGGACAAGAACGTTGCGGCTCCATCCATGCAAAGTAGTTTGCTGGATGTACCAGATACGCTCTGCAGGATCTTTGACCATCTGAATAATTCTAATAAGGTGTCCCCAGGGAATTTGTGAAACAACTTGTTTCACAATTGTTTTATCGGGAAATGCCTCAGCTAAAGAACGCATAAAAAGCAAATTACGAGGTGAGAATCCTTTCATCTCCGGGAACTCTTTGCGCAGATCATGAGCTAACCTCTCGATCACCTTTGCTCCCCAGCCTTCCTTTTTCTGACGCTGTAAAATCATCTGGCCAATTTCCCAGTAAAGCAAAATAAGTTCCCGATTGACTGATAAGGTTGCTTTAAGCCGTGCCTCTTGGACACGCCTTTTCAAACTGGCCAAAAATTCTGAATAACCTTCTGGCAGAACTGGCTTTTTAGATTTCAACTTATTACCCCCTGAATAAAAATTTATGAATTATACCTTACATAGTCAAGAAGAGAACCCTTCTGTTTCATTTGTTTACTGTCTGTTTTAAGAGTCGGTGAATGTCAGTAAAGATGTGACTAGAAGTTATTTTATTTTTCCCCATCAAGCAACCTTTTTAAGATTGTCATGCCTAGTACGAGGTATGTTAGCTACAAAATAAAAGGAGACTGCAATTGTGTTGATTGTCAAGGAGTAAATTAATATGAAAGAGGATAAGGGTTCTCTCAACTTAATCCTCTTTGGCCACAAATGGGTTGAGCAAAAAAAACAGTATGCGGCAAAATTTTCTAAAGAATGAATAAATCCCAATGGGAAACCACGGCAAAAGACCTGTCAATTTTCCTAAAAAAAAGATAGCAGGGATAAAAAATTTTTTGGCCAAAAGCATGGATAAGGGATTGATAAATTTCTTTTTTTAACATATCAAAATTCAGACAAAAAATCAGAAATCTAAATCCGCATTAAAAACATAATGGATTTTAAAGGAAGAGGAAAACAGAGAAAAGAAGAAATGTTTTTCAATATAATTTTACCTTTTTTCCTGGTCTTTTCAGATAACAAAAATATTTATCAATTTTTAAGATTTATGTTTGAAAATCATTCTCCTTTTCAAGATAATCGTGTCACACAAAAATTTAAAAACAAACCTCCAGATTTACGGATTACAAGTGTAAAAGAATATATGGGAACTATGTTATTTGAAAAGACTAAGGAGTCGATGTCACTATGATTAAAAAGGAAGTAATTGCTGCCTTTGAAATTTTAAAGGAAGAGGTAGAAAAGGTATTTAAAAAAATGACTCTTCAAAAGACACATGGGAAATCTCAGAAAAAGGAATTAAATATCTGCAATAAAGAAGTGTTGTACAGGAATTAAAATAATAAAAGAATGAACAATGTGTTTGATGACTTAGAATAAAGGGAAAAAAGAATTTATAACATTAAATTATGTACATCCAGATTTGGTATATAATATTCCTGAGGAGAGGGTAAATGAAAATATTTGAAAATATGAAAATAGGAACAAATATTTTACTTGAAAGTGAAAATTTCGGAAAGACAACTGAGAAGTATATAGGATGGTATCCTGGCCATTTTTTTATAACTACTTTAAAACCAATACCTGGTATAAATAATATTTTTACCCGTTTATCTTCAGGTGTGGAAGTTAAATTTTTTATAGATGGGAAGATCTACATAGGTAAAACATCAATATTACATTATACTTTTAAGCCAACCGGGTTGCTTTTTCTTAAAAAACCAACAACAGTTGAGACAATATTAGTAAGAAGAGCAAAAAGAGTTACTTGTTCCTTTCCTGGTGGTGTTGCACATCAAAATGATAAAAATTTTTTTCCTGGTCTAATAATAGATTTAAGCGAAGGTGGTGCTGGATTTGTATTTGAAAATCCATGGCATAAAGAACAATTTATAGTGGGTGAAAAAGTTAATTTAAAGTTAATTCCAGTTTTTAACGAAAATGAGTTGATTATACCTGCCTTTATAAGGAGTTTTTTTGAAAAAGACGGAAAATCAGGTATGGGGTTGGCTTTTGCTGAGGATGCAAAAGAAGAAGAAATTGAATTTGTGAAGAATTTTGTCACAAAAGTGTGTGCTCCTAGCACTTGAAAATTTAGATGCTCAGATAAGTTATAGACCCAGTCTCAAAATATTTATAGCTGCGCATTATCATCCAGATTGGTTACCAAGCCTTATTAAGGACAAACGTGAGTTCAGATAGATGCCAAAGACCACTCATACACCAAGTCTTTGTTTTGGAAAAGTATAAATGCCCTGGTTTAAAGAGGTCATAAGCAAAAAACGCTAGGCTTAAGAAAATCTTCTGAGTTGATTTTTTGTTCAAATTTACTGGTGAATTCTAGTAAAATAGTCGTTTAATTCCGAGAAGATATAATCTGAAGTTTTAAAAAAAATTTTTTAGGGTGGAGTGGGGATTTTTAATTGCCTTTTAGTGGAGATCTATTGTAACTTTAAATTTATTTGTTAACTTAACGGTTAACGTTAATTTTTACAAAAAAAGGAACTAACACCTACTTGTTTCGTACAAAAAAGGTTTTATTTAGTTGGCGCATTTTTTGCATGTTATTGTATGTCAAAAAATTTTAAACAGGAGGATGGATATGCAAAAAACAGACATAGCAATTATAGGAGCATCTGCTGCAGGATTGGCTGCTGCAATTACTTTAAAAATGGGGGCTCCACAAACAAAGATTGTCCTATTTAGAAAGGCATCAAAAACGCCAGTTCCTTGTGGAATTCCCTATATTTATGGGACACTAAAAGAAGTGGCTAAAGACTTAATACCAGATGATCCATTTATATCAATGGGGCTTGATATAAAAGTTGCTGAAGTAACTGAAATTGATACCCAAAATCACGAACTCCTATACAATGGAAACGAAAAATTACAATATAACAAACTATTATTAACCACAGGATCCATACCATTTGTTCCTCCAATTGAAGGAAGCAACTTAGAGAACGTATTCACAATCAAAAAAGAGCCTGAACACCTGGAGCTTATTAATGAGAGAGTTAAACAAGCAAAAAACATAGTTGTTATAGGTGGCGGTTTTATCGGGGTTGAAATGGCTGAACAAATAGCCAAACTTAAAGGAGATAGCGCAAACATCACCATAGTTGAGATGTTGCCCCATTGTTTATTAGTGGCACTTGAAGAAGAATTTTGTATTAAGGCTGAAGAAGAACTGAAAAAATTAAATATCAACATAAAGACCAATTCTCAGGTCACAAAACTGGAAGGAAATGGAAAGGTTGAGAAGGTCCTTTTAGCAAGTGGAGAATCCCTTGATGCGGATATTGTGATCATGGGTGTTGGGGCAGCTCCAAATGTTTCCCTTGCTGAAAAATGTGGTATTCCCTGTGATAAAAGAGCAGGGATTGAAGTGGATGAATATATGAGGACAAGGATTGAGGATGTATATGCTGCAGGGGACTGCGCCGCGAAATTTTCCTTTATAACTAAAAAACCATGTGGCATTAGACTAGCCTCAGTTGCAGCCTATGAGGGTATGATTGCTGCCAATAATATGGCGGGAAATATGGTAAAGAATAGAGGGGCATTAGGTGCATTTTCTACAAAAATAGGAGATGTTGCCATGGGTGCTGCTGGCCTGACCCAACGTGGATGTGAGATGGAGAATATCGAATATATAAAAGGTGAATTTGTAGGGCCTGACAAACATCCAGCCACCCTACCTAATACCTTTAAGGACATGAAAACAATACTCTACTTCAATAAAAAAGACAAAAAAATAATTGGAGGACATGTACTTGGCGGAGATACAGCGGCTGAGATGGTAAATATTATTTCAACAGCAATTCAAGCTGGCCTCACAGTTGAGGATCTTTATTTCATGCAAGTTGCAACCCATCCCCTTCTTACAGGATCACCTCTAGCCTATCACGTGATCAGGGCTGCAGGAGATGCTTACTTTAAGTTTAAAAATTTATAATTTTTAATCTGTCAAGCTGCACAGGACCATAAAAGGTCTTGTGCAGTATTGATTAATCAACCCTTTCTTTATGCCAACTCTATCAACCTAAATCCACTTTCTTCTTTATCTTGCCTTACTTGACAACTCATTTATGTATTTTATTCTTTATTAAGATTAGTAGCCCCTTTTTTAACATGGTCATATTCTTGTTACCTTTGAATAATCCAATAGTTTTAATTCATAACCTAAGGAAAAAATAAAAAATAATGGAGGTCCTTATGCTAAAAGGTGAAATTTTTGAATTTCAAGCTGAAACAAAAAAACTTTTAGATATAATTATAAATTCCATCTACACAAACAAAGAAATATTTTTACGGGAGCTTATCTCAAATGCATCTGACGCCCTGGATAAAGTGCGGTTTAAACTCACGCAAGGAGAAGATGTATATCAAAAAGAATTGCCCCTGGAGATAAGGATAACTACTGATGACAAAAATAAGATGCTCATTGTCAAGGATACGGGCATTGGAATGACCAAAGAAGAAATTATATCAAATTTAGGGACAATAGCCAAATCAGGGACAGAGGAATTTCTAAAACAAGTTTCATCAGAAAAGGATCAGGCCCAAGATATAATTGGTAAATTTGGGGTGGGTTTTTACTCTGTTTTTATGGTGGCAAAGGAAGTTGAGGTAAAGAGTAGGTCCTATGATCCAAAGGCTAAACCGGTTATCTGGAAGTCCGACGGAATGGGTGGTTTTGAAGTCCAAGACTTAGATGAAGACTTATCAAGGGGCACTGAAATAAGGGTGTATTTAAAGGACGATTCAACATATTTTTTGGGTAAAGAAAAATTAAAATCCATAATTAAGACCCATTCAAACTTCATTACCTTTCCCATCTATGTTGACGGAGAAAAGGTAAACACCATTCCAGCTTTGTGGAAGGAACCAAAATTTAAAATAAAGAAAGAACAATATAATGAATTTTACAAATTTCTCACCCACGACCCAGAAGATCCCCTTGATTATCTTCACATATCTGTAGATGCTCCAGTACAATTTAGCTCTATTGTATTTATACCTAAAAAATCCACTGTGGTGTTTGAAACTTATACAGACAATTATGGACTAGATTTGTACGTAAACAGAGTTCTTATTCAGAAGAAAAACAAAGAGCTTATACCAAACTACCTTGGATTCTTAAAAGGAGTGGTAGACAGTTCAGACCTACCATTAAATCTTTCCAGAGAGACCATTCAGGAAAATAGGGTTATTCAAAAGATAAATTCCACAATCACAAAGCAGGTCCTAAAAAAATTAGAGGATATCGCCCAAAATGACAAAGACAAATACAATATTTTTTGGAAAGAACATGGGAAAATATTTAAGCTTGGATATACAGATTTCCAAAACAGAGAACAATTTTCAAAACTAATTAGATTTAATTCATCCAGGGTAGAAGATGAAAATGAAGTTATTTCTTTAGATGAATACATATCAAATATGAAGGAAGATCAGGATGAAATATATTATATTTCTGGAAATGATAGAAAATCCATAGAAAACAGTCCATACTTAGAACCCTTTAAAGAAGCTGAAATTGAAGTTTTGTACCTCTATGAACCAATAGATGAATTCATCCTGCAGGCAATATCTGAATATAAAGGCAAAAAATTCAAACCTGTTGAACATGCTGACATAAATAAAATCAAAAAAGAGAAAAAAGAAGAGCAAGGGAAAGATTTAACAGAGATACAAAATCTTATAAAGCTGATGAAGGATGTATTAAAAGACAAGGTAATAGATGTGAGGACTACAAATAGGCTTACCCAGACTCCTGTTTGTTTGGTAAGTCCAGACGGCAAGTTGAGCTCCCAAATGCAAAAAATCATTCAACTTATAAACAAAGACACATCTATTCCCAAACAAATATTGGAAATAAACCCAGAAAGCGAACTAATAAAAGACCTATCCAAGATAGTATCAAATGGACCAAAAGACGATTTTATAGAGGAAATTATAAACCATCTCTATGATACTGCCCTTATACAAAATGGCTATCTACCAGATGTAAACGAACTTGCCAAACGCTCGTATAATATTTTAGATAAGGCAGGCAAATGGTATTTAAAAAAACTCACCTCAACTTCTTAAAATTTTTTGAAAAATCCAACCAAAAAGTTATGCTAAGGGTCACAAAATTCTGACCCTTAGCTGGACACTTTAATCTGGGACATACATGTCAATAGGCTTTATAAATACTTCAAAATCAATATCTTTAAGGGTGTCGTCTTTCTTTAGTATCTCCTCAATTTTTTTCCTAATTTCATCTTCTTTGCTGGCTGGGGCTTTTAAGGAGATATAGGCCCTTTCATTATTATAGCTAGCTGTTACATGGGGAAATTGGTCAACGAGACTTGCTACTATCTTTGCCTCCATATATCTATTTTCCAAAATCTTACGAGATAAATCAGTTGGTTGAAAACACGGCCTCTTAACTATCTGTTCTAACAAATCAACCACATCATCTACTTTTAACGTATCTATGTGAAAGACCACATCATATAATTTACAGTCATTAGTATCTATACCATAAAGTGCCAATGCCCATTTTCTGCGTTCATAATCGTCTTTTTTCAGTAATTTTCTTGCCTCATCTGCTGAGATATTGGCCCTTTTCATTTCCTCTTTAACCCTGTCTTCCAGATTAGCTATTATCCTTACCTTTACCACATGAGGAATTCCCTGCAAGAAAAAATGACCTGCAAGTCCATGATACACCACATTGTCTTTTCTTGCATGATTCAACAGGGCATATCTAATATAAGCGATATATCTTTCTTTACCGTAAGTAAACCTCTCTAAAACAGATGGAGCATCATGGAGGGCCCTGATTAATTTTACTTCAGGTATATTGAATTCCTTTGAGGCTTCAATAATTATATCCCTGGAGATACATTCATAGCCTAACCTCTGGGACAATTTCTCTGCAATTTCTTTTCCTTTGGAATAAGTTCCTCTGGATATAGTAACAACAGGCATAACCTTCCACCTCCTCCTCTTTAAAGTTATAGTGATAAATTATATAATAACTAATTTTCCTAAATTATCAAGGTAAAAAAATATAAAGACATCTATTTATTCATTTTCCTTCCATAGCCACTTATATCCATTAGTGTCCTTAATACATCTAAGATACCCTTTTTGGGTGATATCTTTTATTACATATTCCACGAAAGAGACATCTTTTCCCGTTATTTTACTGATTTTTTGGGACAACTCATAAACAGGATCCCTATCTTCTGATATTAAAGGAAATTCCTCAATAATATCATTTTTAAGTAGTTCGAATATCACTTCAGTCCTCATCATCCCTTCGAAATGAAACTTTTCTAACTCACTCAATTTTCCCTGTTTGTATTTTTCTTTAGTCTGTTCTTGCACTATTTTTAAATCATTTTCATATTTTTTTACAAAATTTTCAATATCTTGTGGGCCAAGGGAAGATGTGGCAACAATAGGCCTATTTGCATCGTAATCATCCCAATTATTTGACAGTATTTTAAGGTCATATTTGTCTATGTCTTCTCTAATGGTTGTACCTGGAAAAGGAGCCAGCATGTGATAGCCATATTCAATGCCTAACTCCTCAAGCTCCTTGGCCAATTTTTCCGTATCCCTGAGGGTTTCATAACTCTCCCCTGGAAGTCCCACAATAAAAGATGCCAAACACCTCATCCCTACATCTTTGCAAATCCTTGCTGCCTCTTTTACTTGGGAAATTTTTATTCTCTTTCTAATTCTTTTAAGCATTTCTTCATTTCCAGATTCAACTCCAAAACTAACGGTATCACACCCAGCATCTTTCATGGCCAAAAGAAGTTCCCTATCAACTGAATCTACCCTTACAAAGGCGCTCCACGAAAATTCTAAACCTCTTTTTTTAATTTCCCCACACAGATCTTTCACCCGTGGTTTATTGGACGTAAAAAAATCATCTGCAAAATTGATCCTGGAAAACCCCAGGGATATGAGATACTCAATCTCTGATACCACACTTCCAATAGGCCTATACCTGGGTTTTAATCCAAGCAACCTTCTACCCTGACAAAATATGCATTTGTTGGGACATCCCCTACTGGTTGTAATACTAACAGGAAAGCCCAGAGCCAAATATTTTGATAAAGGAAGTAGATGTCTGGCCGGTAAGGGAAGCTTTGATAAATCAGGTATAAGCTCCCTTTTAGGTGTGATATTTATACTGTCATCTTCATTTCTAAACGCTATTCCCTTAATATTTTTCCAATTTTTTTTGTTTTTTATATCTGGAATAAGTTCTTTTAGAGTGAGTTCACCTTCTCCAACAACTATTAAGTCAATGTGAGGGTATAAATTCAAAGTATCTTTTACATCAAAGGATACATGGGGGCCACCCATCATGGTGATTACATCTGGAGCTAGTTTCTTCACTTCTTTTAAAATTTTTTGGGCAAATAAAAAATTCATGGTCACTGAAGTTGCGCCTACTACATCTGGATTAAATCTCTTCACAAACCTCTCAATTTTCTCATGGGTATATTTTTGCACAATAAAATCCCATATTTCTACATCAACCCCAATCTCTTCTAAGGTTGCTGCAACATATGAAATTCCAAGGGGTGGTGATGGATATTCTTCTAACGGGTAGGGAGGACATATTAGTGCTACTTTCATAACCTTCTCCTAAATTTCATATTCAGCTAAAAAACATGTATTATCTTCTAGAGGTTGTCCAGTGATAAATAATTTTTCTACATCCCCCATACCTTTATTTTTTTGCCATCCACTGTCTTTTCCATCTCAAATATCTTTTCATCCCAGGATATATCTTTTCTTTTGTCAAAAATAACTAAATGCCCTTCAAGGGCACTGCACTTGTCCATGTAGTCTTTGGTCTGCTTGAGTCCTTCTGCTACTACCTTGTCCAAACTTTTACGTAATATCTTTAGTTCTATCACTATTTTTTGCACATTATTATCTTTGGTTGGCCATACAACTAATAGGTCTGTGCGTCTTTTTCCAAGACCATATTCTCTGTATATTCTACCTCCACTATTTACTATCCTCTGTAAAAATGCCTGCAAAAGAAGCTGAGGGCCTGCCTCTTTGTAGTCAAATCTCTCAATCCAGGATTCACTGTGCTCTCTGAAAAACTCCTGAAAAGCGCGCATGAGTTTATCCATGTCAAGAGAGCCATCTTCCCTCACATACCATGCAGCCTCCTGGGTGATGGTAAGCTGGGTGGAAAATGTAAGTTCCCTTGGTATCACCTCTTGATATATCTTATTGGATATCCTGAGACTGGGATGGGTCTTTATAAGACCTAAATCTCTTACATACAGGATGTCATCAACTGGGATATCCTCTGGCTCTTCTTCCCCCATTAGAATCCTCTCAATTACCTTTTTAACCCGCTCTTCCCTCAATTTATCAGCAAGCTGGTCAATATGGGTATATCTCTCTATTATTATCTTTTCTTTTGCCTGTTCTATTATGTCTTTTGTTATTTTTTTGGACCTATCTCTACTCTGCTTAATCTCAAAACAGGCCACATACCCCAGGGCATTCACAAGCCATGGCTGACCTTCTGTTAACTCCCACACATAATCAATCACCCCATCTTCAAATTCCTGACCTGTTTCCTCAGTGTGTTGAGAATAGAGGATACTTATCTCCCTTTTATCAAAATCCCCAAGGTGAAGGGATTCTGCTTTAATATTAAAAGCACTACCACCTGTAATTACTTCTTTTTGTTGACTTGAATGAATACGATAGTCCCTTACATCCCTAACACCACAAAGTATTATACTCTGAGGAAAGGTCTTTGGCCTGTCAGTATACCCGGCTCTTAGTTGTCTTAAAACACTTATAAGTGTATCACCTATTAAGCTATCTATTTCATCAATCATCAGGACAACTGGTTTTTGACTATGGAGACAATATTTTCTAAGGGCTTCTTTTAAGATTGTATGGGGACCAAATCTCAAGATATCCATTCTCTGTTTTACTAAAAAATCATCCCCAATTATATCTTCTATTTTTGTACTCAGCTCATATAAAATGGCATCCATTGCTTCATACACATTTTCCCTTGCTGCCTGGGCCACTTCAACATTAATATAAATAGAGTTATATTTCCCCTGATTGTTTAAATACTCCATTAATGCAAGCAAACAACTGGTCTTTCCTGTTTGCCTTGGTGCATGTAATACAAAATATTTTTTTTGGTCTATGAGCATCAATACTTCTTCCAATTCCAGCCTCTCAAGGGGTGGGAGACAATAGTGCTCATCACACCTAACAGGTCCTGCTGTATTAAAATATCTCATAAAGCCCTTTTTTTTGTTAAACATTTCCTTACGTTATAAAAGTCCCATCTTTTCTTCTAATTCTTGAATCTTCTTCTCTATATAGTCCCTTTCTTCAGGCTTTAAATCCTTTTTTTCAAGCATTTTTCTAAGGCCAATTAAGGTCATCTCCTCTCTGTATTCCCTACAAGTATACTTTGGAGACTGATTTTTTTGAATTTTCTCGTCCATATTTCTACACCTTTTTCTTTGTGTTTAACATATGACCAATTTAGACCAATTATTTTTGTTGTTTGATACACTTGAGTTAAAAAAAGTAAATGACAGCTCTGAAAATATCAAGGGATTTCATTTTTACAACTCTTTTTATAAAGTAAGTCCACAATATGTTTATATCAATCCCAAAAACACCATTTTTTAGTTGTTGATATTATACGTAGAAAAGATTAAGATTCTCTCTTTAAATTTCTCTTTGAGATCAAGGAAGTTGCCTTGTTTTTTCCACCAAATATAAAGAAAATAATCTTACACAATTTAGACAAAGACCTGACTATTACAAAGTCAGGGGTAGGGAGCCAGTGTTATCTGGCAAATCTTTTTTATAAAAAGGGAAAAGATGTCGTTGTAATATTTCCAGATGAATCATACCTAAAGACCTTTTCTGCTCTTATAAAGATCTTTAGCCCAAAAACAAAAAATAGCTTCTGGGAAGAAAGTTTTATAGAACTTGGTAGGTTTGACCCAAATACCCAGGATAAAAAAAATTGGGCAAAGAGATGGGCAGCTCTATTTAAACTCGTTGAAGGCCCAACACCTAAAATAATAGCTTGCACTGCGGATAATCTCCTCCCTTTTTGGCCTCCACCAGAAATTATCAAGGACAATTACTTCTTTATCTCTGTTGGTGATTCTATACTTTATGATGAACTTATAGAAATACTTACCCAATTTGGCTATAATAGAACAAAACTAACCACAAACCTGGGAGAATTTTCTGTAAGAGGAGATGTAATAGACGTATATGCGCCAGGATATTCACGGCCTGTAAGGATAGAACTTTTTGGGGATCTGGTTGAAGGGATACGCACATTTGATCCCCTGTCCCAACGCTCAAAAAACGCACTAGACCATGTAGTTCTTTTACCTCTCACTCCAGTTATTTCTGATGATAAATTAATAAAAGAGGCCAAAGATATATGGCACTACCTTTGGAAGACGGGACTGCTCAGCAAAAAGGCCATTTCTGTTTTTGAAGATTCAATTAGTCTTGAAGAGAATAATATCCTTCCAGGTTTGTTTTATAAAGAAGCTACATCACTCACTAACTATCTACCAGAAAATACAATATTTTTTTTAGTAGAGCCAGAGATGCTCAGGCGGACATTAGATGATAGCGAAGCTATATGGAAAAACTTTTTTGAGCAACTACACCAAAATAAAGGGGTGAGAATTCCCTACGACAAGGCTTTTAATACGGCTTCTCAAGCCAAATCCCTTTGGGTTGAAGGAAAAAAGGTGATATTTGATCCCCTTGCAAGTAAAGAAACAGCAACCCTGCAATTACCAGAACAAAAATACTTTTCATTTTCTGACCTTTTTTGGCGTCCTGAAGACAAAAAACGGCCTATTTCCACATTAATTTCTGCCTTAAAAGAGTGGTCTAAAACAAAAAATCAGGTAGTACTCACCTTTAGGAGCGAAAAAGCAAAAAATAAATTTTTTAATATAATCAATGAAAGGAAATCAGCAGATGAGACTGCTTTATTTGACATTTATGAAAAGTTCCATCCAGATAAAAAGGGTATATTTGTAACTATATCTCCTCTCTCAATTGGCCTTTCCCTTGAATGGAATCATGTGATGTTTTTATCTGAATCTATTTTTCTCCCAGCAAAATCAAAGGCTCCATCAGCAAAAATCCAAAAAAAATTTAAGGGAATATCAGATGTAGATGAGATCAAGCCAGGAGATTTTCTCGTTCACAGGGACTATGGAATAGGCCAATTCCTTGGGCTCACTCGCCTTCAGGTAAATGATATTGGAAACGATTACTTAGAACTTATGTATGCAGATTCCAACAAACTCTACGTCCCAGTGGATAAATTAAACCTTATCCAGAAATACAAAGGGCCTGATGGTGTAGTTCCAACTCTAGACAGGCTGGGCTCAACTAGTTGGGCAAAGACCAGGGAGAAGGTAAAAAAGGCAATTGAGACCATTGCCCACGATATTGTAAAAATGTATGCATACAGGAAAGTGATTAAGGGGTTTAAATATCCCCCAGTGGATGAAGATTATAGAGAGTTTGAAGCCACTTTCCCATTTGAAGAGACACCTGATCAAGAAAAGGCCATTTTGGATGTATTAAAGGACATGGAAAAAGATGAGCCAATGGACAGGTTAATATGCGGAGATGTGGGGTTTGGAAAGACGGAAATTGCCATGCGGGCAGCGTATAGGGC
>Ga0256842_1002074_pt1 | contig 14922 bp, 14 predicted proteins | sample 4559240metaG_FD_185973 | JGI IMG/M metagenome (GOLD analysis project Ga0256842, IMG submission 185973) | Hydrothermal vent microbial communities from Guaymas Basin, Mexico - 4559-240 | ecosystem: Environmental > Aquatic > Marine > Hydrothermal vents | place: Mexico: Guaymas Basin | collected...
GAATCTGTAATTTATTTGATCACATCTAAATGATATGAGACGCCAAAAAATATTCTTATTTCTATACACTTTTTTTCTGATATTTTCTGATTTAATTGGTTATTACGCATCGCTTTTGATAGGTTTTTTCCTACGAAAATTTCTGTTTCCATACATAATTCCTAACTCACCTTTATTTGATCATCCTCTTTTATTTTATCTATCCTTATGGTGGATACCTGTTTGTTTTATCTCTTTTATGGCCATTGAAGGGGTTTATACCAAAAAATTATCCTTATGGGAGGAATTAAAGAGAACATGGAAAGCCATTTTAATTGCATCAGTTGTTATATTATCTGCAATTACTTTACAAAAACTGGGATATAGAGTTTCAAGACTTGTTTTGATATCCTCCTTTTGTTTCAACTTTTTAATAATACCCTTAATGAGGTTCGTGACAAAACGAATTCTATGTTCAATCTTACCCATTCAAGAAAAGGTAATCATTCTGGGTGCAGGCCAAGCTGGCCAGGCAGTCGCGAAAGGGTTTATAAAAGATAAATATTTTTACTATAATAATTTGGGTTTTTTAGATGATTATAAAAAAGGCGAAATAGACATTGAAGGAAGAAAATATCCAATCTTAGGGAAGATTGATAGACTTTTTGAAATAGCGGACAAAGAAGATATACACACGGCTATTTTGGCAATGCCCTCTATTGGTAGTGAAAGGATAAAACAACTTTTTACGAAGATTAGACACCATATACCTAATGTTTTAATTGTGCCAGAACTCCAGGGCATCTCATTGATAACATGTGAACTAGATTATCTTTTTTATGAAGAAATATTTTTGCTTCACACAAAAAATAATCTAGCTGACCCAATAAATCGTGCATTAAAAAGAATCTCTGAATTTTTTCTCATAATCCCCATTTTAATAGTGAGCATTCCAGTTATGTTATTGATCGCAATAACTATAAAATTAACTTCTGCTGGTCCAATAATATATACACAAAAGCGTATTGGTCGAAATGGAAGGCCTTTTAAGATTTATAAGTTTAGAACAATGTATAAGGATGCAGAGAAAAGACTAAAAAATATTCTTGAAAGTAATCCACAAGCAAGAAAAGAATGGGAAGCCAATTTTAAGCTAAAAAATGACCCCAGAATTACTAAAATAGGGTCTTTTTTAAGAAAGACTTCTTTGGACGAACTCCCTCAACTCTTCAATGTTATCAAAGGAGAGATGAGTTTAGTTGGACCAAGACCTGTTACAGATATAGAATTAAAAAAATATTATAAGGAAGATGCACAATTTTATAAAATGGTGCGGCCAGGAATCACAGGTCTCTGGCAAATTAGTGGTAGAAGTAACACATCATATGAACAGAGAAAAAAGCTAGACGTGTGGTATATTCAAAATTGGTGTATCTGGCTTGATATTCTAATACTGCTGCAAACGGTTAAAGCTGTGATAAAAAAAGATGGAGCATTTTAAAAAAGATAATAAGTTTAGGATGAAAATCTAATGAATGGAAATATTGCTATTGTTCATGAATGGCTAACTACCATAGCAGGCTCTGAAAAGGTTCTAGAAGCAATTTATGAAATATATCCTGCCCCAATATATACTCTCGTAGCGGACAAAGACAGTATAAAAGATACTCTTCTTGAAAATGCAAAAATTATTACTTCCTTTATTCAAAATCTTCCATGGGCGAAAAAAAGGTACAGGATGTATTTACCCCTTTTCCCCCTGGCAATAGAACAATTTGATCTATCTCATTATAATGTGATAATTTCAAGTAATACGTGCGTTGCCAAAGGAATCCTCACCAATTCAAAACAGCTCCACATTTGTTATTGCCATACACCAATTAGATATGCATGGGATATGTACTACCAATACTTAAAAGAAGAAGGACTAACTAAAGGTATAAAGGGATTAATAGCCAAAATAATCCTGCACTATATGAGGATTTGGGACGTAACTACTGTAAATAGGGTTGATTTTTTTATTGCCAACTCAAAATATGTGGCTAGAAGGATAAAAAGGACTTATAGAAGAGAGGCTACTGTAATTTATCCACCAGTAGATGTTGAAAGATTTCATTTACACACGAATAAAGAAGATTATTACTTAATTGTATCTCGCATGGTACCTTATAAAAAAGTTGATGTGGTGGTAAAAGCCTTTACCCAAATAAAACACAAAAAGCTTATTGTAATAGGTGATGGTCCGGATTTAAAAAAAATACAAAAACTTGCCGGGGAAAATGTAAAATTTTTGGGTTATCAACCATTTGAAATTGTAAAAAAGTTCATGGAGCGCGCTAAGGCCTTTGTCTTTGCTGGGGAAGAAGATTTTGGTATCGTCCTGGTAGAGGCTCAGGCATGTGGAACACCTGTAATCTGCTATGGGAAAGGAGGAGCTCCTGAAAGTGTTATTGATGGAAAAACAGGAATTTTTTTCAATGAACAGAACATAAAGGGTGTAATTGATGCTATAAGATATTTTGAAAAAACAAAAGATAAATTTGACCCCAAAATAATTCGTGAAAACGCTCAACGATTCAGCAAAGAAAAATTTAAAGAAAAATTTAAAAAATTTGTGGAACAAAAGCTAAATGAATATACCATATAGTGACCGCACAAATACCTTACTTTCAATTCATGAGTACATCTCTCTAACTTTTAGCCAACTCTTTAACAACCGATGAGTAATTTTTGGTTTCCTCTAGGTCAAATTATAGCAAAATTTGTTATGTTTGCTTTTTATATTCTTCTACCGCGGCTTATAGGTCTAGAGGAGTACGGACGATTTGCCTATACCCAAGCCTTTTGTTTTATCATTGCCCAACCAATTATAGAATTGGGCTTGGATATGGTTATAACAAAATGGGTAAGTAGAGGTGCAGAGGATGTCGTAAACAAAGCCTTTTTTATACGAATTATCAGCAGCTTACTAGCAAGTATCGTAATTTGTATTGCTTCACTAATTTTTAAAACACATCTTCTCCTTACTTTAATCTTTACTCTTTATCTAATAGTTATGACCTTTAACAACACAATTTTTGCTTTTTTTCGAGGAAAACAAAAATTTATTTATGAAGCTTTTCTCTCCCCTGCAAATAAGATGTTGGCCTTAATTTCATTAATTATTCTCTCTAATCTTTTTTACTTAAAATCTGCTCTTACAGGTGCATGGGCACTTCTTTTCTCAGCTCTTTTAACATGGGGAGTAGGACTGTCTCTTCTAAAAAAACATTACCATTCCCAACCAACAACTATAAGCCCATCTTATAAGGTACTTTTAAAGGAAGGAATCACTTTGTTTTTAACTGCAATTCTTTGGATGCTTTATTTTAGAATAGATACTTTAATGTTAGGATTAATGGTTAATACTAAAGAGGTTGGCTGGTATAGTACAGCATACAAATTGATGGAAGGCAGTTTTATAATCCCTGCAACAATAATGGCTTTATGTTACCCTAATTTATCAAAGCAAAAAAATTTTATCTCTATTTTTCCCAAAATCCTCTTTATAATGATATCTCTTGGCATATTATGCTCTAGTTTAATATACTTTTTATCGCATCCTCTTATTACCATCTTATATGGGGAAAGATTCCAAAGATCAATAGAACTTCTAAAAATTTTAGCTTTTGCTGTCATACCTGTATTTATTGGACACCTTACCACCCAATCTTTAATAGCCTTAGATAAAAGCAAACTATATCTATACATTACTCTACTTGCCACATTATTAAATATTATATTAAACTACTTTTTTATACATTTATGGCAAGCAGTTGGAGCTGCTTATGCTAGCATAATTACAGAAATATTTGTTACAGTATTTACAGGAGGATATGTATGGATAAATGTGAAAGAGTTGAACCTAAAATAGGTATTAATGCTTCTTTTACGCATGATCAACCTACTGGTCTTGGAATTTATACTTATGAGATAACTAAAGAACTTTTAAAAAAAAATTTAGATATTGTTGTATATACTTCTTCCCATAATCTTAAAAAAGAATATCCTCACAATGTTCATCTAATAAATAGTATAACTTCTCCTCATAAAAGATTTAAAGGCCATTTAGCAAGGATAATATGGGAACAATTTTGTCTTCCCTTTTATTACAGAAAACACAAATTATTATCTCTTTATAATCCTGTACCAGAAGGCATTTTATATCCATGCTTCAATCAAATTATAACTGTTCACGATATACTTCCTCTGCTATATCCTCATATTTATCCCAGAATGAAATACTATTCTCGATTTTTACTTCCATGGCTTTTAAAATATTCACCAATTATTATCTGCGTTTCTGAAAGCACCAAAAAAGATATTATAAATGCATATAATCTTAAAGGGAAAAATATACATGTAATTTATGAGGGTTGTAGATTAAAAGACGTCCCTAAAAAAGGAAGACAAATAAAGAAAGAATACAATATAAAAAATTACATTTTTTATGTAGGAGATATGAGACCATACAAAAATCTCAAAAGAGCTCTAGAAGCCTTCTCTAGAGTACCGATAAAAGACTTATATTTTATTATTGGTGGCAAAAAAGATACGAAATTTTATCCTGAATTAAAAGAAAAGGTAAAAAATTTGGGTTTATGTGATAGGGTAATATTTACTGACTATATAAAAGATGAAGATCTTCCTTTTTTCTACAAAGAAGCGTCTTTATTTGTCTTCCCCTCTCTTTATGAAGGATTTGGGCTGCCTCCTTTAGAATCCATGGCTTGTGGGTGCCCGGTGTTAGTTTCTAACGCTGCTTCATTGCCAGAAGTTTGTGGTGATGCGGCTTATTACGTGGATCCTTACAATGTTGACAGCATAGCTGAAGGGATTTACAAAGTTATGACAGATAAGGATTTAAAACAAAAGCTTATTCAAAAGGGCAGGAAAAGAGTTAAATTATTTAGCTGGGAAAAAACAGCTCAACAAGTTTTAGAAATTTTATGGGATACTAACTAACGAAAGAAAACCCCATTAATGTCCCCATTGTTTTTTGGCGTGTGGACGTATGCCAAAAATAAAAAGGACTTTGTGGTGATGCTAAAGGACTATTATCAACTCAGGGGTTGGAAACTCTAATAGAGCTTTTTATGGGAGGATAAAACATTGATTTTAAAAAAAATAAGGCAAAATCCTTCGCTTTCTCTTATTTTAATTTTTGGAATAGTGAGTTTACTTGGAGACATGACATATGAAGGTGCCAGGGGTGTTGTTGGTCCATATATGGCCAGCCTTGGTGCAAGTGCTGCAATTGTGGGATTTATTTCAGGCCTTGGTGAGTTCCTTGGATACGGCCTAAGACTTATATCAGGTTATTTAACAGATAAAACCAATCTTGTATGGACGTTTACTATTTTAGGCTATTTGATGATTTTTTCTATCCCTTTGCTTGGCATCTCAAATTCATGGCAGATTGCAGCTATGTTCATTGTGTTAGAGAGGATAGGGAAGGCCGTGCGTACCCCTGCAAGGGATGTTATCCTCTCTCATGCCACAAAAAAAATTGGGAGGGGATTTGGCTTTGGAATCCATGAAGCAATGGACCAGATTGGGGCAATAATAGGACCTCTTTTATTTGGATTATTCTTATATGTTGGGCTTGGCTATAAAAAGGGATTTTTAATGCTCATATTCCCCTGTATTATTATGGTTATTGCCCTTTTTGTTGCAAAACACATTGTTAAAGATCCAAAGCTGCTGGAAAAAGACTTAAGTGATAATAAAATAAAACAAGATATTCCGTCTATATTTTGGATATATGTTGTTTTTAGCGCTACTAGTGTAATGGGCTTTGTGAATTTTCAGATAATATCTTATCATTTTAAGGTCCAGCATATATTAAGTGATTCATCTATCCCTGTTATATATGCACTAGCAATGGGAATTGATGCAATCTTTGCACTAATAATAGGCAGGATATATGATAAATTCGGACTAAAAACAGTGCTTATTATACCATTTGTTAATTTACTTATTCCGTTTTTTGTGTTTACGAAAAGTATAAATTTTTTAATTTTAGGAATTATTATCTGGGGTATGGTCATGGGTATGTATGAGACTGTTATGAGGGCTTCTATCGCAGATATTATTCCAATAGATAAGAGAGGATATTCATATGGTATTTTTAATACAGTGTTTGGCCTGTCCTATTTTTTGGGGAGTTTCATAGTTGGATTTTTGTACACATTAAATTTATTTTATGTGATAAGTTATGTGATAATTATGTCTATAATGTCTCTATTAATTGGACTAAAGTTGATCAAATAGCTAAATTACCATGAAAATACCAGTTTTTTTATTGAGAATTGATGAATATAACGAGACTTTAGAATATGCATTATATGATGTTTTAAATGATTTTGATATTAAATGTAGTAATATTTTAATTAAGCCAAATTTTATTGCACCAAAGAATTTTGAGATAAGTTGTACAAATCCGTATATTATATATTATTTAAGCAAAATATTTTTAAGGCAGGGATGTGATGTATTTATTGGGGATTCTCCAGCCTTTGGGTCTGCTAAGAATATAGCCAAAATAACAGGGTTGTATGACCTTGTAAAAGATTTGCCTGTAAAAATTATTGATTTTAATAAAACAAAATATAAGGGATTTTATTATCCCTTGGCAAAGGAAATACAGGATGTAGATTTAGTTATAAATGTAAGCAAATTAAAGGCACATGGACAAATGGGACTTAGTCTTTGTGTAAAAAATTATTTTGGACTTGTAGTTGGATTTAATAAATTATTAGCACATATAAGATATGGCAAGGATCACAATATATTTTCAGACTTAATTTTAAAAATTTTAGATTATATCCCAAGATCCATTAATATAGTAGATGGAATATTTGCAATGGAGAAAACAGGTCCTTTAGATGGAGTAAGGAAAAAATTAAATCTTGTTGCTGTATCAGATAATCCTGTTGCACTTGATACAGCCATATACAATTTAATAGGTGTAGATATCAATTCAATACCTCTTTACAAAAGGGCTCTATTAAAGAATTTATACGGTTCAAAAATTGAGCATATAGATTTAATAAGAGACAATAGTTTTAATTCAAAAGTGGGATTTCAATATCCTAAAGAATTAAAGGACATAAGCTTTAGACCAGATAGGGTGTTTTTATCTTTTGTTAAAAGATTTTATATGGGTCTGTTTAAATAATATCTATTGGGGGAATTATTACAAAAAATGGATGTTAAAGTATTAAATATGATTTTTAATTCCATATAGAAAATATCCGCCAAATATTATTAGGAAAAGGCCACATAATTTAATTATAGCATGGTAAGTGGAATCTTTCATTATTCTTTTGCCTTTACTAATCCCAAAAGATACTAGAGAATACCATGCTAAGTCTGCCAATATATGACCTGTAAAAAATATAGTTACACCAATTATTTTAAATTTTATTGCAGTCATCAAATACCCCATACCAATTGTTGCCCACCAGAGTATCCAATATGGATTTGCAAGACTAACTACTGCTCCTGCAATTATAGATGATTTATAAAGTAATTTTTCGTTATTTTTTATCTGTTTTGCATCTAGTGTTAAATTCTTTGCGGATTTTATCATATCATAACCCATATATATGAGCATTGACCCACCAACAATACTTACTAACAGGATAAAGGTCGAAGATTTTAAAATTGGGGATAGACCAAGTAAAATAGATATAACAAGTATAAGCTCCAATATCCCATGTCCAAGCACAAGAATAGGGCCTTCCCAAAAGCCCTTTTTAGCAGAGTTTGCAATAGTAACAGTTAAAAGCGGTCCAGGCATCATTGCCCCAGATAGGGTGATTACAAAAGATGTAAAAAAAAGAGTTGGCAGATCAAACATCTTTATCCTCTCATTTTTTGAGCTCACAAGGGATGAGAGTAAAGACTCCAAGTAAAATGGTAGCCAAGTAAGTTATGCTACTACCTCTCTATCCCTTATCCCCAGAAAGTACAGTATTGCATCTAGGCCTACGTTTGTTAAGGACTGTTTTGCCCCTTCCCTTACAATTGGTTTAGCCCTAAAAGCAATGCCAAGCCCTGCTAAATTTAACATTGGAAGGTCATTTGCGCCATCTCCAACTGCTATTACCTGCTCCAGGGATATGTTTTCTAACCTGGCAAGCTTTTTTAAAATCTCAGCTTTTTTTTCACCGTCAATTATGTCTCCTACGACCTTCCCTGTTAACACATTGTCTTTTATTTCAAGCTCATTTGCAAATACATAATCTATGTTCAATCTTTTCTTTAAGTATTCTCCAAAAAATGTAAAACCACCTGAAATTATCGCAATTTTATAGCCAAGTATCTTTAGATTTTTAATTAGTTTTAATGCTCCATCTGTTAGGGGCAAATTTTTTGCTACATCAAAAAGAACTGATGCTTCTAACCCTTTTAGCAGGGCAACCCGCCTTTTTAGACTCTCTTTAAAGTCAAGTTCTCCGTGCATTGCCCTCTCTGTAATTCTTTTGACCTCTTCATATACCCCTTTTCTCTTAGCAAGCTCGTCAATAACCTCTGTTTGGATCAAAGTAGAATCCATATCAAAGGCAATAAGTCTTCTATGACGTCTATAGGGAGTATCTTCCTGTATCCCTAAGTCAATATCTCCCTTTTGTGATAGAATTAAAAATTCTCGCCTGATTTTTTCTAAATCAAGCCCTTTTCCCTCAAGTGTTATTTCTATACAACTAACACCCTCATTTTCAGCGCTATTTAATTTGGGTTTAGATAATCTTTCAATGGAAATTACATTCACATCATCCTTAAGGATCAGGTCTATAAGTGAGTGGAGATGGTTTGAGGTAAGGTTTTTTGCAAGTGCTGTTATAATATATCTTTTTTTAAATGAGTCATTTAGTGGGTAATTTTTATCAAAATCTATCTTTTCAAAGGTTACATGGAGATTTAATTTGTGACAGGTATATAATACTTCTTTAAAAAAGTCGTCTATTAGGATGTTTGACGGGAGTTTGATTAAGATTTCCACTGACAATGTCTTATATATTACTGCCTGGTTTATATCTAGGACCTCACCCTTAAAAAGGTTAAGGGTTTTTGTGATGTGTTTTAGCTTGCTTGGTGCATCTTTGCCGTTTATATTGATAAGATATGTATTTGACATTTATTTTATTTAGATTAATTAAGTTTATAACAAATTCAATTAATTTGTATAAAATTGTTTGCTTTTTTGCAAGTTATAAAACAGGAGGTTATTGTTATGGAAATATTAGTGCTTTATTATTCCAAAACTGGTAACACAAAAAAATTGGCAGAGGCTATTGCTAAGGGTGTGGAAGAGGTTGATGGAGTTAAGGCGAATTTAAGATCAACACAAGAGGTAACAAAAGAAGACTTTTTAAATGCAGCCGGTGTAATTGCTGGTTCTCCAGTATATTTTGGTGTCATGGCTAGTGATTTAAAGAGGGTATTTGATGAATTTGTATCTATTAGAAAAAAGATGGAAAACAAAATAGGTGCTGCTTTTGCTACATCTGGAGACTTAACAGGTGGAAAAGAGACTACAATGATGTCTATTATACAGGCAATGCTCATCTATGGAATGATAATTGTTGGAGATCCCATGAGTGCAACTGGACACTATGGTGTTGCTTGTGTTGGGGCACCTGATGAAAAATCCGTGGAAAATGGGAAAAAACTCGGGAAAAGGGTTGCAGAACTTGCAAAAAAGATAGCATAAATTGGAGTCTTGAATTATGGATATTTGCATTGTTGGAACAGGTTACGTTGGGCTGGTTACAGCTGCATGTTTTGCTGAGACAGGCAATAATGTAATTTGTGTGGATATTAATGAAGATGTTATTAATAAATTGAAGCAAGGCCAGGTGCATATTTTTGAACCTGGCCTGGAAGATCTGGTTCAAAGAAATCTAAAACAAGGAAGGCTTCAGTTTACAACTCAGATTAAAGAAGGAATTGATAAAGGGCTGTTTATCTTTATATGTGTTGGTACCCCTCCAAAAGAAGATGGCAGTTGTGACATGAGGTATGTGGAAGGGGTGGCACGGGATATAGGTAGATATATCAATGAATACAGAATAGTTGTAAACAAATCTACTGTACCAGTTGGTACTGCAGATAGGGTTAGGGCTATAATTTCAAAGGAAATAGAAAAAAGGGGAGTAAATGTTGAGTTTGATGTGGTATCAAATCCTGAATTTTTAAAAGAAGGGGATGCAGTTTCTGATTTCATGAAACCAGATAGAATTATTGTTGGTACTGATAATGTAAGGACCGCAGAATTACTTAAGGCCCTGTATGCTCCCTTTGCCCGTTCCAGAGAAAAGCTAATTGTAATGGGTATTAGAAGTGCTGAGATGACAAAATACGCAGCCAATGCCATGCTTGCAACCAAAATTTCCTTTATAAATGAAATTGCGAATATTTGTGAACAAGTTGGTGCAGATGTATCTGATGTTAGGCTTGGAATTGGGGCTGATCATAGGATTGGCTATCACTTTATATATCCAGGAGTTGGCTATGGAGGCTCCTGTTTTCCCAAAGATGTAAAGGCATTAATCAACACTGCTAAGCAGATTGGATATGACCCAAAGCTCCTATGTTCAGTGCATTTGGTTAATGAAGAGCAAAAGAGGGTACTGGCCAAAAAGGTGGAAAAATTTTTTTCTAACAGAGGTGGAGTTAAAGGAAAGACCATTGCTATCTGGGGAGTCGCATTTAAGGCCAATACCGATGATATTAGGGAATCCTCAGCAATAACTATAATTGAGTACTTGACAGAAAAAGGGATGAGGATAAGGGCCTTTGACCCAAAGGCCAATAACAGGGCAAGGGAATATTTTAAAGAAAATCCCCTTGTTGAGATAGTAGATGGGGAATACATTGCCCTTGAGGGCGCTGACTGTCTTGGGGTTGTCACAGAGTGGAATCAGTTTAGAAATCCAGATTTTGCACGTATTAAAAAACTATTGAAATATCCTGTTATTTTTGACGGCAGAAATCTCTATAATCCTAAACTGGTCAAAGAATTTGGATTTGAATATTACGGAATTGGAAGAGGATAATTTTTAGGGGACATAATGTCCCCTTTGTTAAAAGTCCAGAGGGAGCTTACCTGTCCACTTTCTTATCTGCAATTCATAGAGTACAGCCCTCTCATATTCAAGGTTTAGCATAAGAGATGCACCTTCTCCCTGGTCGAACTGATCATCTAAGAACTGGGTCTCTTCCCAAAAATCTAAAAGCTCTTCTGTAGGTAAGTTTTTTATTTGTTCCATGAGGGTGTTATCCACCAGATATGGAAAACAATTTGCCATCAATTCCTCCTCATCCATTATTATTAGTTGATGAACTTGCAGGAATTATTAAAAACTTTTTTCAAAAAAGCAATATTTAAATTTTAATTAAATATATTTGGTAGTTATTGAAAGTTTGAGTAAAAATACATAAGATAGCATTTGTGAGAGGACAAAAAAATTATGGAGTCAAAGTATGGATCTTAGAAAAAAGATACTTATTATAAAAGAATTTGATTTTCGTAATATAGTTAGTAATTTTAAGGAGTTCATGAAGTCAATAATTCTTTCTATCCAAAAAAATAAATGTGGTGTTAGGGCAGCGGCGCTAACATATGTAACTACGCTGTCAATTGTGCCTTTTTTGGCCATTGCTTTTTCTATTTCTAAAGGTCTTGGTTTCCATCACACAGAATTTATCCATAATTTTTTATTAAAGATTACCGCAGGTAGAGAGGATGTGGTCAGCAATATACTATCATATATAAATAATACAAATGCTGGGAAGCTAGGAGGATTAGGGGTTGTTACACTACTTGCAGTGGTAGTGTCATTAATAGGTACTATTGAGGATACCCTAAACACAATATTTGAGATCCCAAAAAATCGTTCATTAAAGGAAAAAATAACAAGCTATTTCTCAATTACGCTTTTATTTCCAATTTTAATGATTGTGATAGCTACTTATTCTTCTTCACTCATAAATATTCCCCTTATAAAAAAATTTCTATCCTATTCTTTAATTTCATATGTATATCTTTTTTTATTGAAAATTGTACCCTTTTTGATGGTATGGTTTTCTATTTTTATAATTTTTTATTACATTCCAAATGGAAAAATTGATACCTGGAGTATTTTAGTGGGATCATTTTTTTCAACTCTATTGTGGGAAATATCCAGATACATATTTATTAATTATCAACCATTTAATCCAAAATACAACGCAATCTATGGTAGTTTTGCAAAAGTATTACTGGTGTTGTTATGGTTATATTTCTCATGGTTTATGTTGCTTATTGGAGCTGTTATAGCATATGAGTTAAAATCAATAAAATATGGACGATTTAATGTTAGAGAGAAATTGGGAAGCTTTAATATAGCCCTAAAAGAATTTATATTTTTAAAAATCATATGTTATATGATTAAAATTTTTAAAAAAGGAGATGGAGTTGTCACCCTGGAAGAATTATCCAATGTTACTAAATTGCCAATATTTATTGTATTGGAATTTATAGAGGCTCTTAAAAGCTTGGGGTTTATTGTCCCAGTAGAAGATGAGAAAAAGGCATTTATAATAGCTGCAGATTTTGATAGATGTACTTTGGATGAGTTTTTAAGAATAATAAGGAGCTATGATGATGTGGATCTCCAGAAAATCAAGGGAGTAGATGGTTACAGAGCCCTTAACTATCTCTACTCCCTTGATAAAAATATCCCCTTAGCTCAAGTAGTTATAGATTAAAGAGATGAGGGTATTTTAATATAAGATAAGTAAATGCACAGATCACTAGGCTATGGGTAATTTTTTGTTTTTGTATTAAATCAGTAACTTGAGTTAGGGGTATTAATAAAACCTCTATATCTTCCTTTTCATCTAACTGTTGTTTATATGTATTTTTAACATCTCTTGCCAGATATGTGTAACATTCATTGTTTAATATAGCAGGGTTGGGATGTACTTTTCCCAGAAATTCCACATTATCTGTAATATATCCTGTTTCTTCCCTAAGTTCCCTTATAGCAGCACCTTCAGGTGTATCTTCTGGTTCAACCATCCCACCTGGGATTTCTAGGGTAAAGTCCCTTATACCGTGTCTGTATTGTTTTATAAACACCACATCATTGTCACTTGTGAGAGGGATTATATTTACCCATGGTCCTGATTCAAGTACATAGAATTCATAGGGTTTATTTGTCCTTGGAGAGACGGCCTTATCTACCCTTAAGTCAAATACCCTATAGGAGCTGTCCTTGTTTGACTCAATTAATTTCCATCTTTTTAATGACATAAATACCCTTCTTAATCTTCATTCTCAATAATAGTGGCCATTCCCATGCCACCACCTACGCACAGAGTGGCAAGCCCTATCTCTACATTTCTCCTCTTCATTTCATACATAAGAGAGACCATAATCCTGGCTCCTGTGCAACCAACAGGGTGTCCCAATCCAATTCCACTTCCATTGACATTTACAATCTCTCTATTCAAACCAAGGTTTTTTTCGCACGCAAGATATTGTGCAGCAAAAGCCTCATTTAACTCAATTAATCCAATATCAGATAGAGAGATCTTTGTCTTTTCAAGGAGTTTTTTTGTAGCTGGAACAGGTCCAAAACCCATTATTTTGGGATCAACCCCAGCTACCTGAAATCCAATGATTTTAGCAAGTGGTTTTAGCCCAAGTTCTTTTGCTTTTTTTCTGCTCATAAGAAGAATTGCCGCAGCACCATCATTTAGCCCAGAGGAGTTTCCTGCTGTAACTGTTCCATCTTTTTTGAAAACTGGCTTAAGTCTTTTTAGGTCTTCTATTTTAAGGCCATATCTCACGTGTTCGTCTGTATCTAAGGTATATTTCTTTCCCTTTTTTTCAAATTCAATTGGAACGATCTCGTCTTTGAATTTTCCTTCTTTAATGGCCCTTTCTGCATTGTTGTGGCTCCTAAGAGCAACTTCATCCTGTTCTTCTCGAGAGATATTATACATCTCTGCTAGATTTTCAGCTGTTTGTCCCATTATCATTGGCTCTCCAAGGAGTCTGCTGCCAGAATGTAGGAGTTCCCACATTGAATCAGTAAATTCTCCATGTTGGAGTCTCATTCCCCATCTGGCACCATCAACATAATAAAAAGCACTGCTCATGGACTCAACACCGCCTCCAATCACTATATCTGCATCGCCATTTTTGATCTTCAGATATCCCAACTCAACGGCCTGCATTGCAGATGAGCACTGCCTTTGAATGGTACATGCTGGAACTTCTACTGGAAAGTTGGCCATTAATGCGGCGGTTCTAGCAGTGTTTGCTTCTGCTGGATGTTGTATGCAGTCTCCCATAATTACGTCGTCCACCATTTGCTTTTCAACATTAACCCTTTTTACTACTTCATCTAAAACATAACTTGCAAGTTTTGAAGCTCTAAAATCCTTAAATATACCTCCAAATTTTCCAATAGCAGTTCTCACTGCTGAGACAATTACTACATCTGAATCTTTTTTCATATTTTAGTCTCCTCCTGTAATGAATTTTTTTGTAGTTATATAGGGAAAATTTACTAAAAACAAGTGGAAATATGCATGGAGATAACCATTTATTTATAATGTTAAAAACATTGTAAGTGGATATAGACTATATATGTTGAAGGGGTATGTAAAATCCTAAATTTATAAGCTTACAACAATTCGGAATCATTTTTTTAAGAGCGGCGAGAGGAGGGGGGCTGATTTCGCCGCTCTTTTTATGGAGAGTAGGGGCCTAGCAGGTTTATTTAATATTCATACCTTATCCCAATATAAAAGGAGCGACCAGGCATGGGATACCCTTTTACAAAGCTATAATCTTTATCTAGCAGATTTCTAATTTCTCCTTTTATAGAAAGACTCCCAAAT
>Ga0256842_1002075_pt1 | contig 14919 bp, 14 predicted proteins | sample 4559240metaG_FD_185973 | JGI IMG/M metagenome (GOLD analysis project Ga0256842, IMG submission 185973) | Hydrothermal vent microbial communities from Guaymas Basin, Mexico - 4559-240 | ecosystem: Environmental > Aquatic > Marine > Hydrothermal vents | place: Mexico: Guaymas Basin | collected...
AAGGCAGCCATTATTGGAAAACATGGTGGATGAACCCTCACTCTATAAGGTCTACCACTTCCGTCGCTGACAACATAGAAACCCAGTTCACCATTGGCACCTTCAATGGCTGCATAGGATTCACCCTTAGGTGGTCTGATACCATAATTACTCATATTCAATTTAAAGTGATTAATAAGTCCTTCAATTGTACAGTAGGTTCTTGATTTTGGAGGAACACTTACCCTCTTATCATTTACCGAGATATTCACTTTTCTGAAGCCTTCCTGTCCCTTTAAATTTGGAGAAAGTTCTGCTTCCTTTAGTGGAAGTCCTTCAGTTTCTCCTCTTTTAGCCTTTTCAACCATTTCGTAAGAGGAAATAAACTCCTGAGGAATTTCACTTTTTACTTCACCGGGCTCCATCTGTTCAAAGCACTGGCGACAAATTTTTATACTCTGTCTCATCTCTTCCATTCTCACAAGGTATCTATCGTAGTTATCCCCATATTCACCGTAGGGCACAAAGAAATCCACTCTATCATAAACAAAATAGGGTTCCGCCTTTCTAAGGTCATGTTGGATACCAGTTGAGCGGAGGAATGGTCCCATTATCCCATAACTGATGGCATCCTCCTGAGAAATAACCCCCACACCCCTTAATCTATCATAAAAAATCCTATTTTTCGTGAGGAGTCCTTCAATTTCCCCCAATAATTTTTCGGTTTCTTTAAAATATTTTTCAGCCTTTTCTTGAAACCCCTCTGGAAAATCCGCCTTAACACCCCCTATCCTGCCATAGGAAACAGTAACCCTTGCACCGCTTACATCGTCCAAGAGTTCATACATGAATTCCCTCGCCTGCATAAAATATAGGAAGGCAGTAAAGGCCCCAAGTTCCATGGCCGACGCACCAACACAGGTTAAGTGATCTGCTATACGGGAAATCTCAGAAATTATGGTTCTGATATATTTTGCCCTCTCTGGAATTTCAACACCAAGAAGTTTTTCAACTGCCATACAATAGCCAAAGTTATTTATGGCTGGAGAAACATAATTTAACCTATCTGTATAGGGAATAACACCATTGTAAGATACATTTTCACAACTCTTTTCAAAGGCTCTGTGAAGATAACCAATCTCAACATCCGCATTGACAACTGTTTCACCCTCAAGTTCCAGCATTATCCTGATAATTCCATGCATGGCAGGGTGAGAAGGCCCCATATTCAAAAACATATCTTTTTTTACAGTTTCCTTTTCCATAACCTCTACCCTTAAAATTTATTAATTTAAAGGCCCAACCCTGGGCTGTCTCTTTCTAAGGGGATAATCCTTCCTCAGGGGATGTCCCTCAAACTCTTCATACATTAAAATTCTCTTTAGATTGGGATGGTTTAAAAACTTTACACCAAACATATCCCACACTTCCCTCTCGTACCAGTTGGCATTTTTCCACATGTGAGAAAGAGACTCCACTACAGGTTCCTCTTCCCTTAATCTAACCTTGACTCTAAGTCTCTTCTTTTCCGTGAGGTCATAGAGGTGGTATACCACCTCAAATCTTTCCTCTTCACCATAGTAATCCACACAGGTTAAATCCATAAGCACATTAAACCCTTCTTCATCTTTTAAATAACCCATTACAGGCAAAAGACCTTCTGGCTTTATTAAAATTGTATCATCTCCAAAATTTGAATGGGAAGACCTAAAATACTCCGGGAATTTTTCCCTGATCCTTTCAAAAATATCAGACATTTAATACTCCTGTTTTGAATTCTGGATTTTTTCCTGCAATTTCATTATTCCATCTAAAACGGTTTCCGGTCTTGGAGGACATCCGGGAATATAGACATCCACAGGCAAGATGGTATCTATCCCCTGTACTGTAGCATAATTATCATAAAACCCACCGGTACAGGTACAGGTGCCAAAGGCTATTACCCACTTGGGTTCAGTCATCTGCTCATATACCCTCAACAAAACGGGAGCAATCTTATGGCTAATGGTCCCAACAACCATCAATAAATCAGCCTGCCTTGGAGAAAACCTCGGTAATGCAGCCCCAAATCTATCAAGATCGTAGTGGGCACAGGAAACGGACATATACTCCATTCCACAACAGGCAGTTACAAAGGGATATACGAAAAGGGAATATTTTCTCGCCCATCCAACCATACTGTCAAGCTTTGTAGTAATAAAACCTTCTTCCCCAAAAACACCGGTAACAACTCTTTTTACTCCCATTTGAAAACTCCTTTTTTATAAGCATATAAAAGTCCACCTAAAAGCACCAGGGTAAATAAAAACATCTCAACAAAGCCAAAAAGACCAAGAGATTTAAAATCAACACCCCATGGATACATAAAGGCAATTTCTATGTCAAAGAGAAGGAATAACAAACCTACCAGATAAAATTTAACTGAAAAAGTAGGGGGATGTTCATCTATCTCCCTGATACCACACTCAAAGGGCTCTCCCTTTTCATCACTTTCCTTTTTGGGACCCAAGAAAACGGAAAGAAAAATCATAAATCCTACTGTAAAAACCACTATAATGAGATATAAAATAAGGGCCAATACATTACTTTGCATAGTAATTTCTCTTCACAAAAGTAAAATTTATTATATACAGAAGAATTAAAATTACAATAAAATTTTGTAAAAAACTTAAATTATATTTAAATTAAAAGTCCACTTAAAAAACATTAAAAACTCACCACAAACCATCTATTGGAAAAAAATAACCTCTGTGCTATAATTTTTTTCATGAGGAAAGGTATGGTGATAAAAAACTTCAAAGAAATCTTAATTAAACCAAAAATCTATACAGCCCTAACGATAGGTGGTTCAGATCCCATAGGAGGGGCTGGTATTCAGGCTGATTTAAAAACATTTAATAACTTCAGGATCTATGGGACATCTGTTATAACTGCAATTACATCTCAAAACACTTTTCAATTCAAAAAAATTATAAATCTCAAAAAGGAAGATATACTATCCCAGATTGATGCCATATACAGTGACTTTGAGCCAAATGCGGTAAAAACAGGTCTCCTCCCCACAGTGGAAGCAATTGAAGCAGTTATTCTGGCCGTTGAAAAGTACAGGATAAAAAATCTTGTGGTGGATCCAATAACATCCACAACCACCGGAGAAAACTTTTTCAATGAAGAGTGGCTGGAGGCAATGAAAAAATTAATATCCAGAGCCCTTGTAATCACCCCCAATTTAAAGGAAGCAAAGATACTTGCAAATATGAAGGAGGAAATTAAAAACATAGAAGGAATGAAAAATGCCGCTGTGGGCATCTTCAATCTGGGTGTTAAAAATGTGATTATTAAAGGGGGACATCTAAATGACTTCGCTGTGGACCTCTTTTTCAATGGAAATGAATTTGTAAGTTTTCAGGAAAAGAAACAGGAAATAGGTGATATCCATGGAACAGGTTGTGCCTTTTCTGCTGCAATAACTGCAGGCCTTGCAAAGGGCAAAAATGTTGTGGACTCCACCCTAAATGCAAAAATCTTTATAACAAAGGCAATAAAATCTTCTTTTAAAATTGGCAAGGGGATGTATCTATTAAATTTTAGAGTTTGAATATGGATAGAGAATTAAAAAAAATAGAAAGGCTCATTGAAAATATATCAAAGGTAATTATCGGAAAAGAGGATGTAATAAGACTTTCCCTCGTATCCCTTTTATGCGGGGGACATCTATTAATAGAAGATTTACCCGGAATGGGGAAAACCACACTGGCAAGGGCAATAGCAAAATCAATTAACTGTTCTTTTAAAAGAATTCAATTCACAAGCGATTTACTCCCTTCAGACATAATCGGCATAAACATCTACGATCAATCCACAGGAAAATTTCAATTTCAAAGGGGACCAATTTTTGCAAATATAGTACTCGCCGACGAAATCAATAGAGCTACACCCAAAACACAGAGTGCACTCCTTGAAGCGATGAATGAGGGAAGTGTCACAGTTGAAAATATAACCTATGAACTTCCAAAACCCTTTATGGTAATTGCCACACAAAATCCATCTGAACACCATGGAACATTTCCACTACCAGAATCGCAGTTAGACAGATTCTTTCTTAAAATAGAGATGGGATATCCCCTGGAGGAAGAGGAAAAAAACATAATAAAACAAATTCCATCAAAAACTCCACTCAGTGAATTAACACCTGTAATTGAAAGGGAAGAAATTGTCAAACTACAGGAAAAAATTTCTGAAATCTATGCAGAGGAATCCATTTTAGACTACATAATTGAGATCATCACAGAAACCAGAAATGACCCAAGAATTGAAATAGGTGTCAGTCCAAGGGGATCCATTTACCTGTATAAAGCCTCTCAGGCATTTGCATTTATCAGTGGAAGTTACTATGTAACTCCAGATCATGTTAAATACATGGCCCCCTATGTCCTATCCCATAGAATTATTCTGAAAAACAAGGAAATCCAGGGGAAAAGCACCTTTAAAGAAAATAGAAAAATAATAGAAGAACTCTTAAAGGAAATTCCCGTTCCACAGTAATAATGAAGAAGATAAAACACCCATTTTTCTGGGCAATTTTCACCCTTGCAATAACCATAGCCCTGATGTTTCTCGCCGCCGTCATGTTTAAATTAATGGCAATTAAAGCAGGAATTATTTTAACAATCGCATCCCTCTTCCTGATTATTCTCGTAATCATATTCTTCCTACCCCCCATGATAAGAAATGTGGTTAAAAGCCCTGATTTTGACATAAATTTCAAAATAAAACCCCTTGGATATCTATTTATGACCCTGGTAATTTTGATAGCCCTCGCAGGTATAAACACCGGGAACAATTTGTTATACCTGATCTTTTCCTTTTTAATCTCTGCAATAATTGCTTCAGGCTTAATTTCAAGAAATTCCCTGTACAAATTAAACGTAAAAATAGAAAATCAATCCAGAATCTTTGCCAGAAAAGGGGGAAATGTAATATGCACAATAGAAAATGAGAAAAAATTTCTCCCTTCTTTCTCCATAATTTTAAGCATCAAAATGGAAAATAACACCCTCAAAAGGTATGACAACAAAACCTTTAAAAAGGAAGTTCTTGGATACTACCCATACATTCCACCCAAAAAAAAGATAATAGATCCCGGGAAAATAAATTTCCCCAGAAGGGGAATATACTTTCCAGAGGAAGTGCTCATCACCACATCTTTTCCCTTTGGATTCTTTAAAAAAGGGAAAAAAACAAAACCACAGGGGAAAGTTGTGGTGTATCCTGAAATTATACCTGAAGAAAGCATTAAAATCTCAGGATTTTTTAAGGAATTTGAAAGGGAATTAAACAGAAAGGGAATGGGAGATGATCTATATGCCCTTAGAAAATACATACCGGGAGAGGATACGAGGCACATCCACTGGAAAAGTTCTGCAAAAACAGGTAAACTTATTGTCAAGGACTTTGCCGAAATCAAAAGTGAGGAAAGGATAATTGCAATTGACAATTACATCATTTCAGATATCGATAGGAAAAAGTGGGAGATCTTTGAAAGGTTTATCTCACTTATAGCCTCCATCTATATCTTCAGCAATAAAAATATAAAATTCTTTTCCCCTGGAAAGGGTATGATAAATGAAGGAGAGGAACTTCCCTTTTTGTCAGAAATATCCATTAAGGAACTAAAAAGTGTTGAAGAACACCCAATTTTTAAGGAATTTCCAGATGAAAGCATAATTCCAGAAAAGACCATATTGTTTACCTTTTTACCCAATTACTTTTATAAAAATACACCCTTTAAAAATGTGAAAATTCTAAATTTAGAAGAGTTAAAATGGAATCCGTAAAAAGGAATTACATAAAAATAATACTTTACAACATGGTCTTATCCTCCTATTTTACAATTGGATTATCGGGAAAACTTGACATTCCTTTTAATATCATCTTTTTACTGGGAATAATTTTATCCTTTCTATATGGAGAAAGAAGTAATAAAAAAAAGGGAAATCCCCTTTTAACACTGTTTACCTTCATATTCTTTTTCATATTTTTTGGTACTGACTACATATTTTACAGTGGAGACATAATACTATCCACAGTCCACACTGCAATTTTAGCCCTTATTCTTAAACTCTTTAACATAAAATCGGGAAGGGATTACTTCTATATATTCCTGCTTTCCTTTTCCATTATTCTCATATCCACAACAATAGTCTTTGACATCTATTTTCTCTTATGTCTTCTGTGGTTTTTAACCTCATCTTTAATCCTCACAATGTTATATGAAATAAGAAGTTCCTCTCTTGAAGTTGACAGGGAACAAAAAGGTGAAATCTTTACCCTTTCAGCGTGGGACAAATTTTTTAAAAAATATAATTTAAATATATCACCTTTTACCAAAACCGCAATTCTCGCTTTATTGATTATGCTCCTTTTTACAATACCCATCTTTTTCACCATGCCCAGATTTTCTTTCACAGCCTTTGACATAAACTTGAGAATGAACAACTACATAAGTGGATTTTCAAATGAAACGGAAATAGGAGATGTGGGGAAAATTTTGAAAAACTCAAAAATTGTCATGAGGGTGGCAACTGATAAATCACCATCTAAAATACCGGAATGGGTAAAGTGGAGAGGAATCGCACTGGATAATTTTGATGGAAGGAGATGGTATGTATCCCCATCACCTGAGAAGATACTCAGAAAAAGTTCAAGGAGACATCTATTTTACATTTTAAAAAGAAACAATAGGGAAATCCTTTTAAAAAGCACCTTTTACCTTGAACCGGGAATTAGCGAAGTTATTTTCACCCCATGGAGACCCATAGCACTGGACATAAACTTAAAAACCCTAATTCTGACAAAGACAGACTCGATAAAAAGCATAACTCCCATCTTTAAAAAATTCAGATACACAGTATTTGCAGATATCAATAGACCCGGGATGAAGGAACTCAAAAAAATAGAAGAAATAGACCTCAATATGGTTCCTCCACAGACATTAAAAATACCCCACTTCAATAAAAAAATATATGATCTTGTCCTAAAAATAACCGGAGATAAAAAAACCCCTTTAGAAAAGGTCCTGGCAATAGAAAATTACCTCAAAAAAAACTACAGATACTCCCTCAACCTAAATCCCATTCCAGAGGGGGAAGATCCCATTTACCACTTTCTATTTGTAAGCAAAAAGGGATACTGTGAATACTTTGCCTCGGCAATGGCGCTAATGGTAAGATACATAAAAATTCCATCAAGACTCGTAAATGGATTTAGAAGGGGAGATTACAATCCCTTCAGTAAAACATTTGTAGTAAGGGAACTTCACGCCCACAGTTGGGTGGAAATATTCTTTAACCAATATGGATGGATTTCCTTTGACCCCACTCCTCCCTCCAGTGAAATCTACAGGGAATCCTATATTTCCAATTTAATTGAAGCCATCAGATTTTTCTGGATTAGAAACATAATAAACTATGACTTCTCTGATCAATTCAGACTATTCTGGAAAATTCACACAAAAACAGTAGATTACAAGAAAAACTTCAAAAAATTCAGAGAGAATCTCCTGGATAGGGTTGCAAATTACCTTCAGGGAAAGATCACAATATCAGACATGAAAATAAAGCCCATTTTCTACCGCAAAAGAAATTTTTTCATCATGGCAATCATCTTTTTTTTAATCTTTTTATCAATTTTAATTTTCAAAAGGTTATCAGGAAGGGAAAAGGTAGACAATGAATGCACAAAGATTTTTCTGGATGTGCTTAAGGAACTTGAAAAATTAAATTTAAAAAAAGGAAAGTGGGAAACCCCAATGGAGTTTTCAAAGAGGATAAAAGAGGAAAAAGTAGGAGAAGAATTTATCAAAATTGTGAAGATATACTACGACTGCAGATTTGGAGGAATAAAAAATATTGAAAAATTAAGAGAAAAAACCCAAAAATTCCTGAAAAAACTGAAGGCTAATTCAAAAGTGAAATAACTATCTCCTCAAGGGATTTTAAATCCTTCAAATCTCCCTTTTTCACAATATCTTCAAGTTTTTTGCCATCTTCAGAATCCAGAAACTCCTTTAACTTTTTGCCATAAGGAGAATTCCCATAATTCTTTAAAAAGGAATTTACCCCCTTCTGAAAATTCTCAAGGGACTTTATGGCATTTCCAAAATTTCTATTTTCAAAGTCAATAAAAAGATTCATCAAAGACTTTCTAAGTTCAATTTCATCCTTATACTGACTTACAAGTCTATCCTTTTCCAGCAATCGAGAACTCAGTTCATCCACTTTCTTTGAGAGTTTGTCATTTTTCTCCTCAAGTTTTGAAACCTTAAGACTTGGTATCGTATACCCAACAATAAAAGCAATTAAAATTGCAACCAAAATCAGCAAAAACCTTTTCATAATATCACCTCCAGAGTTTTTTAAAGGTGATATTATACAATCAGTTTAAAAATGGCAAAAGTTTTTTAAAAAAAATTAATTTTTATCCTTTACTTTCAACAATTTATCTCCAAAAAGCGACACTTTATATGAAATTTCAGGTAAGATCTTTTCAATAACCTTTTCACAAAATTCAAAATCCCTTTTGGAAGAAAGCATTATATATACTTTTCTCAAGTTTTCACCCTTAAAGGGAAATTTTAAAAAGAGATTTCCAGTTCTATCTGCACTATCTAAGAGAGATAGATCACCAATAAAAAATTTATCCCCATTACTACCTTCAATGTAGAAAAAATAATCTTCAAATTCAAATTCCTTAAAAAATTCTTTCAAAACATCTATAAATTCCTCTTCAGTTGAAGATCTCTTTATCCTTTCAAGATAGAATTTAAATTTTTTTTCATTTTCAATATCCACCACCTCATCTACCTTTGAAATAAAACTTTTAAACTCCTCATAACCAAGTTTTCTTACAAAGTAAACGGCAAAAATCCCAGAAAAAAGAGGTATTATAAAACTCAAATAATTGGATTTTACAAACATAACCAGAATGGCTAAAAAACCAAACAAACCTGAAATTAAATATAGCAATAGAACAATCCCCTTGTATGAATATCCTCTTTCAAGCAATTTATGGTGGATGTGTTCCCTATCGGCAGAAAAAATTGATCTACCCCTTAAAATCCTCCTTAAAACAGCAAGTAGAAGATCCAGAAGTGGATATGCCATGATCATAACTGGAATGGTTATTGCCACAATTATTGAACTCTTTGTGGAAGATATTATTGAAAGACTTCCAATTAAAAAACCCAGAAAATAACTCCCAGAATCCCCTAAAAACAATTTTGCGGGATGCCAGTTAAATTTTATAAACCCCAAAATAGAACCACAAATGGATGCAGTAAACAGGGAAATTACATACTCCCCCTCCAAAAGGGATATCAAAAAAATTGTAAAAGCAGCAAAAAAGGAAATCCCTGAAGCAAGTCCATCCATTCCATCTATAAAATTAAAGGCATTTGTAATCCCAACTATCCACAAAATGGTAATAAAAGGGGCAAAGTAACCAAAATCCACAACACCTATCAGTGGAATTTTTACAACAGATAATTTAATTCCTTCCAGAAAAACTACCACTGCTGCAATAATCTGAACCGGCAATTTAACCTTAGCAGATAGTCCAAAGGCATCGTCAAAGATACCAAGGAGAAACATCAAAGAAGCAGGTAAAAGTATTTTCTCAAATTTATCAAAATTCAGGGCAAATCCTGTGGTAAGTTTGTTGGTGTAGAAAAAAAGAGAAAGGATAGAAAAAAGAATTCCCACAAAAATTGCAATCCCCCCTGCCCTCAAGATGGGCTTTTCATGAATTTTCCTCATTCTATCAGGGATATCATAGAATTGCTTAATATCTAAAAAAAGAAAAAGTTTCGCTGTAAAGTAGGATATCAAAAGGGAAATGAAAAAAACTGCAACAATTGTTTTCATTTAAAAACTTCAAAAAATTACTTCAAAAACCAGGGCTCAGGCTTTAAGAGGAAATAGCCGCCAAACTTATTACCATTTTTCCATACAATTTTAAATTTTACCCTGGTTTTGAAATTTTGATTTGAGAGTTCAAGTTCCAAGATATCACCATTTCTCAAAGGAATGGGGGAATTACATACAAAACACATCCCACTTTTACTTACATTTTCAGTAAAAATCTGGGTATCAATATTAAATCCCATATGGGATCTGCCCTTTGCTCGCAGGGAAACCTTTAATGTAATTCGCTTTTCCTTTCTAAGATTACTTACCATTTTTCCCTCAGAAATATCATTTTCACAACTTAATTATAATACTTCAAAAAAAAATTATCAAATTTTTTTAAGATATCAAACTCTAAACATCTCCCCAAACTTTTTACCCAGGATTTTTCCGCCAATAAGAATTGCAAAAGTAAGTATCAACATCCCAACCATTCCAAGAGCCGAAGCCACATAAAATCCTCCTGAAACCGAGTTAAACAAAATGTATATGGCCTTTGTAATGGGGAAAAACTTCTCCCTCAAGGCAAGTATTAAACTATCGCTCACCTCAAGCATGGCATATGCAAAGCATAAAAGGGCACCGGCAAGGATATTTGCTGAAATCAGGGGAAAGGTTATTTTTCTAAAGGTGTGCACCTTCCCTCCACCTAAACTGTAGGACGCCTCCTCCATAAACTTACTGAGTTGCTGAAAACCTGCATATACAGACCTGACCATGTAAGGAAGTCTTCTTATACCATAACTTATGACAAGAAGGGGTACCGGATTTATTCTAGGATCAAGAAAAGTTTTACTAAAACTTGAAAGGTATCCAAAGGCAAGGACTATCCCCGGAAGGGCAAGGGGAAGCATTACAAAGGAATCCAGAATATCCCTTCCCTTAACCTTTGTTCTAATTAGAATATATCCAATTGTAATTCCGAGAAAAATATCAAGAAGGGTACTTAAAGAACTGTAGAGAAAACTATTTTTTATTGAAATTATCGTAAGGTGATTTTTAAAAATGGTGGCAAAATGTGAGAGGGTATAGTGGGAAGGTAAAATTGTCCCAAACCAATCCTTTGAAAGGGAGACAAGCAAAACCCCAATGTGGGGGATCAGGGCAAAGGAAATTAAAAAAATGGCATAGGATATGAACAAAAATTTCTTTATCCCCTTTAACTCTTTTTCTGCTTTCCTCACAAACCCCTTGGAAAGTATCTCATACCTTTTTTTACCAAAAAAATTCTTGGAAATTAAAAACACCAGAAGCGTTATTATAATTATAAACACCACAAGCACATACCCAGCAGGATTTTCATTTATATCCGTTAACATGTGAAATATCTGCACAGGTATCGTTTTATAAAAATCAAAAATTAGAGGTGTTCCAAGATCTGTAAAAGCCCATATGAAAACTATCACAGCCCCTGCAAAAAAACCGGGCATGGCAAGGGGCAGTGTTATATCCTTAAAAATTTTAAATCTACTTGCCCCAATACTCTTTGCCACCTCATCCATTGTGGGATCAATATTTGAAAGTGCAGCCACGATATTTAGATACATTATGGGATAAAGATGGAGTGTTTCAAGTAAGATTACACCTAAAAAACCTCCATCTCCAAGCCAATCAATTGGGGCACTGATTAATCCCAATTTCATCAAAAGCAGATTTAAAGAGCCCATCCTGGCAAAAATTTTCTTCATACCAATTGCACCCACAAATGGTGGCAAAATAAGAGGAACGAGCAAAAACGATTGTAAAACTCCCTTTAACCTGAAGGAAAACTTAACACTCATATAACTTACAGGCAGGGAAAGTAATGTGGTTAAAAGGGTTGTAAAAAGTGCAATTTCAAAACTGTTTAAAATTGAAGTTCTCAAAACAGAATTTGAAAAAATTATGGGAAAAAAGGAAAAGGAAATTTTACCATTGATGTAAAAGGACTTTATAAAAACATATACCAGAGGATAGACAAAGAATATGAAGAAAAATGAAAAGATAAGAAATAAGATAACATTTAAGATAAATTTCTTTTTATTCATCCTTTAAAATTACCACTTTATTGGGTGAAAAACCAATTGAAACAATGTCTCCACTTTTTGGAAATGGCAATTTTCCTTCAAAATCCATCATGTGAAGTTTACAACTGCCATTTGAGAGCACAAAATATTCATACTCCCCCATAAAAATGGAATCTTCAACTTTAAATTTATACTGGTCTCCCACAAATTTAATATGATGTGGCCTTATAGAGGCAATTACTTTGTCCCCTTTATTAAATCTCTCCCGTGAAATTCCAGTGATTTCCCCTATTTCCGTTTCAATAACAACACCACTTTCACTCTGCTCTTTGACAATTCCGGAAATAAAATTTGTTTCACCTATAAATCCAGCAACAAACTTATTTTTAGGGAAGTTGTATATATCAAAGGGTTTTCCCATCTGCTCAATTTTTCCATTATTTAAAATAACGAGATAATCAGCCATTGAAAGGGCTTCCTTTTGATCGTGGGTTACATATATTGAGGTAATCCCACTCCTTTTTTGAATTTTTTTCAGTTCATTTCTCATTTCAATCCTTAACTTTGCATCCAGATTGCTTAAAGGTTCGTCAAAGAGAAGTAACTGTGGATTTACCACAAGAGACCTTGCAACGGCAACCCTCTGCTGTTGTCCCCCGGAAAGTTGAGAGGGATACCTTTTCTCATACCCTCTAAGTTGAACGAGATCCAACACCTCAGAAACCCTCTTTTCCACTTCACTTTTCTCAATTTTTCTCAATAAAAGCCCATATGCGACATTTTCAAAAACAGTCATATGGGGCCAGATGGCATAATTTTGAAATACCATTCCAACCTTTCTCTTTTCAGGAGGAATATCTGATACATCTTTACCATTAAAGAGAATCCTTCCTGAAGAAGGCTTTTCAAAACCAGCAACTATTCTAAGTAATGTTGTCTTACCACACCCTGAAGGCCCCAATAAAAAGAAAAATTCACCTTCCCTTATCTCAAAGGAAATATTTCTTAAAACTTCAACACCATCAAAATTTTTTGAGATATTCTCAAATTTAACCTTCACCTTTCTTCCGCCAGACTTATAATTTTGTTGTATTTTCTTGAGGCAAAGTTTAACCACTCATTTATCTTTTTATTTCTGAAAACCTCATCGTCCCACCTTGCGGCAAGTTTCTTCGCTTCATCAAAATTGACAGGCATTTTAACCAACTCCTTTACTAAATTTTCCTTCTGAGAACTCTTACCCAATTTTTTCCACGCTTCAACTAAAAGATCGTGATTGTCAACTATTAAAGCCCCGAAGAGATCGTTAAAGACACTCCACAAAAGTTCCGCTTTTTCTATGTCATAATCAAGGGTACCTTTAATTTCAAAGGGATTTACACTCACAAAACTTTTTCCCTTAACTTCACCATATACATCCGGGGAAATACTTAAACGGAAAATGGAACTCTTTATAGGACCACCGGGAACTCCTTCAGGCAACATCCATATTTTTTGCCCCTCATCACTCAAGACAAAATTCATAAAGGATTTAGCCACCTCAAGATTCTGTGCCCCTTTTAGCACCCCAAAACAATCTGGATTAATCATAAAACCATCCTCTGGAAAGACAAATCCAACTTTTTCCTTACCAAATTCCTTTACCTCCTTCCAAGCAAAATAATCCACACAAAAACCACATGCCACATCTCCAGAAACAACATCCTTTATCACTTCCTGTGAAGAAATTGTAAATCTCTTAACATTTGCACCTATTTTTACGAGGATTTCCCATCCCTTCTCCCAGCCATAGGCCTGAACAATTGTATCAAAGGCGACATGACTACTTCCACTGTGTCTGGGATCTGCACAACTTATCCAACCAAAAAAGTCCCTATTTACAATGTCACTCCATTTCTCTGGGACCTTCAATTTTTTATATTTCAGCACCATCCTGTTAAAAATTATCCCAAATCCGGCAAGACAGGATCCATACCAGTATCCATCTTTATCATAAAGGGGAATTCCATTCAAAGAAGGTGGTATTTTACCAACAATGGAACTCTCAAGGTTTACCCTTTTTAACAGGCCTTCACTCTTTAACTTAAGATATGGAGAAATCCCTCCACCCCACATCATATCTATTCCAATTCCCTCTGGATATTTCTTAAACTCAGATCTTATATACCTCAAATTGTCGGAAGTTCCACCCTGAGTTAACCATTCCACCTTAACTTTTCTTCCAGTCTTCTTAAAATACCAGGAAGAAAATGCAGGTAAAAAATTTTCCTTAACAGAATTTTCATGGGGAGAAATTATCACAAGTTTATCGATAAGTACTTCAGGTTTATTATTTTTCCCGGAAGAACACGACGCCCACAATAGAATTAATATAACAAAGGAGAAAAGTAAAAGATTTCTTTTCATAAAACACCTCAAAAGTGTTTTAAAGAACTTTTTACTATAAGGGAAAGGTTAAAGTCAAATTTTTAAAAGAATTTTAGGCGATGTAACATTAATCGTGTGAGGAGAAAAATTTTCTGAAGAAGGGGAAAAATACATTATGGAATATCAAACAGGAGAAAATAGTTATTACAGAATAACTTCTAAAGCCATATTTGTAGTCAAGAATTTCCCCCATATGAGATGGAAAATTGTGATGAAACCTGATTGGAATAAAAATTTTAAAAAAGTGTCAAAATTTTAAAAAAGTGTCAGGCAAGATTTTAGATTTGGGATTTGGGAAAAGGTGTCAGGCTAAATTTACCCCCACATAACCCCTACCAAGGGTTTATAGAAAAGAAAGAAAAAGATTTTTTTGTCTGGCACTGTTTTTTGGCACCATTTTTTCATAAACTTTTAGGGGCTTTTAGGGTAGGAAAATAAAAAAACAAGAAATAGAAGAGGGGACAGACCTGATTGAGTGATTGAGAGAAAAGTTTCAAAAAGGTGTCAAAAAAGGTGTCAGGCAAGATTTTTTCAGGCAAGAT